>Ga0325410_1005477_pt1 | contig 14007 bp, 15 predicted proteins | sample PopdelMetagenome_16_FD_206182 | JGI IMG/M metagenome (GOLD analysis project Ga0325410, IMG submission 206182) | Populus deltoides microbial communities from Bellville, Georgia, United States - Xylem-PdIQD-R3 | ecosystem: Host-associated > Plants > Phyllosphere > Stem > Wood/Secondary xylem... | reverse complement strand
TTATTATTATTATTATTATTATTATTATTATTATTATTACTATTATTGTTGTTGTTATTGTGTTGCTGTTAACTATAATTTATACAATTAACCTCTGTGTGGTTCGACCCCGGTCTTGCCGGGTTATTTATTACTTCGACACTCCTGCACTTGGGAGAAGACATCAATCTTTTGGTCGTGTCACTAATATTCTGGTATTCTTTATGAATACCAATAATTATAGTTGACTTATCTTAGTTGTCAATCAATTTGGCATTCCCATTATGAAACCAACATTTCGGTATTCCTTTCAAATACCAATCAATTTTTCTCAAATTACATATCTTATTTTCCATACACACTAACAATACCACTATTCGTATTTTCATGAAATTAACTAGTTCACAAGTAAGATTTGCGGGAAAATTATAAAGGAACTGCCACGAGGTACAATGTACTTATTTGTAGTCTGACTATGAGCGGCTTCACCAGCTTGCTAAATCACCCCAACAATCTCTCCTGCATCGATATGATTTTTAATTAATTGTTATCATCGTATAAAAAAAAAACACTTTTTATTTACTATAGCATCTATTACAATTCCACTATGTTATTCACCCACAACTAACTTCATTTCTCCTTTTAAACTTATTTGATTCAATTCCTATTATCATACAATTATTTAACATCTAAATGAACATAAATTTCATTCCTTACAAACACAACTACAAGAATAATACAACAAAAACTCACTTCAAGTACAACAATTTCTCAAAAGGCATTGAATTTCTAAAACATTAAAATTTTCTTTTTCATCGTATCAAAAAAGAACCATTAATCAAAACCATAATCCACATGCTTAGTTATTACAATTTCAATACATTTACAATATTAACACAAATACATCTAACCCCCTTTGTTTGTCTCTTAATAATTGGCACCTAAGCTTCATTACCCATTCAAATTTCTTTATTATTTCAATATGATTTCACTCTTACAACAACCTACAAGGATCCAAGAGACCTGATTTCTAAAATTCCCATTTTCCCCTAATTTCATCTCGAGAACCCTTATTCAATTTTGATTACTTTTGTTCAAAATCACTAAACTCTTGTTTGAATTGATACAAAGGGGTTTCAAGCACTTTACTTGGTTATAAAACATATTTTAAAAGTTGACCTGTCAAGATTTTCCCAAAGCTTCTCTCATTTCCTCTTCTTTCCTCACTTTCTCTCTCTAATTTAATCTTCCCTCTCTTTGATTTTTAGTGTAAAACTATTTCTCTCTCTTAAAATCCTCTCTTTTCACTCCTAACAATCACTTTCTAACCCTTCAAAGTGAAAGAAAGGAAGAAGAAATGAAATGCTATCTTTCTTCCCTGACTACACACCATCAGTTTTAAAAAGACAATACCCAAATGGCTTGATCGTTTTGAGAAACGATCAGTTCGTTTTATTAAATTGGTCTAGCCATTTTGAGAAATGGCGAGACCATTTTTAACACTAGAAAAATAGACATTTTCAGTGTAAAACCTTTCTTCTTTTATCTTTTTAAATCCTTTTCTTTTCTTTTCCTTTTTCTTATTTTATTTCATCACAATAATTTTGATTTTATTATTATTTTAAATTTATGTCCGGGTTTATATTCTTCCCTTATAACAAGAAATCTCATCTTTAAAATTTAATTCATTTATGTATCTGAAAATAACTCTAGGTGCTTTTCCTTTATCTCTAACTCTCGTTCCCACATTATCTCTTCGATTTGAGAACTTTTCCAAAGTATCTTTCCCTTAGGAATTCTTTTATTTTGGAGTTTCTTCTTAATTCCATCTAATATCTATATTAGACGTACTTCTAAAGTAAAGTCCTCCTTTATTTCTAGCGAAACTTGTGGCAACACACAAATGGGATTAATCCCAGCCTTCCAAAGTAACGATACATGTAATATAACATGTATATTTAATATGTGCAGTGGTAGAGACAATCTATATGCATCATGACATATCCTCTGAACTATCTCAAAAGGAAAAATATATCTAGGGGCCAATTTTCCTGTCATCCCAAACTGTATAATATGCTTCCACAGTGCAACCTTAAGGAACACTCGATCCCCCACTTCAAACTCGAGGGGCATTCATCTTTTATCCATATAGCTTTTCTAATTATCATGAGTTTTTTTCATTCTATCTTTTCTGATCTTCACTTTCTCTATGGTAATTTGCACCAATTTTAGACCAATTAATTTCTTATCACCTACTTCTTCCCAATAGGTAGGAGTTCGACACCTTTTTCCATATAAAGCTTCACAGGGAGCCATACCCCCAATAGCTTGGTAGTTGTAATTATAGGTGAACTCCACCAATGGTAGGTGATTCTTCTAGTTTTCTTCAAACTCCAATACACACAACCTCAACAAGTCTTTTAAGGTCTAAATGGTTCTTTCTTATTGTCCATTCGTTTGAGGATGAAATGTAGTACTCATATTCAACTTTGTCCTTAGAGCACGCTGGATACCTGGCTATAACTAGGATGTAAACCGAGGGTCTCGTTCAAATACTATAGATACTAACACTCTATGTAATCTTATTACTTCATTCATGTACAATCTTACTAACTTATCAATTAAATCTGTCATTTTAATAAAAAAGGAATAAAATAGATTTTGTTAATCAATCCGCAATAACCCAAATTACATCATTATCCCTCTTCCCTCAAGGTAATCTAGAGATAAAACCCACAGTGATGTCCTCTCATTTCCACTCAGGTATCGTAAGTGGTTGTAACTATCTAACAAGCTTTTGATGCTTTACTTTTACTTGTTGGCATATCCCACACTTAGCTACATATTCTATAATTTCTATCTTCATATTTGGCCACCAATAAAACTCCTTCAAATCATGGTACATCTTAGAACTACTAGGATTTTTGCATGTATTTTTTACATTTAATTACCAATTTATTGAATTCATGAGAACTTGACAAATATTTCAATAACCTTTAAAAATTTTAATTCATGAGAATTAATGATCAATATTTTGATATAAATTTTGGACCTACAAGTAGGCTGATATTGAAATACCAAAAGTTGACTAAAAAATTCCTAGAATTATTTTAGGTATTCATCAATTTTAATTGGATGTATTTTTCACCACAATATACAAGTTGTGGAAAAGTCTTTCGCCTCCCAAGATAGGTGAACCTTGTCAAGGAACCTACAGGGACTCTTCCCACAATAATTTATTTGGGCACACGAGCCCATAATGAATTCAAAATGCAAGATTTATTTATGAGAATAAATCTTTATTTTAAGCTATAAATAAACCATTGGTTAAGAGCTCATCAATACCTTGAAGCCACATCTAGATCACACAATGAAATTACTTCAGGTAAAGTACTTTAGGGATATTAATACTTTTCCTAGTTACAACCGGTGTCTTACCCTAGAATTTCATATAATACCAGTCCACCCGGATCTCCTAGTGATCTTGAATCAAACAATCAGGTGGCAATTCCTTAATCCAAACGTTGTAATGTCGTGCACGCACATGCGACAAACTATACTTCAATTTTATTTAATAATAATTCTATCTTTTGAAAATTTTAAATAATAAATGTTTTATTTTGAATTATAAATTAAAGATGCTAAAAAAATTAATTGTTGGATGATATTAAGAATATGAAAGTCTTGGAAGGTATGACACTAAATTGGTGAAAATATAGGATGATGGAAAAGTTGAAATCTTTATTTACAGGGTGTGAAAATTTAATTAAGTCAATAACTTGATAATGAAGTAAATAAGGGAAATTTTACTAGAATTTGAAAAAAAAATCCCACACTTTCAGTGAAAATATAATATGTATATATGGAATATCATGGGATTAAATTTGGGGTTGTTACAATATGAACTCCAATATCAACTTAAACTAGCTATTAAAGGCCAAACTTTCATTTCGAAATGCAAGCTTTAATTGATTTCATTGCGGAATGCTCCTTCACCAGGCCATTCTCCACCTGAGGTTGAAACTGAAGTAGAAAAGGACCAATTCACCACTGAACCTTGAGCATTACATGTTAATAAAACATCAAACATGAATAAGAACGAAGCTGGACTTGTTTTGAATAGCCTTGGAGGGCAAACCTTTAATTATACAATCTACTTAGAATTCTCATCCTCTAATAATATAATAAAGTATAAAGCTCTCTTGGTAGGCCTCTGCTTAGCAGAGAGTTTGAATGCTGACCTACTCATGGTATTTAGTGACTCCCAATTAGTGGCAGGACAATGTTAGAAGATAAATGGAGCTAAGGAACCTTACATGGTAAAATACCAATATAAAGCTCTTTCACACATCAGATCAAAGATGAAAAGTTAATCTTTATCTCCAAAATTTAAGGAGAAGACAACAACCAAGTTGATCTCCTTTCTAAGCTTGCTAGAGGGAATTTGGTGGAATTGCCACCTTAGGTATGGATTGGAGAACCCATACAGGAAGAAAAACCAAATATAGAAGAAACAAGTAGCATGGTGGTGGTCATACATGAAGCTATATGAAAAGATTGGAGAACCCCTCTCAAGTAATTCTTACTTAATAGGGAACTACCATCAAACATGATAAAAGCCACTAGGCTAACTAGAAGAGTTGTACGGTATTGCCTTCAGAGTGGTGAAGACTTTGTTGTGGAAGTGCATATCATCTGAGAAAAGTGAATATGTACTTAAAAAGATCAATAAATGGATATATGGACTTCACACAGGAGCAAGAGCCTTGGTAGCCCAAACAACCCGATGAGATGGATCATTTAGAGTGATGAGAGTGTTCAAGTCTAACACTTATCAATTATAAGATGAAGAAGAAAAAAATCTTCCACATGTATTGCATTTTGATCACTTATAAATGCATTTCAATTGAAGTCTCAAATATTGTCTCTACATCTTTAGGATCTCCAATCAGATATATCTTTAAAATTTATGTGTCCTGTATAAAACTTAATTTTTTCTCCTGTTTATTTCTCCAAGTTAATTTTAACTATAAAGGTGAACTTATCTCCAAATATCTCCATATTATTTTCTCCAAAGTTTATAGATACAGTTACTTCATCCAAAGTAAGATTGGATTAATTCTCCATTACCACCTCCATATCTCCATGTTATTTTTGCCAAAGTTTAGTCAATTTTCTCCGAGGTTTGTTTATTTGGTTATTTTCTTCAAAGATTAAATTAAATCTCCATGGAAATCTCCACACTTCCATATTATTTTTTTGAAAATTTATTTCTCTATGTCTGAAATTCTAAGTCAAAATAATTGATAAAACACAATATACAATGACCTAGGTTAGGATTGGTCAAATTGAACTATCCTTTAGTTCGGTCAAACCAAACTACTCTTGAAGTTCAGTTGGACCAAAATACTCTTAAAGTTGGCCAGGCTGAACGAAGTCTATAAACATAGGTATTTTTTTTTACCGAGCTATTATTTAATCCAACTTAAAAATTTTGTTAAATTGGATTATTTTTCTTGTTACACCCAATGATCAATCTCCTATAAACTATCAATCTCCAAGTCATACAAAAAAATTCCAAGAAATTCCATCTTTTTTTATTCATTGTAAAACCATGCACACCATAATATTATATAAAAACACAATCCCAAATATATCAAACATAATTCAAATGCTACAAGATAGAAAGATTATTTATGGTTTCCTACTCCTCTAGCTCATTAGATGAATATTTCCTTTTAGAGGTTACTTGAGCTCTTCCTAGTTAAAGTTCATCAAAAGGAGGCACATTGCCATGAATTAAACAAGAAAAGTCTACACTGATGCTTCAGGACCTATTATGGAAGTGAAGATCTCTCATTATATCAAGCAGTCTATCCTTTAATGTTGTTTTTAGTGTTGGACTGGTGTCATAAACTGTCTCAAATTTAGAGTGATTTTTTTCTAGTGATTGCCAATGATTCTCCATGTAATCGTACCACCTCACTTTAACCCTATACTAGTTTTTTTGGTACACCAATTACTGCACTTTGAGCATCAAATAATATTTTCTCAAGATCTTTAATTCACCTTTTGTAGTTAGTCCTTCTTGCTTAGATTCCATTATGGTAGCCATAAGAGAGGTAAGCTTTGCATAGAAAGTATATATATATATATATATATATATATATATATATATATATATATATATATATATATATATATATATATATGGAGTGATATGTTGATTATAACTCACAAAAGCTCTCCTTTGCTTGAGCCTATTTCTCCTAGTATGTGGTAATCTCTTAACAAGCTTATATCAAAAAATTAGTTATATGCTCATGCTCTCCATCTTATATTTGGAAAGCTAATACTTGCCTTTGGAAATTCTAACAAAAAATAATAATTTGTTAGCAATGATAAAAATTATATAGGATTATGATAAAAGATCAACAATCTTTTACTCACCTAGAAAACATCATTCAGATTATTGGATAATAGGCTACACATACTACCTTTTCTAGACCACTGAATATCTTGAGGAAATTGTGTTATTCTAACGACAATATTTATATTTTAGCCATAGTTATCAATAATTGAAGGATTATCCCCAAAAAGTGAAGTCATAGCATCTTTCTCTCTATCAATATATATCACTTCTCTAGGAGGTTGAAGTCCTATCAAAGAGGGTTCCTCAAGCATGGGGCAATAACCACTAACAATCATATAACTCATAAAATTCTAAATGAAAAGATGATGAAACCATAAAAGAGGGATACAAAAAGAAGTGCCAACAATAATACCACCACTTTGATTTATATCATTAGGGTTGATGATAGGAATTGCTGAAGTATTCACAGTACTAATAACAACATGATTTTGGGAAATAACATCGACGGGGCTTGACATCGGACTAGGTAAGGGTGTAATTGTCATGGGAAAGCTAGGATCCACAGGTTGGGAACTACATCTTTTCTTGCTCCTCAGACATAGAGCATACACGCTCCTCGCTGTTCCCATATCAATATTGGTGTCCATTTTATGTTCTTCTCTTAGAAAAGGTGTAAAACCATGTCATATCTTTTTAGCTTCAAGAGAACTAGAAATGCTATATCAATATTTAAATAGGTTAATAGTGAGATTTTAACCTTTAAGTCTTAGGTATTTGTCAAAAGCTGCTACATTCATCCATCCTTTCAAGTGCAACTGACCTATAAATAGGTTATAGTAGAAAAATATATCTTTAACAAAACTATATAAGGGAAAGAAATATCCAAACTTAAACATGCATATAGGTGTTGCGATCTCAATATTTTTGGTTCCTGCCTTTAGTGTTTTGCTTAGTCTTTCACGGGAATCTTGAGTCCTAGCACTATACCCTACTCTTATGTTAAGCGTTAGTTGATTAATAGCATTATTAGCTACTATTGTTACTCATTTTTGGGTTCCCATAAAAAAAATAAGAAAATACAAAAAAATGTATCAAAAAATATTCGAAAGAAATCCAAAAAAATAATAGGAGCGATAAAAAGATGTTGGAATGACGAAAAAAGGCCAAAGTTTGTTGAGGAGGTTCAAAAATGCAAAATGTTAAAATTTGACAATATATCGTTGACTGATGAGAGCCCTGTTAACAAAGAAAATTCAATTTTGAAAAAAATATATTCAAAATCAGATGTTTATAGACTCAATTAAATTTTATCTAAGGTTTAATTGAATTTATAGAGGGTTTGATTGTAAGAAAAAAATGATTTTAAGTCAATCTAGCCTTTTATTGGAAGAAATTAAAGTTTGGGGGGCCAATTATAATTTTTAAGAGTTGATTTGGTCAAATCGGGGACTTAATTGCATAATTATTAAAATTTGATGCCAATTAAAGACTTAATTGAAACAATCTGAAACCAAGCACCAAACCAGAAAAGGCGCTAAAATAAAGGGATCCAATTACAATTTTTTTGGGGGCTTGATTACAAAATTGTAAAAACATTTAAGGACCAAATCAGAAATATCCATTTGAAATTAAAAAAAGGCGCCGAAACTATTCATTGTCTTTTTCGCTGGCAATTGATGCAACCATATTATTCAATAGTTTCACCTACATTTAACTAGTGTTTTGCCTATTTTTTATATATAAAATGCCTTGATATTTTTTATTTTATGTTTTAAAGGCACTTTTGGATGAAAGATGCAAAAAGGAGTAAATTAGAGATAATTGGCAGATTTGACCTTCAGTCGATGTTTTGTGCAGAGAGTGAGCTCTAGAGGTTGAAATGAAGTGATTCTAGTGGAATTAAAAAGCTAACATTCATACCTTTCTGGACATCTAAGGCAAGAAAATAAAATAAGGACGAGCATGAAAATCGCAACCTTTAAAGTCAAATCTCGCAATCTGCCAGTGTTGACCTTCAGCCATTCCAACTTGAATATCTGGAGCTACAGAGGTCCAATTGATGCAAACTCAATTTTTTTGGATTCATGACTCAAAATGCTATAAGCGATCCACATTTCAGCTAAAACAAATGTCATATGAGGGAGATATGATTTTTCAAAGATGACATCTGAATTCTGCCAGCAAACAGGTTTCGTGAAGAAACGAGTCCAAATTATGTTTCGAAGCATCTAAACCGATATCCAAGTTTTTATTTCAGCAATTTAGCTCCTCTAAGTCAAAGCTTGAAGGTTTCATGCAAGGCTATTTCTTCTTTTTTAGAAAAATAGTTATTGAAGTACTTAAATGTAAACAGTCTACTTAATGCAGGACTATTTTGTAAAATAGAGACCTAGGGTTTCCTAAGATATAAAAAGAAAGAGAGAAGAGAAGGGGGCAGCCAGCCAAGAAGAGAAAAACACTCCCTTCCTCTAAGAAACCCTAAATTATGCATTATTCTTTTTTTTTTTGATTAGTTGTTCAACAAACATGCAAGGCTAAACACTTTTTATTGGTTGCAAGGACACGAAAACCTTTGAATTTCAAGAACTGTGAGATTTATTTTACCTTTTCTTTTCAGTTTATATGATGAATATGTTTGTTCTCCTATGCTTCTTTTTCCTATGATTGTTTATTTTAATTGCTAGAGCGGACTCTAAGTTATTATCGTAGACAATCTATTGCTAAGTTTGATATCAAAATCGGAGTTGTGGTATATGAACTTGTGAAGCAACTGAGTTTAATAATTGTGGTGGATCTACGTTATTAATCTTAGGGAGAACATTCAATCAAATCAAACATAGACCGCAGACAGTTATGTTTTCTTGATTAATCAACTTATCTAGTTCTTAAGGATGCCATTAAATTAAATTACTAGTGCGGACACTGTGGTTGTTTGATGGTTAGGATTAGTTATACGGCGGATCCGTTAACTAATCAATGTTAAGAAGAGATAAATATTCAGAATATAAATTGATGTTTCGTTTCCATGATCAGTTTTGATTTCTGTAGGTGGATGTGTGCTTGTGACCAAGGTTTGTTCTCTTGATAATATTATGATTTTATTAAATTTCGTTTGATAGTTTTCTGTTTTCTTTTGCTTTAGCCTAGATAACGTCCAAACCCCCCCAGATTGCATATCATCTAGCATAAAAATCTAACTTGAACTTCCTCGTGGGATCGACCTCTTGCTTGCTCTTTACTATCTTGTGTGTTGTGTTTGAAGATAGGGTAATTAATTTGTGCGACCGCGACATCGCAACTAATTTTGGCGCTGTTGCCGGGGATGTAATTTAGTTGATTCTTGTGCTTGTACTGTTATTTTTATTTGCTGTGATTAAAAAAAAGACACAGAATTTTTGCTTGCGGCGGTACTATTCACTTGCGGCAGCGGTACTGTTCAAAATAGATTTTTTGGTGGAATTAGGTATTGGCCTTTTTTTTTTCCTGAAGGGAAACGACGTTCTGAATAGGGCTAGTGGTATCACTAGTCCCAACCTATCGAGGCCAAATTACGTTGTTTTCTAGTGTTTTTAGGCAGTTTTATTTTTTTACCGTAGGATTTTCGTACAATTTGCATTATTTTCGATCTCTTATGTGGTTGGTTTCTTTTGAGTTTTCTTGATGATTTATACCAGTAACCCGTTCTACTAATCAAAGTCAAGTGCAGTGGGATATCGAAATAGAAAAAACTTTACGCAGGTTACGAAAGGAAGCTCGCTTCAACACCATGGTTGTTGCACGACAACAAACACTCAAGGAGCTTGCTGCTCCTAACGTGGAAAATCAACCATTGTGCATCAACATCGATAATAATGTAAACTTTGAGCTCAAATCTGGTTTTATACATTTACTACCAACATTCAATGGTCTTGCAGGAGAAGATTCTCATACTCATCTTAAGGAGTTCCATATGGTTTTTGTTGGCATGAAACCGAATAGAGTTGATGAAGAACAGGTTAAGTTGAAAGCTTTCCCTTTCTCTTTAAAAGGGGCAGCAAAGACATGGCTTTTCTCCATTCTTCCAGGTTCAATTGGAACATTGAATGGCATGAAGAAGATCTTCCTTGAGAAGTATTTCCTTGCATCTCGAGTTGCCAACATAAGGAAAGAAATATGTGGGATTCGACAGTCTCATAGAGAGACACTTTTTGAGTATTGGGAAAGATTTGAGCAACTGTGTATTCAATGCCCTCATCATCAAATACCCGATCAGCTGCTCATTCAATATTTCTATGAAGGATTGATGCCTACTGACTGTAGTATCATTGATGCTGCAAGTGGAGGGGCATTAGTAGATAAGACACCCGAGGCTGCACGCCAATTGATCTCAAACATGGCAGCCAACTTGAAACAGTTTGGCACTCGTGGAGACTTCACAAACAAATGAGTAAATGAGGTAAGTATTTCTAACCTTGAGAATAAAGTTAATGATCTTACTTCTCTTGTGCGTTCTTTGGCTTGTGGCAATGTACAGCAGGTGAAAGTTTGTAGCATATGCTCCTTACAAGGACATGCTTCAGATATGTGCCCAACAATGCAAGAAGATTACATTGAACAAGCTAATGTAGTTGATAGAGCATTCAATGGACAACCTTAGCGTAAGTATGATCCTTTTTCCCACACGTATAATCCTGGATGGAGAGATCATCCCAACCTACGGTATGGGAACCAGCCTTAACAAGGCAATCAAGGCCGACAATTCCATCCCCATGGATTTCAGCCTCAACAGAATTATCAAGCAAGACAACCCCCTCCATTCACAAACTCCAATGTTATGGGGTCGTCATCCAATGATGATCTTCGTGAGATGATGAAAACTTTGGCTTCTAATATTGTTACCTTGCAACAAAATATCATGTCTTTTCAACAAGAAACAAGGTCAAGTATTCACAACTTGGAGAAGTAAATGGGGCAAGTAGTTTCAAGTGTAGGGAAATTGGAAGCACAAATGAATGGAAAATTGCCCTCCCAAGCATTGAATCTAAAAGAGAATGTTAGTGCGATCATGCTGTGAAGTGGGAAAGAACTTAAAGATAAAAGGTCAAAACAGATTGAGATGGAGGAAGAAGAAGAAGAGATAGAAACTGAATTGAGTACAAAGAAGGAACATCCTCCTCCTCCACAAACTGAAACAAAGACCAACACTCCAAAGGTAACTCCTCAATCAATGACTTCCAGTTTTAAAATAATTCCACCCTTTCCTGTGAGTTCTTCTAGGTCAAAGAAAGAGGACAAAGAAAAAGAGATTTTAGAGGTTTTCAAGAAAGTAGAACTCAATATTCCTTTGCTTGATGCTATTAAGCAAATTCCTAAGTATGCCAAATTCTTGAAGGAGTTGTGTACTACCAAGAGAGCTTTCAAACTAAAAGGTCATGAAATGGTAAGTATGGGTGAAATTGTATCTGCTGTTGTTTGAAGCAAAAGGACCCAGGTGCGTTTAGTATCCCATGTGTTATTGGTAATGCTAGTTTTAAAAGGGCCTTGTGCGATTTAGGTGTATCCATTAGTGTTATGCCCAAACATGTTTATGATTCTCTTAGTTTTGAGCCTTTGAATAAAACTAGCATTGTAATACAACTTGCGGATCGTAGTTTTGTTTACCCACTTGGTGTGATAGAAGATGTCCTAGTCAAGATTGATAGTTTGGTCATTCCATGCGACTTTTATATTCTTGATATGGAACATGATTCTTGTGATTCATCAAACAACACTCCTATATTGTTTGGGAGACCATTCTTGAAAACTGCCAATACAAAGATTGATTGTGGTAAGGATACTTTGTCTATGGAAGTAGGAGATGAAAAGATTGAATTTAATTTTCATGATGCAATGAAATATCCTTATAGCAATGTTTATTCTATCACATGCTATGACCAAGTTGATAAATGTGTGCAGCAAGTTTTTGATTTTGATTGTGAGGATGGATTAAGCGTAGCTTTGAGCTATGGCTATGATTTTACCGAGATAGAAGAGATGGAGAGGCACATATGTGTTCCCTAAAATGTGCACGAATTAACATTGGCTTTGCAATCATTGCAAACTGTTCCCCATGGTAATGTCTTTGTTGATTTAGTACTTTCACATAAAAAGCTTTTGCCATCTATTTTACAGGCACCCGAGTTACAATTGAAACCTTTGCCCGATAATTTGAAGTATGTATTCATTGGCGACAACAATACACTTCCCGTTATTATAGCAACATGTTTGACAAATACGCAAGAGGAAAAACTTGTGAAATTGTTGTGTGATCACAAGACGGCCATTGGATGGACTTTAGCTGACATCAAGGGCATTAGTCCCTCAATGTGTATGCATCACATACTATTGGAGGACAATGCAAAACCAACAAGGGAAATGCAAAGGAGGTTGAACCCGCCTATGATGGAGGTAGTGAAAGCTGAAATTTTGAAACTGTTAGATGCAGGAGTCATTTATCCCATCACGGACAGTAAATGGGTGGCGCCAATCCATATGGTGCCTAAAAAGATCGGAATCACATTGGTGAAAAACAAAAATGATGAGCTCATTCCTACTCGCATCTCGAGTGGATGGAGAATGTGTGTTGATTACAGAAAGCTAAATCTTGCTACACGCAAAGATCATTTTCCATTACCATTCATGGATCAAATGCTTGAACGCCTAGCAGGTAAGTCTTTTTATTGCTTTCTTGATGGATATAGTGGATACAATCAGATTGTTATTAATCCTGAGGATCAAGAAAAGACTACATTTACATGTCCATTTGGTACATATGCATATAGGAGAATGCCCTTTGGTCTCTGTAATGCACCTGCAACTTTTCAAAGATGCATGATGAGTATTTTTTCTGACTATGTTGAAAGAATAATTGAGGTTTTCATGGATGATTTCACGGTGTATGGTGATTCTTTTGATAAATGTCTAGAAAATTTATCTTTGATCTTGAAAAGGTGCATTGAAACTAACCTTGTCTTAAACTATGAAAAGTGTTATTTTATGGTAGAACAAGGAATAGTTCTTGGGCATGTTGTGTCTTCACGTGGATTAGAGGTTGATAAAGCTAAAATAGACGTTATTTCATCATTGCCTTACCCCTCCTGCGTGAGGGAAATTCGTTCTTTTCTTGGCCACGCAGGTTTCTATCGACGCTTTATCAAAGATTTCTCGAAGATTACAGCACCCTTGTGCAAACTATTAGCCAAAGAAGTGGATTTTGTGTTTGATCAAGCATGTAAAGATGCCCATGATGAGCTTAAAAGGCGTGTCACATCTGCCCCTATCATCCAACCACCAAATTAGGATGAGCCTTTTGAGATAATGTGTGATGCAAGTGACTATGCGGTAGGGGCTGTCCTTGGGCAAAGAATAGGGAAGAATTTGCATGTTATCGCCTATGCTTCCCGCATGTTGGACGGAGCACAATGCAATTACCATACAACTGAAAAGGAACTTTTTGCAGTGGTGTTTGCTCTTGAAAAATTTAGGTCATATCTACTTGGTACAAAAGTCATTGTTTTTACTGATCATGCAGCTTTAAGGTATCTTTTGAAGAAAAAGGAGTCCAAACCAAGATTGATTAGGTGGATCTTGCTTTTACAAGAATTTGATCTTGAGATCAAAGACAAAAAAGGTGCCGA
>Ga0325410_1005476_pt1 | contig 14009 bp, 8 predicted proteins | sample PopdelMetagenome_16_FD_206182 | JGI IMG/M metagenome (GOLD analysis project Ga0325410, IMG submission 206182) | Populus deltoides microbial communities from Bellville, Georgia, United States - Xylem-PdIQD-R3 | ecosystem: Host-associated > Plants > Phyllosphere > Stem > Wood/Secondary xylem... | reverse complement strand
AAATTTCAATCCAAACTCAAATGTTGGTTAGGAGTAAGTAAAAAAATTGGAAAATCAATTAAATCAAAAAAATCAGGAAAAAAAAATAACAAAAAGAATTGAATCGTGAAAAAAACCGATTAAAATTTAAAATAACCGACTGGTTCGGTTTTATTTTTATAAGCCCGAAACCGAAAAAACTGAACTGAACCGAAACCCAAACCGAAAAAAATCGAGCCAAACTAGAAAATTCGAGTAAGACCAATTTGAACCGGTTTTTATTCAAAAAACGAACCAAACCGAAACCGGTCAGTTTAAACCGATTTTGGTTTTTTTTAAAAAAGATTAATTTAATTATTTTTTTAATAAAAACTGACCCGAAAATAATTATTTCTAGAAATTATTTTATTCCAGAAAAATAAAAAATACATGTTTGATTGTCGAGTCATAAAAAATACGAATTTTATAAAGTAAAACGAATTTGATAAAGTAAAAGAATAAATATATTTTTTTTTTAATGCTTTGACTACTTGATCATGATACTTATTTTTATTCTACCTTTTCGGAATTTATTTTGCAAGGAATTTGATGTCAAAGTCAGACATTTCCAGGGATTCCTTTCAATCTTCTCTTTTATCATGTTATTGAAAATTAGGTAAGAGTCATTCCTATTTAATATAGTTAGTTGTGCAATTATTTTACCATTAAGAAGCAAGAGTTTCTTGTACAAATTGTTTATCAAATGTGTATTATAATATTTATTTACAATTTTGACATAAAAAATAAAAACAAAAGAGACAATACAAAGAATGAAATTGGAATAAAATTATGTTTTATAGTAATATATAAGATAATGTAACTATTTATATATCTTGTTTGATTATGATAAACAAGACATAATAAAATATAAAAAATTATATATTATTTTTAATATATATTGTAATTGGACTTACAAATCTAAAAAAATAATTTGATATTTTATTTTTTTTTTAGGTTAGTTTAAATTAATAATATTATAATAATCCAAGTTATGAAACTTAAAATGACTTGACAGGTTGATCCGAGACTCGAATTGATTCGAGTTCAAGAAAAAGTAGAGGAATGATTGATTTGATCTGATTCGGTCAGAAACCTATATCAACTTGGGATAAAACATGGGTCAAAACCATTTATTTTTTAAAAATAAAAATAAATTTTTTTGGTCAGTCGAGATAACCCTCTCGACCAATAACCTGAACCTTTATTTTATGTTGATCTGGATCATCTTGGGTTAATTCTCTTAACATGTGATCCGAGTTTTATCCTGGATCGATCATTGAGTTGAAATTTTAAATTATGATAATAATTATTTTTATTTTTAACTCAGGTCAATGGTCAATCTTACTCGTGACTCAAGCCTTGCCTCAGATCGACTCCCGAATCAAGTTTTCAAACTATTATAATAATTTTTTTTATTCTTACACTAACCCCAGTAAACTCGACCCGTTATCCGAGTTTTATCCCGAATTGACCTTGAGTTGAGTTTTAAAATTATAATAATAATAATAATTTTTATTTTTACATGTTTTAATTAAATAATTTTAGAATTCAAAGTTTTTTATAAAAATATTTTATAAATAAAAAATAATGAATGTTATCTCTAAAAACATATATTATCTATACGTTTTATTTTTTAAAAATAAAAATTCATTTAAAATCATTATAAAAACATTTTTTTTTGATATTTTTTTTTATCTTTTAATCAAACAAATTTATTTTTTCACTGCATCTGTCCCTTATTTCGTCCTGGAATGAACTTAGCTATAGTGAATATCCCAGTTGTTCTAGTATATTTACCATAAAATCGCTGCAATTTGTGAAGGGGTTTTGTTTATGCTGTCTCATCATTTCTTTTTCTCTCTTCACATTCAAAAACCTCATTGAAAAATAAACAAAAAATAGTGGCTGAAGATGGACCACCTCCTCACCAAAGAGATCCTATCAAGTCTTCAGGTTTGTCTCTCCCTTCTTTTCTTCCCTCATAAACTAGTTTTACCGTTTTCTTAAATCAGTTCCACCACTCTGTTTGGTTGCCGAGATTTTTTTTGAAGAAATTCATAGAATCATTTCAACTAAACATATTGTTAATTTGAGTCAGCACAAGTGTGTGTGTGTATCATTGAATGCGGCGGTGGGTAAGGAAAGGTGATGCGGAACAATAAATAAAAAAATTAAAGCAAGAACAAAACGAAGCTTTAGAAAAAAAAGAAGCTGAAGAAGAAAAAAAAGGGGATTAAAGATATGCAAAGTCTGCAATTTTCATTAATCATTAAAAACTGTCATTCAAAATGACAGAAGAATATATAAATAGTAAACCCTAAAACATCCCGCTATTGGGCTTGGCCCATCAAATCAAACTGTTTAACATAAATAATAAAATAACAATGAGTAGACCCAAATTGGCTAAATAAATAAAATAACAATGAAATAGGCCCAAATAGGCTTAGTCTCCCAACCAGAGCGTGACAGGCTGGGCCATTCTACGTCGTCTCCGTCCATATACTCGTGTAGTTTGTGGTGTGGGTCTGGTGTCTCCACCAAAAGGAGAGAATCGTTGGTTTGTGCTAACGTCTTTATAGATTGGGGCTTATTGGTGATGGCATTCCTATTGAGAAGGGCATGATGATTTATGAAGAGCAATGAAAACATTAATTTCTTGTTATGAAGGTGTTAATTCGTGTAGCATAACTATACTAAGCTTAAGACGATTAAAAGAAAACTAGGGATTTTAGGAGAATGTTCATGAAATGAAAACAAATTCCCCGCGCATGTTGGGTAATTTCTTATAATATGAAATGAAAACAAATTCCCCGCGCATGTTGGGTAATTTCTTATAATTTTTTCACACAGCTTAGTTGCTCCCAAAACCTTTAGCTATTTTAATATTGTTGTTATCATGAATATGCTAATTAGTACTGTGCTAATCGTCAAGGTTGTCTCGAGTCATATGTATCAATTTTCTTTGGGATCTAATTTAATTAACAAACTGCTCTGTGCCGTATCTGCAGACTGGTATCTTTCAATTCATGGCTGCTCAAGTTAAATTAGAAGCTTGTTTTGCATGTCAAGAGGAGATGAGAAATGTGGTTAATTGAAGTTTGACCAATAAAATCGTTACATATGTTGAGAGTAGTAATGACGGACATTATTGGAACTGAATTTAGAATTTGATAAGCTCAATGTAGATAAACTGTTGTTATTGGGAGCTGAATTTTCATATGGATATGTATCTTTAAGGATCAGGAAAACATTTGAAGAACATTTGCTTAATGTTAGTGATCTTAGCATGAATGTTATCCTAAGGAATGTATATGTAGAACTTTCTAACAGTTTTGGCGTTGAGAAACATGTATCTGAACACTATCTGTCTTCTGTTTTCAGCCCATATCAGTCCTTTTCATGAACATGTATGCCATTGAAATTTTTTTATGCTTAATTCTGTTTTAGGGTTTTTTTTTCTTTTGGAATTTGTTTGAACCATCTTTATGCTTGAACCTTCAGGGGAAAGGTGCAATGCAGAAGCTAGTTGGTGCCCTTCGGGAGCTGAGGTGTTTGCTGTCTAAATCAGAATTCCCTCCTGTTGATGCTGCTCTTAAAGCTGGAGCAATTGCCTTGCTTGTGCAATGTCTCTCATTTGGCTCTCAAGATGAACAGGTACAAAGTTGTTGTTGTTGTTTTGGCAATTCCTGTAATTTGATGAACTATTCTCTACCTGCTATTGTTCAGCTCTATTAAATTATTAAAAAGAGTCATTCTCCTTAGTTAAAAGGGGTCTGTTTTTGGGGGGAGATCTCTATCCATATTAGGTTCTCATAGCCTACCAGCAGTTACATTTTTCTTTCTTAAACTGCAATGTATGTCGAATGAATGCTCAGTGCTTGTCAGAGAAAGCATTATGTTGCCTACCTGGTCTATGAACAAATTTAAAAACACATAGCTTCTAATAAGGATGTAAATTCAAACACTGATTCCTATCTTATTTGCAGTTACTTGAGGCAGCACAGAGCCTTACAAACATCGCAGCAGGAAAATTAGAAGAAACAAAAGCATTACTGCCTGCATTACCGCTGCTTATTGCACATCTTGGAGGTTTGTGATGGTTGGTGTATCCTTTTTAGTGTCAAGAAATTAATTTTTCGCCTTCTTTAATAAAGATAAGAGTCGTGTTGTATCTCCCTACTAATTTGCGAGGGAATGATAAAGATAAGAGTCATCTTATGTGATTAGGATGATCTGTATAGGGTGTGTGCCTTATCCTGTATTTGAATCCCATGTAAATTATATCTCTTGTAACAAACATAGAAAACTGGTCTTTGTATCAGATGTAAACACTAAGGTTATATAAGCCAGAATACAAAAGATATCTGGTAGCCTTTTCCAGAATTGTTTCATGGTATCAGAGCCAATTATAGCTAACGCTTTTGTCAATCCTATAGCTGCTATCACAGACACTTCTTTTCCTTCCGCTGCTTTTCATCTTCCAACTCAAGTTATCTCTATTAAACTTGATGGAACTAACTTCCTTGCCTGGAGTGCTCAATTAATTCCTCTGCTTCGAAGCTATGGTCTAATGGGAATCATTGATGGTTCCGAACCTAGCCCTCCTAAATTTTCCAGTGAAGAACACAAGGCACAAGGGACTCTTAATTCTGCTCATGTAATTTGGCAGTATAAAGATCAAACAGTACTTAGCTGGATTATCTCTTCTTTATCTCCTACGGTGGTTTCCACCATTTATGGTCTGGAGACTTCCCGGCTTGCTTGGCAAGCTCTTGGTGCAAGATTTGCTACGCCCTCAACTTCACGAATTTCTCTTATCAAGAGGAAGCTACAATCTTCACAACAAGGTTCTATGTCTTGCCAACAATTTTTGGATGAAGTTAAATCCTTTGCTGATGAACTATTTGCTGTGGGGAAACCTGTTGATGATTCAGATTTAATTTTATCTGTTCTCAATGGTCTTAATTCCTCTTTTCACTCCTTTGTAACGACTTATATGTTGCTTGCTAATGAGAAGTCCATGCTATTTTCTGACTTCCATACAGAGTGCTGAATTATGACTTTATGCAAAAATTCCATAGTCATTCTATTTAACCCGAGGCAGGACCATATGCTTTGTACACGCATAAAAATGGTTCCAAACCTGGATATCGACACAATATCCACAAATCTCGTTTCTCTGGATCTTCCAAACCCTCTAGTGTTTCCTCTTCTCAGTTTCGACAACCATTACCTCACCTGCCATCCTCATCACCAGCCACACCTGCTACAGTGACTTCTCGCTCGCGATCTCTCTGTCAAATTTGCAGAAGAGAGGGACATCAAGCTCTGGACTGTTTTAACCGCATAAACTACTCCTTTCAGGGCCGTCATCCTCCAATTAAATTAGTTACTATGGTGGCTGAAGCTAATACTACTTATCTCGGTCAAAATCAATGGTATGCTGACAGTGGAGCTAATGTTCATGTTACCTCCAATATTGCTAATCTGGCCAGTTCTCAACCTTATACAGGAGATGACTCAATCGGCGTAGGTAATGGGACAGGTTTGATCATCTATCATACTGGCACTGTTTCTTTTCATACTGCTTCTTCTATTCTCACCTTAAACAACGTTACATACTATCCTCAAGCATTTGCACATATGCTCTCCATTAATAAATTTTGCAAAGACAATAATGTCTACTTTGAACTCACCAGCTCTCATTTTTTTGTGAAGGACATCCTGACGGGGAACACGCTTCTGACGAGGCCAAATGACAATGGATTATACCCAATAAACCTACGTCAACTTCCATCTTTCAAATTTCATGCTCTCACCATGACAGTTGGCGTCAAGGCTTCTACCTCCACATGGCATTGTCGTTTAGGCCACCCCTCCTCTGCCATCCTTCATCGTGTCATTTCAAAATTTTCTCTTCCAGTTAATGATTCAATCAATAAACAGACTCTTTGTGTGTCTTGTCAACTTGGCAAATCTAAACAATTGCCATTTTCTGACTCTACAATCGAGTCCACAACTCCCTTAGAAATAATTCATTCTGATGTTTGGTCCACATTCACACCTTCGTTGAGTAGTTGTCAGTATTATGTAATTTTTATTGATGACTATACTTGCTTTTATTGGCTATTTCCCTTTTCTACTAAATCTGATGTTTATTCAGTTTTTGTTAAATTCAAACTTTTAGTAGAAAAACAATTTAATTACACCATTAAACAATTTTAAAGTGACAATGGTGGGGAATATTGCTCTATCATCTTTAAGCAATTTTTAAGTGCCAATAGAATTTTTCATCGACTTTCTTGTCCCATACCTCACAACAAAATGGCCTTGCCGAGAGGAAACATCGTCATATTATGAAAATGGGACTTACTCTTCTTGCCCAATTCGGTTTACCTAAATAATTTTGGGTTGATGCATTTCTCACCTCTATTTTCATTATTAATCGTTTACCTACCAAGGTTCTTGATTATTTATCCCCATTTGAACGCCTTTTCAACATTCCTCCTGACTTCACCTATTTCCGGGCTTTTGGATGTCAATGCTTTCTATATCTTCGTCCTTACTCAACTGACAAATTATCTTATCGTAGCACACCCTGTATTTTCATCGGTTACTGTTCTAATCACAAAGGTTTTTGATGTTTTGATCCATCTTTTAGGCGTGTCTATATATCCCGAAATGTGATTTTTGATGAAGGTAATTTTCCAGCATCAATATAATCTATCTTCACTGACTCTGCCAGCAACGTGTGCTCCTCGGGTAATTCTCCTAACCTATTGTTATCTCCTCCCTCCACTATATTTATTTCTTCACCTGTTTTTCCCGCTCCTACTGTCCCATCTTCACCTTCCATTTCTCAACATTCCACCTCACCCGACCATGATCTTCATCCATTTACACCAATTTCCACCTCTAGTCATTCTGCAACTCCTCTGGCCTCTCCCAATTCCTCTGCATCCATTCATCAATTTTCTTCTTCCCATGACAGTAAGCATCCTGCTCATCAAGACATATCACCTTCTCCTCCCCTACCTCCCTCTCGCATGGTCACCAGATCCCAGACTGGCCATCTTAAACCACGTAGCTTTCCTGGTTTCCACATATATTACTTTACCCGTCACCCTCTTCAAGCTCTGCATGCAGGTATGGTCATCTCTAAGCCTTGCACCTATGCTCAAGCAGCTTCTCTTTCTGAGTGGAATGCAGCAATGGACACTGAATTTCAAGCATTACTCAAGAATGACACTTGGTCTTTATGCTCTCGTCCTCTTGGTAAAAATATGGTGCCTTGCAAATGGGTCTTCAAACTAAAGAGACGGCCTGATGGAAGTATTGAACATCACAAGGCTAGACTTGTTGCTGTTGGCTATTTACAGAAAAGTGGGATAGACTTTCATGACACGTTCAATCCTGTCATCAAACCTTCTATTGTTCGTATGGTCCTTACAATTGCTGTTTCTTTCAACTGGGACATTAGGCAGCTTGACGTCTCTAATGCTTTTCTCCATGGAATTTTAGAGGAAGAGATATACATGACACAACCGAAAGGCTTTGAAGATCCGGTGCACCCTCACTTTGTTTGTAAGCTTCACAAATCTCTCTATGGTTTAAAGCAATCCCCTCGAGCTTGATTTCATTATCTATCTACTACATTATTGTCTCTTGGCTTTCATAGCTCCCAGGTTGATCCCTCCTTGTTCACTTAGCACCACGGTTCAGTGCATGTGTTCTTATTAATATATGTGGATGATATCCTTGTCACGTCTAATGACTAGGAATTCATTACATCTCTTTTTTCCGGGTTGAATCTTCGGCAAACAAGATATATTATTAATCTTTTAGATCGCGTACACCTCCTTGACATCCGACCTTATAGAGCTCTTTGTGTCTCAGGCTCCAAACTATCCAAATTTGCTGGGAACCTCTTTCAGATCCAACTGAGTACAGGCAAACAGTTGGTGCCTTACAATATGTCACCCTCACGCGTCCTGACATTGCATACTCAGTAAATCAGCTTTGCTAACACATGCAGACTCCAACCTCTGCCCATTGGACAGCAACCAAACGTGTCCTACATTATTTGAAGAATACACTCGATTATGGCCTTTTCTACAAACCTGGTTCCTTCTCTATTAATACCTACTGCGATTCTGATTGGGCTGGTGATCCCGATGATAGACGATCAACGTGTGGTTATGGTGTTTATGTAGGTTCCAATCTCATTTCATGGTCGGTTAAGAAACAACCTGTGGTTTCCAGGTCTAGCACTGAGGCAGAATACCGTTGTTTAGCTCTTGTTACAGCTGAAGTGTATTGGCTGCGTATGCTTTTGTGTGAGCTGAAAATTTCCCTTCAGGCTGCTCCTGTTGTTTGGTGTGACAATATCAGTACTCTAGCCCTTGCCTCCAATCCAATTTTCCATGCACAGTCTAAACATATCGAAGTTGATTACCATTTTGTCCGTGAGAAAATGGCTAATCGAGACATAATTTTACAGCATGTCCCCACTTCTTTGCAGCCTGCCGATGTTTTTACCAAAGGACACACAGCTGATCGTTTTTGTTTGCTGCAGGACAAACTCTTCGTGTTGTATCTCCCAGCTAATTTGCAAGGGAATGATAAAGATAGGAGTCATCCTATGTGATTAGGATGATCTATATAGGGTGTGGCCTTATCCTGTATTTGAATCCCATGTAAATTATATCTCTTGTAACAAACGTAGAAAACTGGTCTTTGTATCAGATGTAAACATTAAGGTTATATAAGCCAGAATACAAAAGATATCTAGTAGCTTTTTCCAAAATTATTTCATTCTTGTCTCAATACTTTATGATATAAGTATGTTGGTTTCAGTGATGTGAACCCATACTGGGACAGCAATATAAGGTTAATCCGAGTGATAATAAAATACCACTTTAACTTTAATAATTAAAACATTTGTTTCTTGAAATTTAATAATTCTGAAAATTATAGCCTGGTAATTCATGGGTATGTGCGTAATTTTCTTTCCTTGTTTTATCAGATAGTTGCTTGAAACTCTAGTGGATCAACATGATACTTTAGTTTTGGCATTTATAGTTGCATTTCCATGTAGAAAAGAGTTCCTTTCCTGTGGTTGCACAGCGTGCACGGGCATTGGAAAATTTTGTTGTTGTAGGAGAAGAGTTAAGAAGTGTTTTGCTATCTCAAGGAGCCTTACCACCTCTTGCAAGAATGATGTTGCCATAAAAGGGTTCAACTATGAGAACAGTTGCCTGGGCACTGATGAACAACTTTTGCATTTGTGTGCTCACATTTGGCTTATGATGCTATCGTAAAATTAGAACCATGTCCCAAAGATTAAACACTCTTCACACCCTTCAAAATGTTAGATGCTCATCAACAACTCAAGAGGCACATCCCCAAGTAACTTACTTTGAGAGGTTATATGCATGGATCTAATTTTGTTTGTTGGAAAATAAGTTCCAAGCCAGAATTTGCGAGGATCTAGTACTTTGTATGGTGAGATGCCTTAAATAGTTGGTGCATCATGGAGCAGTTTCTTAGGTGTGATGCTAGAGAATTCTAATGTGCAATTTCTAGGAATCCTAGTGCGATGCTGAATGGTACATCTACTTTTTTTTAATAGTTTATCTAGTTGCTTTCTAATATCTGGAAGTAGCACTAAGTTATCAATTAGTTTTCAACAAACACAATACCTACAGCCCAACTCCCCTCAGTCATTTATCCAACTGTCATTTTGGTTATCAAAGACACCCAAAATTCTATGTACCAACTAACTTTGTGTTGAGTTTGCATATAGCCAACATTAGAGTTTTGTGACAATTTTTGCTTCATCAGTTGTTAAGTTGTAGGCTTTCCTACACCAACTTTGAATTTCTCTGCCTTAATCAATTAAATTCCTAATGTCTTCAATTAAAGGCATTGGACATGAGCCACTCTTGTGATTTAAGTACCTATTCCACATTCAGGGCGACAGGCACATATTGCATAATGGACATTAAAGAAAACATCACTTAAAAAAAAATTGTCAGCAAGTGCATCGTGTGATATATTCATATGCACATCCTTGTGCTTGTGCGCTTGTTTAAATTTCGTTCACAACACAGCTTCAGTGTGTTTGAATGCAGGGACTAGATCCTAAAGCTGCAACGAAACTCATTAGAGTTGATAAGGTTCTAGATGCAATTCTTTGGCATTCAAGGAAAGCATAAGTGGTGTCAATCAATCATTTTTAGTTCTGATCATTTGGGTTTCTCTATAAAAAGCTTTTGAACTTCCTTTCCTGAATTTTCTTTTAGGGCTCTTTTCTTTAAGCCTTATGGAGGCCGAGGTCGCTACCCATGTTTACCATCTGAGCACTGTTCTTGGTCTTTTTGTTTTTTCAACCCTATTCTCTCTTCTAATGCTTGTTAAATCTATATAGATCTGACCCTTATGACCAGAGCCATAAAAAGTAAGTCCCAAAGCTTTAAGTGATATTGGTTCTTATGCCATTTGAAAAATGGCATTTAGTTGAAATTAGTCAGTTGATTAGATTTTAAGATTTGCTGGCTCTCGATGTTGATCCTGCATCCTGCCGATCATTCACAGCTCATTTTCGGTATGCAAGGTGCTGTACCTTGGCAATCATCTTATGCATATTATACCTTTTGCTTCATGGCATATACATGTAGCTGGCCTAGAACAGGTTTTACATCATATATGCCACAATTTCCATTTCGGTGTCTGTGATTGCTTGTTTATTTGAAGCGTGTTTCACTGTTTTCCTTTCCTTACTAATTTCTGAAGAGCCACACTTAGAATGTACCAAACAATTAATTTTGTTTCTTGTTGATTAGCTTATTAGACATTACTTAAGAATGTAAAAATCATGATTGTAGTTCTCTTGCTGCAATTAGCAATAGTTAACTTACTAAAAAATGGTTTTGTTTTTAAGGTTCTGTTATTAGTTTTTTGCCTTTTCTTTTATTATCCCGGGAAGAATTCTTGGAGAAGTTGTTGTCTTAAAGCTTCATTCTTGTATCTTGTACGGGACAATATTACCATCTCTCATCTTTCTTCATTTTGCTGTGGGGAATAATTATCTCATTTCTTGAAACTTTTTTATTCATTGTTTTAGAAAGTTTATCCGAGATTAAAGTAGCATTAACTTGTCAAATTCAGGGATAAGGAACTGACAAATGAAGTAGTATGGGTAGCGGTATATCTCTCAGCCCTTTCGGATATTGCTACTAGTATGCTGGTTAAAAGCGATGCCCTTCAACTACTTGTTCAATGATTAGCATCATCAAATAGCTTGCAATTGCTCATTCTGGTACCCTTTAATTTGAGTTTTTACAAAGCTTTTGTTAATTACTGCTGATATTTATTTATTTATTGGTATTTGGGTTTATTATATAAAGCTTAAATTGTGCTCTGGATGTTATCCTATACAGTTTGTTGTGGTCGTCCAAAATATTTATTTTGTAACTTTGAATATAATGTCATGAAGCTGTGCATTATAATGTGAAGAAAATCTTGTGAAGTTGTACATTTACTTTTGCCATGTAGTTACTCTTCAGAAAGACTAGAGGAAGTTAAAAAACAAAAAAGAGCTCAACAAAAACTAAACCAATTCTAATACTATGGTCCTACTATTTTGTCGTTTACCATGGGGAAATTCAATGTTTATGTTTATGCCAGACAGTTGATTTGGAACTTTACAAATTTGCATTTCCTTGATATTTCCATAATTTAATGGAATAAAAAGTAAACATGTCTTATGTGTTTATGTTCCTTAAATCAGTACAATAACGCTTTGCTAAATGGATATGGGATGCTTGCAAACTTATTATTTCCTTATCTTTGGATTGTTTGACAAGTAATTTGGTAAACCCCCAATCTAAAACTGGTAAATCACTGTTAGAAATGGTAAATTTTCGATTGAGAAATGATAAATTAGACAGAAAAGTTTTGTGAATCAGAATGAACATTCCTAGATGATTAATTTAAATGTCAGATGAGATAAAAAAATAAATCGGTATGTGAAATATTAAATAGCAATAAATCACGTAAGTTTTTTGATCGGGTAAAATAATGATTTGAAAGAGAAAATCTTGTAAATTGTGAATGGCTTCTCCCAGAAACCATTCATGGTCGATCATTTTGTTTAAAAACACTAGATAAAAGTGAGCCAGGGATCAAAGGAGGGGTTTAAGAGGAATTGAACTAATAATTGAAGATTTCTTAGAGTTTTGGAGAGCATAAAGTGATGGGTTGGGAGGAAAGAATTAGAGGAAGAAAAAAACTTGTTTTTAACATCTTTTTCCTTCAAACTACTTGTGTTTAAGAGGTGAGAAACTTTAATTCAAGCTTGGTTTGAGTTTATCTTATGAGTGAAATGATACATTTTAGTTAAAATATGCTTGATCAAAACTTGAAATTGATTGAATGATTGTTTAAATTGATGAAATTGTGTTTGAAAAAATGGTAGAAGAAAAATTCTTCTCCCACCATGAGATGAATTTCTGTCGGGTGGGGATCAAGGGGAGTTAGGAATTCGATGAAATTGTTATGAAGATTGCATAGAATTGTGGTGGTATAGGTAATTAATAGATAAACAAGATGTCAACATTATTAATTAAAAAGGGAAGGACCCATCATTTGTCCGTCATGGAAATTGAACAGGTCTTGTTTATATGGAGGAGTTGTAACTGTCTCAATTGATGAAAATTTATATTTGAATGTATTTATGTTTGAATGGATGAAGTGAAACATTCAAAAAGTTGATGGTAGATTAATTGTACAAGGAAATCCACCCTTACCATAGACAAAGATTTCGACCAACTCTATTTAAGAGGTTTAAAATTGTTGGTTTAGTTGACTTGAAACATTATGTAAAGTTGTGATGATGTTAGCATAAATATAGCTGACTTGAATGGGGAAAATTTCATAAAACAAATATGTGGTTATGCATCAAGTTAATAACTGTAACCTTTTTATTGATTCACTTTCAGCTAAAGTTTGCAGATAGAATTTAAAATATATTTTTTTATGAAAATTGTAGTTAAAAATGTTAAATTTCAAGCAGAAGGAGTAGTTGGAATGACATGACACACACACACACACATATATATATATTAAAATGACTTGTAGCATAACGATCAAAATAATCTAGCGTTATCATCTATGTTCCCATAGTGCAAAGAAATATTCCCATAGGTGGTGTCTTGAATCATTACTACGTGCGTAGACGTTTATAACATCGAATCATGAACAAGATTGGCTGTTGAAAGCTATTCTAGCAAGCGATGAGTCTAGCTGAGTTCTATTTGGCATCGCAGTGAATTATACTTTTAAAATTTTTTAGTTTTAAATTAATTTTTTATATATTTTTAGATTATTTTGATGTTGTTATATAATAAATAAAATATAATTTTAAATAATAAATATTTTAAAAAATAACATTTACAGTAATCTTAAATATGCCTAACCAAATCACAAACCCTACAGCAATCAGAACAAAAGCTATGAATTTTCATCCGAAGCACAAATCGGAAGACATGGCTAGAATGGACAAACAAGCAAATCAAATACTTTGATGTGAATCGTAGAAGCTAGCTGCTGGGATGACTCAAGAAGATGAAAGCTAAAATTCAGCGCTAGCACCATCAGAATTGCATTAATTAGGGATGCCGTTACCATGATTATCATTAATGTAGGGCCAAATTGGGATTTGCGGGAAGATTACGTGTGAGTGAATGAAGGAGGGTAAAAAAGGAACTTCACAGATGAAAAGGGCAACCAAAACATAATGAAACCGTCATGACCTAAAAACATGATAAACAGCACAAGCGCATTCTATTACTGGCTGCTACGTGGTTATCTTGGACCATTAGTTTAAAAACAATCCAACGGCCGATAGAGAAACTTTATTCTATTACTGGCTGCTACGTGGTTATCTTGGACCATTAGTTTAAAAACAATCCAACGGCCGATAGAGAAAC
>Ga0325410_1005475_pt1 | contig 14010 bp, 8 predicted proteins | sample PopdelMetagenome_16_FD_206182 | JGI IMG/M metagenome (GOLD analysis project Ga0325410, IMG submission 206182) | Populus deltoides microbial communities from Bellville, Georgia, United States - Xylem-PdIQD-R3 | ecosystem: Host-associated > Plants > Phyllosphere > Stem > Wood/Secondary xylem... | reverse complement strand
GGGCTAAAACCTGTACCCTAAATTATACCCCATGATGAAGATATTTGCATCCACCATAGAAAACCAAGTAGCGACATCAACTAGAGGTCCAACACTTCTACTTTTCACACAAAGAATAGTGTTTTGTCTGCTAATATCTCTTATTTTGAATGCACGTCAAGTCATATCCAAGTCGATGTGCTTGCCATTTTCAAAGAATTTCTTTAATTACAAGTACTTATCAAACCTTTCCATTACTAGAGTGTTCATAATTTTCCGACAAAACTCCATTCCCCCACCGAGCTTTGCAGCTATGCTTGGTTTGGAAACATCATTGTAAGTATGTTTAGGATCCGTGGTAATGATAATGGTTAAAAGTGTTTTTTATTTAAAAATATATTAAAATAATTTTATTTTTTAAAAAATTATTTTTCACATCACTATATCAAAATATATAAATATATAATTTTTTTTATTTTAAATAAATTTTTTTTAAAATTTAAGAGACAAACCGCGTTCCAAGCACACATGTATCTTTCACCAGGACTTATTTCAAGTACGATGGTCATTTGAGTATATCACAGTGCTTCTAGATCCCACCACTTTTTCAATAATCTATTCACTCAAAAGTTGTATTTACCCTCTATTCTATCTTAGGAATCACATCTTACTTTTCCTTTAGGCATCCTTCACTTTTATCATAAACCACACTTGTCTTCGTACTCTTCCTAGCCAATATTCAACCATTGGCTAAACACCTGTCATATCCACTCATCTCCAGCCGTGTCGTGGGCTCCAGGGAGATCTGTACTTAAAGCTCTCATCTTTTAACCAAGGTGACTACTCTCTTTCGTCATAGGATGATCACTCGCATGTATTTGGTGTTTGCTTTGCCTAGTAGATTCTTGTGGTCACTTGTCATTACTTACTTGGTGATAAGCCTTTAGCTTGTGTCGAGTCACTGCGCTATTAATCTTGTCTCATACATTCAGAGCACCTGTGACTAAGACGTCTCCGGCACCTGTGACTATGAGACTCCATCACTGTATGAGAGCACCTGTGACTAAGACGTCTCCGGCACCTGTGACTAAGAGACTCCATCACGACAGTGATGGAGTCTAGTCTTGACTTTCACAAAAAGATTTTCCAAACCTGAAGCTTCCCTTAGCAATTTGCCAAAATTACACCAATGATCTATTTTGTGGGAAAAAAAGAAATATCAAGTCTTTTATTAGCTTTTACTCCATGAAAATCCAATAATGCTTTGCTCCTAAAATGCGGTAAGCCAATTCCTTCATTCAGTCTCTACCATCCTGCTTTCTAACGTGCTTCACAATACTTGTTTTCCATGCATCCTTCCCATAAGCCCGAGCTAACTATTCTGGTTACAGAGCAACCTTTATCGTTGCAATTTCTCCATGGCTGCTTTATAATTTAGATTTTTTTTTACTGTACAAAGTGCAAACCTTTACAAGGTTCCAAACTTTTGTAGTAAACTACAAAATCCAGAAACCTATGAAAACTCTTCAAATCCCCATGTCTGAGAGGACTGATCAAAGAACAAATTTCCAACTCAATAATGTGGTCGAACACCCGACAACACCGCCCACTAACAAGCAACCAATCTCTGGCTATGAAGGTTATTTGAAAAAAAAAAAATAAACACATCTTTTCACTAAATTCAAATAATTGTTATGCTGTTGTAAGTAAACCAGGACTACAGCAGAGCAGGACAGTCCAATTGAAAATGTAAATGCAATAAAATGACCCAACTTTTTGGAAAGCATTATATGAGATAATATACATGATTTACATTCAATCCTGTGCACGCGGTGCTAATTGATCTCTGTTCTCAGTTTTTAAGTTTCTCTGATCAAATTTGTTGGCTCACTCAAAACGTACTTGGGTAGTTCATATTTTGCACCTGTGGGAACATTTTGAAGACAACATGAAAATAAGATATATATCAAATATCTATCACATACATAGAAAAACCAGCACATGATAAACTATATTGGCATAAGAAACCTTTAGCATACTATTAGCAAAAGGTGCCAGAACTATTACAAAACTATTGCAGAAATGTAACGAATCTGTGCATCCTGGTTTTGCAAACAGAAAAATCACTGCTTTCTTAGAGATTTGATGTTGAGCACAAAAGTTTATGCAATAAGTAACCGAAGGATCAAATACCTCTTTCATCATAGCATATTGTCAAATCAGCATTTTGAACGATAACACCAGCACTGTCCACAATTGCTTGCGCAAGGGATAGTTCAGCATCGGCAGCAGCTCGAAGTGCATCCCAAATCTCTGGCATCCAAAAAATTGGAATAAATATCACAGAATTAGATGTAATAAATTACTTGAAAGCATATTTTAGACTTCTTTTTATAAATGTAAGGCAATCGGATATTATTTTTTTGTCCTAGAAGATCCAAAACCTTTTCACCTTTACACATAAGAACTTTTAGCAAGACTAGACAGATGGCGAGACAGCATTATGAATATTTGATCTTCAGATGCGATAATTTCTCCTCTCTGTCCCATCTTTTATCAGCTACAAAAAAAGAAAAACACATCTACTAACCACTGAAGTGATAAATTAAACTTCATATGTGGTAACCTCTCCTGCACATCCCTATCTTTTTAGAACAGGAAAAAAAATTTTTACTAACCACTGAAATGGTAAAAATGCTGATTCAGTTGGGCAGTTAATGATGCTATGATGAAGCCTTGGAATGTAACAGGCTAGGTTGACATGTGTTTGCTATTGTCACATGTACAGTATTGGTATGACTTTGTGTCGGCAGTAGTTCCTGTCATTGTTGCCTGCAGTGATATATATGGGGTAACCTATGCAGATATTCAGTTCCAGTTACAACTTTCACTTGATCCTCAGGGCATTCTTGAAGCACCTATGACGACAATATAAGATCTACAATAGCAGAAATGGGGCAGGCTGGCACTAAATAAAAATCCTAGGAATTGTTATATCATATTCTTCACTAGCACTATATGTCATATTCATGATTCCAAAACGATTCTATTCCTTGCTTCCTTTTTTTGCCATTGCCAGATATAATTTCTACTCCTTTTGTCTTTGGCAATTGAAGGTGCCCTAAATATAGACTGAATAATAGAAGCATATGTGGTAGGCCTTGCAAACAACAGTAAGATTCTCAGGTTAAAGTAAAAATATTACGAGTAGAAATAGATCTCTCACAATTGCAATGGCAAACTATCATTAAAGAGAGTGGAAACCTAATTTACAATGCACATCTCCAGCAATGCCAATGGCCAAACTGTCATCAAGGAGAGTGGAACCTTAAAATCACAAGGTGCATCTCCAGTCTGAGTTATACATTCTAAAATTTCCCACAATTCCTTGTATATCCACAAAAAGGAGGCAGCTAATTGTAAATCTTTAAATGAACAGCCAGGAATAGTCTTTTGAAAATCTTCATGGATGCTTCAGCATAATGACACCTTTTCTCATTACAGGTCAAAACATAAAAGTTCATCTCAGAAGAGTAATGTTTTATTATAATTATGTGCTTGAATTACGCACACTGATTAGAATCATGACAGACAATTAACAACTAATGGGGGGCATCCAAATCAGACCCCTCTTCAGTTTGAATATTTTTCATAGCACAGCAATTCAGAAAGTTTGTGATTGTTTTCTTTATGTTCATCCCTAAGCTTTCAGTGACAGTTATGCATGAACACATATGAATCACAGTCCTATCAAGGTAACATGGTGGCAATTTCTCAGGTTCTTCGCAATCCCCCCCTCTATAAGGTTTCCAATATTTTGGACCTGCACCTCTCCACGTAATTGCTCTCGAGAATTCTTACTTTTTCTTCTGTATTTCAATGTTACTCTAAGGTTTCCAATATTTTGGACCTGCACCTCTCCATGTAATTGCTCTTGAGAATTCTTACTTAATGTTATTCTGTATTTCAATGTCACTCTGGGATTTTATATATATATATATATATATATAACAGAGATTTCCATATTCAACAAAAGATCATTTATTAATTTCTTCTCATTCATAAAGTAATTATTACTCAACCCAAGAGGTGTAGTATCCAAAGGTTTACGTTTATGAAAATTTCTAGTGAAGGGCTATAGGTGATATAACATTCCAAGGAAACACTACCTTTCCTTCCACCATAGTGAGGTGCAGTATCCCAAAATTCATCACGCATCTGCATAAGCTGAGACTTTGTAATAGGCTGAGGATGCTTCCAAGGTTTTGGCTTCCTGATTTTCTTCACGTTCCCTATCATAATCACAAGTATAACATTAGTCTCTATTAATCAGCATAATTATATAAAGAATGATCGCCATTCTCCTTCACCAGCGACTGTTGCCTAACATTGAACCCTTAGTAATGGAATCAAGGAAGTGACAGAAAAGGGCATGTAATGACTTTATACATAAGACATACCACGAAGTGTGCATGTGTGTAAAGAAAAGAAAGGGGGCTTTCCTTAGAACTGCAGGTTAAATTTGAGTGCTCCAGTTTTATTATTTTACATGAAGCGGTGGTGTAACAAAGCAGACGGCAAGGAAATGCACTAGAAATAAAATTCACTGCTCCTCTCCTTAATTGTCTATCTAGCCTCAGTAACTGAGTTTTCTAGACACCCTCGCCCCCTCCAAAAATAAAACACACTCGCACACGCACACGCACACGCACACGCACACAGAGAAGAGAATAGTCCAGAAAAAACAAAATAAAACATAGAAAATATAAGCAAACTGAAGAGTACACAGGCACAACCAAATGCATGGACACATAAGATCTCTGTCTCAAAGACATGTGCACATGTGAAGAGATGTCAAGTGCAAAAGCTTTATGGATTACAAACTTTAAAAGCCAGCATAGAAGATGCTTTTACATATGGGTTACATAAATATGGTAACCAAAGGAAGTTTGAAACTGATGCAGAAATTTACAGAAGTCCGTTGGTAATTGAAGATTTCACTATTCCAGCAATGAAATGTGCCAACAGAACATACTCACCAAACATTCTTAATTAGATCTAAAAAAACAAGCACATTTTTAACCAAAAAAGGTAATTAAGTTGTTCCGTGCTAGCATAAATGGAAGCTAAGCTGGAATTGAATCAGCGATCACTTTCTGTAGATATACAACTACCACGTCTATATAGTAATAACATCATCTTAAATCTAAATCCCCGCGCGGAAAAGAAAACACACACCTATAACTGTAATTTGAAGCCAGTTAAAATGCCGCTTAAAACAATGATTAGACTCAGATCTCTCAATGATAACAGACTTAAAAAATACCCAACCACTCATCTACAGCCCTTTGAAATTGCACCAAGCTCTCAAACCAATAACAAATGACACTCATTTCTTCTATTCATTTGATTTTATCAATCACAAATCTATACAAAGAAAAAGAATGAAACCACAGCATTCAGTCAAACATGTAGTAGTTCTTGAATATGTTTCGAAATGAATGAAATCTTCAGCTTTTTATTCTGTTTTACGGTTAATAGACTTATCAGGAAATTGAATAATTCTCTCTTTGTGTGCTTACCGATATCCAATACAGAACCATTTTAACCTAATTTAAATCCTAATACTGAGAAATCTATCATTTAATCACTCACTAGAAATTAAAATCTCAGCATCACAAAAAAAAAAAAATTAAAAAATTCACACTATCATAAAGATTTTCAACAGATTGAGAAATCACGGCATGCATTGTAATAACAATACAGAAAACAGAAAGCTAACAATCTTATTATTTGCAAAACATAACGTCCAAAATCAGTTACGATTAGATTCTGCCCTTTTCTTTTCTTTTTCACGGCAACAACAACAACAATAATATAAAAAAAATCCAAAACAGACATTGGGTAATTACAATTATTTTCTTAAGGTTTCTCGGCAACCAAACAAACAAATAGAAAAGGAAGAAAGATCATTAGAGAGAGAAAGAGGTTACCGTCTGATTTAGCTTGTGAGGATCCAGCACATCCCATTCTGAATTTGCTGTAAACACTAAACAATCACCTCAAAAGAAAGAGAGAGAGAGCTCTTAAAGAAGCTTCATTGAAACGCAAGTCAAAACGAAGTTCCCTTTGGTCTCTGCTGGTTCCTGGAGAGAGAAAAAGAGTGGTTTATGTTTATATTTATTTATTTAGAGGCGGAGGGGGTTTGGTATTTTAGTTTCCAGTGAGAGTCGTAAGATGACGTTGATGATGGTATATAATTAATTATTCATGATGATGATGATCATTGCTTGATTATAAGATAATTTTAATGGAGAAGCAAGAGCGAGAAGCTGGTGAGGTCGGAGTGGGCTTTTCGTAATTTTGTGATTCATTACTGGGTGGGTTTCTGTGCACTTTTTAAATAAGAATAGGAAAAAAAAAAGAAAAGGGAAAGAACTAAAGAATTATTTCTAAAAATAGATAAAGATATTCTGATTATTTGTTAATAAGAATAATATCATTCTTTTTATGTTTATTTTTATTATGTTAAAAAAAAATCTTATAAAATAATCCATTATATTTAGATCCATTTGTTTTTTTTAAAAGCATTTAAAAAAATAAATTTACTTTAAATTATTTTTTATATTTTCACATTATTTTAATGTGTTAATGTTAAAAATAAATTTTAAAAAATAAAAATATTATTTTAATTTATTTTTAAATAAAAATATGTTTTAAAAAATAATCATTAGTATAATACTAATCGAGCTCTTACATTGAAAATAATATAAACTCATCTCGGTAGTATTAAGAAATAATAAAAATAAGCAACCCATTCTATTATTAAAAAAGCAGGCATATAATCCTAAGAGATAGTTCAACGGATCAAATTTTGGGTTTGTTTTTCAATGGTTACGAGTTCGAGCCCTCTTAGAACAACTAAAAGTTTACACAATCGTTAACTTTAGGGTCCGTAGAATTAATCAAGGTATGCGCTAGCTCCGAAACCTGCATTAATCTAAAAAAAAAAACAGTAGGTACATCAACTCTCTTCAATTTTATGTTTTTTTTCTTTCAGTAATTTGCTCTTTCAGCCAATCAATTACACGTGTGGGAAGATGGTTTGCCCTCCATTATTTATCCTCTCCAATTTTATATTTCATCAAGATAGATTGATGTTGTGATAGAAAAAAAAAATCACAGATAAATCAGCTTTTTATTATTTGTTGAAAATTGCAAATTTCACAATTCCTATGGTAGAGTCAGTCCTGAATGTCGTATCTCGGACAACACTCTAAACCAAAATTTTTCTAATATATGTGCGGTGTCGAAGCCACACTTTAATGTCAACATGTCCTTATATCTTACAGACTATATGGTAAAAAACAAAAAGATGTCAATTCCACTGATTGTCTCCTAACATCTAATCGAGTTGTCTTTACATTAATTTATTGTGTTTCAATTCGTCCAGTATAATATGTTAAGAACTTATTCTTAACAAGGAGTCGGTGAAGTGAGAAAACGAGATTGAGAGTTAGAAAATATAAAAAAGAAGGAACTCTGTAAAAAATTGAAAAAAAAAAAGAAAGAAAGAAAGAGAAAAAGCTGGCAGCAACAGTTTATATCATAGTTTTGAAACCCGGACCGGTCCGGCGGTCAACCGAGGACCGGTTCGGGTCTAAGTAAAAACCTACCTGGGAGTTGGCTCGGCAAAACCCGATCGACCCGGGCAAACTCGGCTGAAACCCGACCTCTTTATATATATATATATATATATATATATATATATATATATATATATATAGCCGTGAACGCTGCAGAATTACAAACAGAGAGAACCTAATTAAAGAAAAGCAATTTCAATCCATAGCTCCTGTGCCCGTAATACATCTCCACCCCAAACACGACATCCCCTCTGTCAATGGGCTCTACCTTTATCGGCAGCCTCTCGTAGTGATCCCTACTCGTTCCCTCCAATTCATCGAGCCTGGACAACCCCTGCCTCGACACAGCGTATCAGAGGTTATTTGATCAAGGAAAGGTTAAACAAATCAACTGAGTTTTATAGTTTGATGAGAAAAGAAGGTGTTGTGTCTGTTTCTTTCACATTTACTACTCTTTTTAAGGGTTGTGGTGCTAAAATGGATGTGGGTTTGGGGCGGCAAATTCATGGGCAAATGATTTTGGTTGAGGGGTTTGGTGAGGATTTGCATGTTGGGAATTCTATGATTGATATGTATATAAAATGTGGGTTTTTGAAGTGTGGGCGAAAAGTGTTTGTTGAAATGCCCAATAGGGATGTGATTTCTTGGACGGAGTTGATTTCTGCTTATGCGAAAAGTGGGAACATGGAGAGTGCAGGAGAGTTGTTTGATTTTTAATTTTTTTTTAGTTGACCCGGGTCAACCCATTGACCCGTGACCCGATCATTAGACCAGGTCGACAACTAGGTCGATTTCAAAACTATGGTTTATATGCTATTGTTACAATGTTTTGAATGATTTTATAGGAACCACAACAACGTAGTTCTAGCTTCATATTCCTTCTTGGAGCTAAATTTTTTTTTTTGTCTATAAGACTATTGCTTTAAGAACGTTTAATCTCCCACCACAAATTCTCTTTATGCTCTCCATTTATCAGCCACTTGCTTTATTATATTTCTTTCCAAATCCAATTATTTCTACAAATCTCTTCTTTTTTCTATAATATTTTCCAATTTTAGCTATAGTAAAGGTATTTATTATCTAGCAATGTTATTTCAATTGTTAGAGGTGGATAGACATGTGTAGCCTAGAAAGGACTCGTTTTTATACTAGAATGATAACTGGAATTATAACATCAATATGTGAAAGCCAACTATGAGTACAATTGTATAGGATTATTCATAGACATACACCTTAAGTATATTTTCAGGCATTGATTCATCTTTTCTTTTTTTTTTTTTCTCTTTTGATAAACGTGGGTATTTGGGGCAGCTTTTACATACCTCGACTAATCCCCCGAGACCCTGAAGTTAATAACCAGGTAAGTCTTCAATGGCCTTGAGGTTTGTGATACTCGAACTGGTGACATTTGGGGAGCAAACACAGGATCTGACCAGTTGAGCTACATCCCTCAGGGTTTTGATTCATCCTGTGGATAATAAGTTGAACTCATAAGCAATTTGACTCCTAACAACTTGAATAATTCCTTCTACAATAAATTGGTAAACATCATGTCTTTTTTAGTTATAAGGGTCACTGGTAATCCATAGAACTTTAAAAAAAAAAATGATTCAAGAACATCTCAGCTACCATCTTTGTAGTGAAAGGATGTGGTAAGCCAATGAATTGACTTTATTTGATAAATCTATCCAAAATCACTATTATATTATCTTTACCTTTATATTTTAGAAGTCCTTCCACAAAATCCATTGTAATGTCTCTCTAAACTCCACTAAGTTTGGCAATGGTTTTAAGAGTTGAGGATATGCCACCCTCTTTATTTTTGCTTGGTTATAAATATCACACTCCTTTACTAGCTTTTTCATCATTTTTTTCATCAAAGGCCAATAAACACATAGCTTTAAACCTCTTATAAGAGCTTTGAATTCCAGCATGGCCTCCTATACAAGAATCATGAGATGTTTTAACTACTTTTTCCCTCAAATCACCTTATCTTCCAATCACAATTCTTCCTTTATACTTGAGTATTCTATTTATAAAATATACTCAAGTCATTTGTAAGCACCAATTAATTTCATAGTAATGATCTCGTGCAGTTGAGAATTATAATTGTAGGAATTTATGATCTTCTTATACCATGTTGATACCAGTATTAAAATGGAATTACAATTACCCTAGCCTTCTATATCTTCTTCATCAGCAATTCTCAATCCTTTACCGGTCATCATCCTCCTTGACAAAGCATCAACAATCGTATTCTTCTTTTCTTTTTCAATAAAAAATACCTCATCCCCAATAGTTTTGTCAAACCTTTCCCCTACATGGAATAATGAGTTTTTTCTGATCTAGCAAGTATTTCAAACTCTCTTGATCAATTTTGATAACAAATCGATCATACTCCATATAATATCTGCACTCGTCCACTACCATTAAAATTATAATATATTTCTTTTTATATATAAACAGTCTCAAATGCCTAGGACATAAAGTTTTACTAAAGATAGCAAATGGTCTCCTTTCCTGACTAAGTATTGCTCTTATTCTTATAGCACAAACATCAGTTTCTAATGTAAAATTCCTTTTAAAATCAAGCAATGCCAATACTAGTGCATCACACAATCTTTCAAAATCCATTTATAAATTCTTATTCCAACTGAAATTGTTTTTTTTAAGCACTTCAGTCAAAGGCCTATTTATAATTCCAAATCCTTTTATGAAGTACCTATGATAGCTTGTCAGCCCTATAAATCCCTTAAGCTCTTTGACTGTTTTAGGAATAGGCCAATTTCTCATTACTTCATCTTTAACTAGTAAAATATGCCATAAATATTCCACTTATAATTCACATAACATACATTTAGATTATCTGGCAAACAAGTAGTGATCCTTTAATAATTCTAATACTATCCTGAGGTGACTAACATTCAATTCAGATGTAGGGTTGTATATTAGAATATCATTAAAAAAAATACCAATTCAAATTTTCTCAGAAAAAGCTCTAACATATTGTTTATTAATGCTTGAAATGTTGTATGTGCATTTATTAGTCTAAATGACATCACTTTGAACCCATAATACCCATGGTGTGTTCTGAAGACAATCTTTTTAATGTTAATAATATACATCCTTACTTAATGATAACTTGATCTCGAGTCTAATTTTAATAAATACCATGATCCATGTAGCTTATCCATCAAGTCATTTATCAATGGAATTAAAAACTTGTTTTTTATATTCAACTTATTCATTTGTATATAGCCTACACAAAACCTTAAGTTGTTGTAATTCTTATTAACTAACAATACTATAGAATAAAATGGGCGACTACTGGGTTAGATTATCCCATTAAGAAGAATCTTCTTCACTAATCTTTTAATTTCCTCTTTATATATAAAAGAACTTTTATAAAGCCTTATATTCATTGGCTTGACACTTGGAATCAAAGGAATTTTATGATCTTTACTAGAGGTAACTAAATTTTAGTTCTTCAAATATTGATTCAAATTCTGTCAGCAAAGCCTTAATTACAGGATTCACTTCTTTCTACCTGGATTTCATTTTAGTTTCAATTGAGAAAAATTGTGCTATAAAACCATATATCGTCTTCTTCACACTTTTCTAAACTTTGGATACTATGATTAACTACAAGCTAGCCTTTTCAATGATTCTTTTAAGCTCAATCATCATGTCACACATCCTTAACTTCAAGACTCTCAAATCTGCTTGAAATTCATGCTCTTGCATCAACCATTAAAATCTTGGACAAAATACACTACACCTCATTACGCTTTCATTGGTTATAGTTACTACCAACACAATAGTTTTCTCAATGGTATTTATAATCTCATTAACCACATATTTATCTATAAAGTTGCAGGTATTATTATTGTCAACAAGAATCAGAAGGTTTTTATTTTGACAAATTTTTTTAATTCTCATTGTATTATGAGCACAACTATCAACAAATGTATTTAGAGATAAATCATACTCATCCTCTTGATGTTCATTAGCTATAATTTCGTTACCATTTCCTTCTTTTACTTCTAAAAACTCATCGCCTTCTTCATTTGCACCATTCATTATATTCAAGTTCTTCTTGTTACATTAGTGATTTGGAACAAATTTTTCCCTACATTTGTAACACAGACCTAACTTTCTTTTTTGTTCATATATAGTGCCAAGCTTTCATTTACCTTCTATTGTCATATTAGTTCTTACATTGTAAAGAATGTTGAAAGAAAGTTTACCTGATGGTCTCTCATTATTGAAAGAATGAGATATTCTAAGTATCATTATGTTCCTTCTTGTCATAGCTTAGGTAGATTTTTTATGTCACACTGCTTAATCAAATGCTTGTATCAGTGATGTAAGCTTTAATATCTTCTATGTTGATTTAATGTCATCTTTGAAGCTACTAATAAAGTTAGAGATGTAGTATGATTTTGGTAGTGAAGGGTTTAAGGTGCGTATTAAGGACTTGATCTCCTCAAACCTTTTAACATACTTTTATACCCCTTCATCATGCACCAACTTTTTAAACTCCTTCACCACACCCTTCTATTGCTAAATCTTATACAAATAGATTAAACAAATATATTCCAATTAGTATGGTCATGATCTCCTATTTAGAATCCTTCAAACCACACTTATCTCTTATCCTTTAAGTAAAGTGAAGCTATTTCCACCCATTGATGAACTGGAGTGAAATACAACTTGAAAAACTTTCGACATTTCTTAATCCATCCCCGTGGATTATCTTCATAAAATGTAGAAAACTCTACTTTTGGTTAATCCAATTTGTATACACCCTTATGGCCTTTATTAATACCCATAGTTTCATCTTGAACATGATTCTATTTTAGGCGAATCATTTCTCTAGTGTTGGCTTGATTCCTTTCATCCTTCTCAACTTCTTGTCATAACCTCTTGTTGTCAACTATGGAATCTTGCAATTCTTGACGAAGAGCTTGTATTCTTTCATCCAATTGGCCACCATACTCTTTCAAAACTCTTACTTTATTTTTTTTTCATTATTTTTAGGTGATTTTTCCTTCTATAACTATGTTGGATTTAAGTCTCTGATACTAATTTTTTAAGAATTTATTCTTAACAAAGAGTTGGTGTAGTAAGAATAGGAGAGACTAGGAGTTAGAAGAAATGAGAAGAGAAAGAACTCTGTAAAAATTATAGAAAAGATATTTCATAAGACTTGATTTCCATTTACATCACATGCTTTAATTTATACAATCATTCCAACTAACTAAATGATCATTCCAATTGTTCAATTACCTTTATTTCCGTGTGTTTAACGATAATATATGCTAACTAACTTCTATTAACAACTTTTCTCGCCATTCTTTTTCTTTGGTTACTTTTCTTTATTTTTTCTTATTCATGCCACTATTATATCACCCTGTCTGTAACATAATAATTGATAAGTTAAAAGCATCATTTTTTTCATACAAACAAAATTAGGTTTGATTATTATTTAGAAAAAAGTACTTCAAAGACACACCCTAATATTAAGTTTATTTATCATCTATTTAAAGATACTTAAGGCAACTTACCCATCTTAAACATAGATTTAGGATGAATTGTATTTCTTAATATTTAGTTCATTGGCTCAACTTTAATGTCCAATAAAAAATATACACTCTATTGATCAACCGATCAAACCGTACAAGAGTATATACTTTTTTTTTGGATTTGAGGAAACCTCATCCCTCCAGAAAGCGCACTTTATGGGCCCAGGTAAGGGAATAAAACCCCGGCCGTCCTAGGCTCTTACAAGAGGTGCACGCCCTGACTCGAACTCGAGACCTGCTGTGCAGATCTCAAACCTTATATACTTGTTCATTTTCTTACTACTTTGAAACAGTTAATTGCTCTTAAAGATTAATTTGACTAATAAATGGTTTGAATCATAAGAGAGATTATTAGAAATTATATTCTCCATGATATTATTAATTTTTTGAATCCTAAGAAATACTGAAAAATGAACTTTTCATGAATATCTCTAGATACATAGGATGTATTTTTATCCTAATGAAGAAGGATTTAAACTTGTATGAAAAAAAATGAACTCGACAACAAATAACTATTCTTAAAAAAAAAACAATTAATTTGTATTTTGAGATAGTTAATTCATATCATACTAAGAATATGCTTGGAATGGAAATGTGAAGTTAATAAAAAAAACTAGTTTTTGTGAAAGAGGTTTGTTCATAGTTAGGTGCACCTAACCTCAACCCTAACTTCTACCACATTTACAAACAAACTTTAAGATCTTGTTTATTTTTATGATTGGAAAGAGCTTTTGCAAGAAAAATTATGTTTTTTTTCTTCAAATTATATTTTTTGTATTTTTAGATTGTTTTGATGTATG
>Ga0325410_1005474_pt1 | contig 14010 bp, 10 predicted proteins | sample PopdelMetagenome_16_FD_206182 | JGI IMG/M metagenome (GOLD analysis project Ga0325410, IMG submission 206182) | Populus deltoides microbial communities from Bellville, Georgia, United States - Xylem-PdIQD-R3 | ecosystem: Host-associated > Plants > Phyllosphere > Stem > Wood/Secondary xylem... | reverse complement strand
GGATTTGAAATCTTAGGCTCTGCTCTAAAGAATAGAGTCTGAACTTTGGCAGGAAAAGGTGCACAAAGATTATTTTTTTCTTTTTCCCTCAACATTTCTCTTAGTTAGCCACCCTTTGTAAGAATATATTATCATAAAAAAATATTTATTTCCTAAAAAAAAATTGAATTAGTTATTTGTTCGTCCATATTCTTCTGTTATGCATGAAAATTAAAACACCTCGGTATTACTTTCTATAATAAATATAATGGATTCTTCGCGGAACACTTAAGATTTTTTTTTTCCTCTTAATTTTTTTTAACAGTAATCTAAGTTATCTTTAGCTTAGCTGATCAAGTCGATTAGATCACTTCAAAATAATTATTGTTTAAATTTAAACTTGAATTGAAAAAAAAGTTGGGTTGAGAAGTTTTTTTCTTGTCAATTCCACTTTTTTTTTTTAATTTTTTTCTAAAGTTATTTTTATAGATTAGTTGAATGTGATTTATGTCAAGATAACTTCTCCGCAGTTTAAATTTTAATTCAAGCTAGTCTAGAAGTCAAACTAAAATGTTTGACATCTAACCAACTAAATTAGATTTAATAACAAATACCAAACATCTCCACAGTTTCAATTTAAATTCAACTAGTCTAGAAGTCAAACTAAAATGTTTGAAAACTGACCTCCTAAATTAGATTTAATAACAAATACCAAACAGTTACCTGCACCAATAATTTAAATGCAACGATTGGTGAGAGAGGAAACAAAAATATTCAAGTCACTGTCTTTTTCATTATGTTCTAAAATCATTACTATTCATTTTATTTATTTTTTTTTTCTGAAAGAGAATATGAACCAAAAATATGGGACAACACATTAACCATTCTTAAATAACATCATAAATGAGGAATGGAGAAAAAAAAAAAGTTAGCCATGGCAAGTGTTTGCATGACGTTTCTGTTTCTTTATTGAAGGCAAAATGCAACAGAGAACATGAAAAGAAAAACTACTAATAAGGAATCATCCAGCTCTACACTAGGCACCACCACAAACGTAGATACAACTTTACACACACTGTTAGCACTGTTGTAATCTATTTTTTTTATCTCTATTTTTTGTATATTTTTTTTATAAAATTAGAAAAATTCAAAAAATATGTCTTTCCAATAATTTTAGCTATTTTGATCATTTTGTTATTTTCTTCATTTCTATTAATTTTTTGTGAGTCCAAACATGCATCTTGAAAATCATAAAAAAAAATACAAAATACAAAAACAGCCGGAGTTTGAAATTGGGTCGATAGTCGAGTATCACGAGTAAAAAAATTGAGTTTGGAAATTTTTTGTTTGAGAATCAAGGATGAATTTGCAGCAAGTGATTAAATTTAGAGGTCTAGATTGATCAAATTAAGGGTGTAATTGAATAGAAAAAAAGGATTTATGATAAAATTCAGTTGAAACCACAAGAGATTGAGAAACAAGGACTAAATTAAAGAGACTAAATTGAAAAGATTTGATTTAGGAATTAAATTGAGAGAGAATTCAAGATTTAAAGCCTTAATAGAATTAAATTGAAAAAAATTCAAAAATCAAGTACTGTAATGAAAAGAGGGAAATATTCCAAGAACCACTTGACTATTTATATAATTTCACTTTAGTCCTAGTTGTTTCTTTATAATCATTGCAGTCCAATTAAATACCAATTTAATCTAATTTTTTAACTAATTTAATTCAGCCCAATTTAATCCACCAATTAATTCATTCTCCACAGGTTGGAGAGGACTCGTCTTCGAGAATTTGTCAACAACAACAAAAATAGAATACATAACCTGTTGTATACAAGGTAAGTCCAACAAAATCATTAATCATTAATGATGTAGTTGGGTTTGCGATAACGGGTGATTCTGAGCAATTAGGTGTGAGTCTGTCACAACTAGATAAGAATCTGCTCTAGACAGATTATGTGGAGGGCCTAACAAATACATTTATAGACAATTGAAATAGGTCTAGATCCAAGAGGAGGTTTGGTTGTGCTCAACCAGAATAATGGTTAGAAAAGACCATAACTTTTGATCTGACCATTGGTTCACGCTCAAATATTTATAGGAGTTTCTGAAGGCTGTTTTTCTAAAATTAACCATGAAATCGGTACTTCAACTGTCGGATCTTTAGATTTTAAAAATCCCACTCCAAGGCTCTGATTGTGGTAGTTTTTGTGATTTTCCCTGTTATTTTTGGATTTCATGCTTCTTTCCTTTATAATTTTAGATTTTTTTCTTGTTTTCTAGTTAAGATAGAGTTTCTGCATATTTAAGGCCTTCTAAATATCTTAAAAAAGGAAGACTTGAGAATTGTTATTCTAAAAAAAAATAAAACCCGGCCGTAACAAATATTTAGATAGCTGGGGCTATTAGTGGATCTTAAAAGCTACCAGTACAATCACATTAATTTGTACCAAATGGAAGATATTAATTAATTAGACCATGATTTATGCTTTCATAAAAAAAAAACCCATTCTTATTAAGCTTCTAGTCTTACAACTTTTTGTGACATGAGCATTGAGATTTTCAAAACAAGATGATGCTACCTTTCAATTTAACATATTTTTGATATATAATTTTTATTTTTTTTCTATATTTCTCTTTATAATTAATATATTGGATGTTATTAATGTGCATGGCTTCATTATTAGAAAATTGATAAATACAAACGGAAATACCGAGGGAATATTTTCCATTGATAAATTGCCAATGAATTTTACCGACAGAAATATTCCCTCAGTATTTTCCAAGAGAATTACAGTGGGAAAAATGTTTTAAAACAAATAAAAAAATGATGACGTACGTGTCATTTTTACTAACGGAATAAATTCCGTCGGTAAAATCATTGGTAAACTATAAACACTATTCACCATGTCAATTATAAAGGGAATCACTGACGGAAACTTCCGTCGGTATTTTATAGAGAGCTCTGGAACTATTCACTTTTCAATTACACTGTTAATTACTATTTTTTACAGACAAAATTACCGACAGATTGAAAAGTCATTGGTGTTATTTGGCGGTTTTCTAAAAAATTTAGCTTAAATTAAAAATTTAAATTAAATATTACAGACAAAATCACCGACAGATTGAAAAGTCGTCGGTGATATTTGATGGTTTCTGAAAATTTTTGATTAAATTCAAAATTGAATTTAAATATTATAGACGGAATCACCGACGAAATGATTAAAAATATTAATATTTAATTATCCGTCGGTAAAACGCCCCAATAAAAAGCCTAAAATCTCTAATTTCACAATAAACCTGTCTCCTTTCTTCTTCTTCTCTTCTCTCCTCAACTCTTTCACTTCTCTTCCATGGTCATGGATGTCTTCTTCTTCTTCTTCGTTTTCTTCTCTTCTCTCATCAACTCCTTCTCTTCTCCTCCATGCTCAAGTATGTCTTCTTCTCCTTTCTTATTTTTTCTTCTTAGTTTTTTTTTAATTAGTATACTTTACGAATTTGTTTTTTTTCCCTCTTCTTAGCTTCACTTGCAACTACATTAAGGTAAAAAAAATATTTTCTTCTTTTTTCGTGTTTTTTCACTATATTTGTTTTTTTAATTTATTTTTAATTTTTTTGTTCTTAATAATTGTATGAATGTTGTTGTAGGATTTTTTTTTCATATGAGATCAATTTTTAGTTGATTTATTTATAGGATTTTTAATTTTTTTTCATATGAATTTTTTTAGTTGAATTTATTTTTTTGTGTTATTTATTTGTTGCAAATTTATTTGAGTTGATTTTCTTCTTTTTTTTTCCAAGCATCTTGAGTATTATAGAGTGTTGATTAATATTAATTTAATTATTTAATATTTTTGTAAGTTTCTCCAATAGAAATATATGGAATTACATACGGTATTTTTTTGAGGGAATTACTGACGGAATGAAGCGATTAATTTTTTTTGCTTGTTTTTTCCGTCAGTAAATCCATTAGTAATAATATTTTTTTATTACCAACAGACTTATCAACAGACAAAAAAATACCGATGAAAAATTCACCGATGGAGAATTTCCGTCGGTGATTTCGTTGATAAATTAATTACCAACGGACTGGTAGTGCAAATACCGATGAAAAATTATGTCCGTAAATCTAAAGATTGTGGTAGTGCTTAGATGAGGAACATGACAAGGAATGCATATATATATATTCAAGCGATCAACAAAATCCAACTAAGGACCATATATTTTTATTGGAGAAACTTACAAAATTTTACTAAGTGTATTGGTTTATATTATACTATCTATTTGAATTTCACAAGTTGAATTACATAACAATTTTTGATAAGAAATAAAAAAGAGAGTTCTTTTTTCTTCTATACTGTGTTAGCCAGGAGTCAAAGTGTTTTAAACGAGGAGGCAGATTACTAACAAATACTCCAAAAAATTTTGATTTTTTGTTTTGCTTAAAATAATTTTTTTATTTATATTTTTAGATTGTTTTGATGTGCTAATGTCAAAAATAATTTTTTTAAAATGAAAAAACTTCATTTTGATGTATTTCTAAGTAAAAAACACTTTAAACTGCCACCACAACCACAATCCCAAATAGGCCTGTAGATATGCATTAGAAATAAATTTGAAACATATGTACTAATTCATATCAAGTAAAATTAATTTTAAAATACTCTTAAAGTGAAAAAACTTATATTATAATTGTTCTCTTCGAGTTTTTATATTTTGAAACTACTTATAATAACATGTTTATCAATCTTATTGAAGATATATTTTTTAATGTATACAACCAAATTGTCACTCATCCACTTATCTCCTATCCTATTCCATAATCTACTCTTGACAATATGCATAACAGAAAAAACTCTCTCCGTTGTAGTAGTTGCAACTGGTAAAGTAATGACAATTTGATAAACATATATACTAATGGAAATATCAAATTCTTCTTTATTTTTACCATTTTCTCTGCAAGACTAGCAATACCTTCAATACCAGAGAACTCATCATCACCACGTAGATCAATAATATACGTATCAAGTTGGTCACCAAGTACCATAAGGTCCACTATAGAGAATTCATTGGGATAAAAAAGAGCAAGGCGAATAAGCTTTTCTTTGTTAAAAGTAGAGAAAGAGTCACTTGGGTTTAAACATGCACACAAAGAAGTAACTCTGTACTCGTCTCAGTAAAACGATCATCCAACTCAGTAAGTTGCATGTCAAAGATATTGTTAAACAATTCATAACGGAAATGGTGTAGGTTTGTAATCCATTGAGATTTTCACCTTGAATGCCCACGAAGCTTGTACTCATCATCCATGTTTAGAATATCAATATCATGTTTGATGCAAAAAGATGACACTTCTTCTAATAAAGATTTCCAATCATTCTCTCTCATAATTTTGAATCGTTTCTTTGATGTTTTCTATAAACTCATAGCATTTTCTATGTCTTGATCTTTTATTTGTAATGCTTGTGAGAACTCATTAGTAACTGCTAGTATCCTTCTTAAATAATGAAGCATGAACACAAAATTAAATGATTCCATAATATCTATTAAAACGACTGCTTCTATTCTCTATTATGAGTACATCCCATCCTCCCTTATAATCTCAAGCACATCAAGAACCGATGAAAACATTACAAGTAGACGAATAATTGTAACATAGTGGGTGCCCCAATAGGTATCACCATACTTTCTAAAAGAAGTTTCTTGATTCAAGCCTCGTCCACTCGAAATTTCTCCATTTTCAAGTCCTTTAATAATTCTAACATATTGTTTTTCTCTAATCACCTCCATCCTTTTACATGATGTTCCAACTACGTTTATAATGCTATAAATAAAATTGAAGACATCTTCAACTTCATTATGCTTCTTTGTAACAGCCACAAGAGTCAATTGAAGTTTGTGAGCAAAACAATGTACATAATATGCACTTAGATTGTTATTTAGAATAAGTGCTTTCAAGCCATTGAATTCACCTCGTTTGTTACTAGCTCTGTCATATCCTTGACTACGCAATCTTGATATGCTTAGCCCATGTTTAGAAAACAAAGCTTCAATAGCTGCCTTGAGTTAACTAGCAGTTGTATCTGACACATGTTGAATGCCAAGAAACATTCAATTATATGTTCATTGTTGTCTACATATCATAGAACAATTGCCATTTATTCTTTGATTGATATGTCACGTGACTCATTAATTAAAATTGAAAATAAAGAGTCACCTAGATATTTGATAATCACATCTGTAATCTCCTCTGCAGCAACTTGAGTAATATCTTTTTGAATATCTGGAGAAGTCAATTTGTTATGTCTAAAAGCTTCACTGAAAGTAAATATTTTAATAACTTCATTATTTGTGGAAAGGAAATGCAAGAGCTCTAGATAACTTCCTTGGTTGCTTAAACATTCACATTCATCATGGCCATGAAATGGAAGTCCTTGGTGCAATAAAAAGTGAGCACACTCTATTGAAGCATTTAATCAAGTTCGATAATCACTTCGAATTTTTACTGTCTACTTGGATAACAAAGTCATGATACTTTGTTTTTCATTCATCAAATTCTCATATTTTATCCGAGCTGCATTGTGACTACTATTAGACTTTCTAATATGAAGATCAAATCTTTCCCTTTTTTTTTTTTCTAATTTGACAACCCATCACCCACAAACGAATCAACACCCCCTTTTGACTTGAAGAGGTAACAATATAAGCAAAAGGTAGCATCCCTTTTGTAGATAAGCTTTTTGGATTGCATCCCTATCATTTAATTACATGGTATTCATAAATTGGTCTTCTTAAGCCAGGGTCAACAAGGAGAGTGTAGGGGTTGAATTCAATATAACTTTTCTTTGAACTTGATTGAGTTACATGACTTGAAGCTTTGAATGACTTTTCATCCTTAAGGGATTTATGCTTGAAATACTTGTCTAGTGTCATGTTAATTTAATATGAACCTGCTAGATTTTTTTTTATCATCATTAGTATTTACATAATAATTAACACAATTACACAATAATTTACTGTTAAACAAAAGTTAGTTGAGTTACACAATAATTCTAAATCTTCCATATGAAATTCATAGCAAAATACACATCAATTCATCAAAATCAAAACCCATTTCAATTCATATCTATATGCATATAATAAGTATGTTGATTAAATTATACTTAATTATTTCTAGACATTTAATTAAGGAACAATGCCTAGTGTCTGTGTAAGAGAAACAATATTTGAAAAACATGCTTTCTACTTGATGTTTTACTTACAAACAAATCGTGTGAAAATATTAAATTTCAATAAATTACTCTGCCAATGCAAGAGATGTCAAGAATAGTGGTTTTGCATGAATATTAATTTATTCATTTATAATAAGAAAAGAAACATTTAATTGATTAAATTAGCAGATTCAAACATTTATTTTGAACATATTCATACCAAAACCCCTAAATTATCATAAACCCTAATATTTTTAATAACTAATTATAAAAGAATAAAACTAAAATTAGACAATGAAACAAATAGAAAAGATAAAACGAAATTTACCTAAAGCATAAAGCAAAAAACAAAAGAGGTTAATTGTTTAACTGTACTTGAAGAAAAATTTGCATAAGAGAGAGAGGCAGGGAACAACAGCTCAAAAAAAAAAAAAAACTCTCGATTAGTTAGGGGAAATAAAAGAAAAAAAAAGGGAAAAAATATGAGATATATAATGTGCTAGACATATATATTATATATTAAATTAAGACATAAAACGACTAAGTCAGGAGTTTCATTAACAAGCCATATTTATTTCGCAATTAGAGAGTTTCTATCGATGACACTGAGGTGGCGGATAAGGAAGGTGCTTTCTAATTAAATTGCTGACCAAATCTTAATTAAAAATTAAGGATTTTAACTTGAAGGGGTTGAATTAACGGTTAAGAAAGTTTGCTCACTTCCCTGATTAATTCCAGCATATTGTTTTTCTCTAAAAGTACCAAATCTATATATGTGAGGGGATGCATCCTTAAAATCGGTAAAAAAAAACCCATGTTACACAATGCATGGTCAAATATTATATTACTCTATGTTGAAATGATCATGAAGTACATTGTTTTAGGTTTCCAAGTAAGAATAACAATGAGTCTCCCTTCCATCATATTCTATTGTATCCATTCAATTATTTATTATCCTAAAGCACTATTTATATTTTTTAAATCTAATTTAATAAGTACATACTTCAATGTTAATACAACACACACACACACACATATGGTAAGAAGTCCTGAAAGCATTCTACTATGATGTAATTAATGTTGGCTTGTATATATAGTTTTTGCTCTTGTTTTCCTGCCTTTGATTTTGCTATGTTTCTTTCTCCCTTGTTCAGAACTCTTTTTACCTACCAACTAGCTTGCCATTAACTTATTAGTAATCTGCTTCTCTTTTACTAAAATTTGGATCAGTATGCATTGAATTCAAGTTAACTTGCATTCGTGTGTCAAAGTTCTTGGGTTTGAACAAAAGAAGAAGAAGGTACAATAACTTTATATAGTAATATTAATTTCTTCTCGGGAATGGAGAAGATCATTAACAATTTCTAATCTTGCTGTAAAATTAAAATCAATAATTATATCAAGAAACTTTACATTTCTTAAAACAACAAAACATACTTATTCAAAGAATTCAATTAATGGCCAGTTTGAGCAATTCATTTGGATCCATGTACCAAATTTTATGAAGTAATTAAATTGGATTTATATTTAATCTAGTTCGGTGACTTTGATTAGGTTGTTAAAAAACCTAAAACCATGCAACTAAATTAGCTTGTTAAGAAACTCACTCGGCCAAATTATCAGCAAAACGATTCTTCTTATTATGAACATGCTCAAAAACACACAGAAGGAAAGGGATTACAAGCAGTGGAGATATCATTAAATTTATCTTGCAAATGCTACGATCGCATGATGTTTTCATCTTTAACCCAAGTAATAGAATACAAATCCCGTACACGCATAATTAAGTGGAATTAGTCAAAGTCAATGCAAATCTCCTACAAAAAACTAGAAAAAAATACGTGACAACAACTTGTTTTTAATATAAATATAAATGCCAACTAGCAAGAACTTCAAATATACTAGCGTGGGTTTTGATTAATACAGATACATTATCTTTAGAGTTTCCCATGGCGCATTTCCTCGTGCTCGACTTCTCTATATAAAGGGCACATGCCACCCTTGATTTGCACACCACCCAGATATCACTTACCGTTGTTAACAACCATGGCAACTCAAAGCTATGTGTTGTGCCTTCTCATTCTTGGCTTGGTAGCCAGTAATATTGTAGCCTCTACTACACCTAGCCATGAGATTCATTCTTTTAATCGTCAGAGTTTTCCACCAGGTTTCATTTTTGGGGCAGCATCAGCAGCTTACCAGGTCATTTTTAGTCTTAGCTTGCCATCAATTATAGTGATTTTACTTCATGTTTAATTAATTCGTGAGAGCCAATAGATTTATAATTGAATTGGCACCTCTATTTCAGTTTCAAGAAATCTCGACATCGATTTTTTTTTTTTTGATTACTTCATAGAATGTTAAATCCTACTATGTTGTACATTTTTTCAGTACGAAGGTGCAGCTTTCCAAGATGGCAAAGGACTAAGCATATGGGATACATTTACGCATAAATTTCCTGGTTTCTCTTTCTCTTAGAAATTCTCCTTCATGGTGTTTGTCGGATAAACTTTTAGATTGACTTGTATTGTATTAGGGACTTTTGTGTTTAGTAACATGCAGGCTGGACTTGTTTTTTTAAAATATTTTAAAGTTATTTTTTATTTTAAAAATATCAACTTATTATTTTAGGTGTTTATTGATGATTTTTATATTCTGATATAAAAAATCTAAAAAAAGATTATTTTAATAAATTTTAATTGAAAAAACCTTGTAATAATCAAGATATTTATTGATATAAATAACCTGTTTAGTATTAAGGCAGTGAAATTAATATATGTACGGTGAAATGCAGAAAAAATAGCTGATCGTAGCAATGGAGACGTGGCTGATGATCAATATCATCGTTACAAGGTAACTAAATAATTATAGCTTAGCTAGCTTTTTTTTATGATAATTAATAAATATATTAAAATAGCCATTCAGAGAATAATCAAAGCAGAAGAATGAAAAATTATTTGTTACATCACCTGGAGATTGCTAAAAACAGAGTAAAAAATGAAAAAAAAAACATAAAAAAACCCAAATAGCTATTAAATGACCAGCCACTAAAAAATTGAACACTATGAATCTGAATAACTCCAATACACAGATTATTAGTGTTCGTATACTTTTGAATACTGTCTAAACTTCTAGTGAGGTTAATTATTGCCTAAAGTTAGTCCAGCTAGTATTAGTGGTGTTTCTCTTTCAAATTATTTTCTTTATAATTAATTAAAAGCACGTGGTTTTCTGGTACAAATTAAATATGAGATCTAGGGTTAAAACTTTGCATAATTAATTTTTTTAATATATTCATACATTATGGTTCTTGATATCTGTTTGATAATTTTTTTATGTTATAATAACTAAATATTTTTTTAAAATGTTAAGCACATTGAAAATCATATATAATTGGGAAAAAACAAATATTTTTTAGTGAGATGGGTGAAATTCTTATTTATTTTCCAATATTAAATGTCACAGGAAGATGTTAAGATCATGAAAGACATGGGCTTAGACTCCTACAGATTTTCAATCTCATGGCCTAGAATATTGCCAAGTAAGATCTTCTGTATAAACCACTCGCAATATCCATCCACACTATCATCTTTTTCGTCTCTCTCTCTCTCTCTCTCTCTCTCTCTCTATATATATATATATATATATATATATATGTATATATATATATCCACATGTAATTTCTCTTTGCAAAATTGTTATGTTTTAACATGGCATCTTTTGTTTTTAATTACTTCAGAAGGAAAGCTGAGTGGGGGAGTGAATAAAGCAGGAATCGAATACTACAACAACCTCATTAATGAGCTCGTAGCAAATGGTTAATTATGATTCAATCTTATAATAATTAATTGCATGATTTAAGTTTACATTACACACCATGTGGACAAGTAAATTCAATTTGTTCATTGCTATCATGTTCAGGCTTAAAACCCCTGGTGACTCTTTTCCATTGGGACACTCCTCAAGCCTTAGATTCTGAGTATGGGAGTTTTCTAAGTACTAGGATTGTGTAAGTAACTTGATTAAGTTTCTCTGTTTTTTTTTTTTTTTAAAGTTCTTTTGACTTAATAATCTGAGTTTCTCTGTATATGACAGTTTAAATAAACAAAACCTATCATTGATTATCTTACAGGAAAGACTTCGAGGACTATGTAGATGTTTGCTTTAGAGAATTTGGAGATAGAGTTAAGCACTGGATCACATTGAATGAACCAAATATCTTTACTTCGGGAGGCTATGCTTCTGGTGGTGGTGCACCAAATAGATGTTCAGCTTGGCAGAATTTAAATTGTACTGGTGGAGATTCATCAACAGAACCATATGTGGTAGGACACAATCTGATTAAATCTCATGCTGCTGCTGTAAGATTATACAAGGCAAAATACCAGGTACAACACTAATTAGAATCCTACGTTATCATGTTTTTATTATTAAAAAAGAGTGAATTAAATACTAGGAACAAAGCAAGGACAAACTTAAGACTACTTGTCAATCATTAAAATCTTCAAACAAAGAAGGTTGACTAATAACTTGGATTATAAACTAGCTCAAAAGATCAAACTTAATTTTCACAAAAATGATTTTCGGGCATGATATAGGTTACCAAGTATTTTGTGCTTGCAGGCAACTCAAAAGGGCATAATAGGGATCACAGTAGCATCCCACTGGTTTTTGCCATACTCTAATTCTACACAGGACAAAGCTGCTGCACAACGGTCCCTGGATTTCTTGTATGGATGGTATGTGTTGCGGTTGTTTTCTCTTGACTTAAGTCTCCCTAGATTTATTGCTCATAGCTCTGTTGAGGTTACCACACAATGGTTGTGGGAGGAACGTGAGGAATTTATCACAAGCTAGCTTTTGAGGGGGAGATAGGTCCAAGAACATCTAAGAATTTATCACAAGCTAGTAACAAGAAAGGTTTTGATAAAAAATTATCACACATCGATTGTAGAAGGGGATAATGAAAAGTTCAAAAGTTCGAGGACAAGCTAGTTTTTGAGAAGACCACCTAACAAGTTCTTCTATTAAGAAGTTTAGGGTTCTGACATTTTTTATTATAAAAAAGAAATAAGAAATTTAAGAAATCATATTTTAATCCCATCGTTGAAGAAATGACCAAACTTTTTTATGGTATTTTTACAGGTACATGGATCCAGTAGTTTTCGGTGATTATCCAAGTTCAATGAGGTTTCTTGTTGGGAAAAGATTACCCAAATTCACCAAGGAGGAATCTGCATTTATAAAGGGATCATTTGATTTTATTGGGTTGAATTACTACACTGCTTTCTATGCGGAAAATTTGCCTATATCAAATATTTCACATCCAAGCTCCTTGACGGATAGTCTTGCCACCAGTAGGAGTAAGCACAGAATAAAAACTTAAAGACAATTGAGGATTGATGCTTCTTTTGAGTAGATTAATTGCTAAATGTTAACAATCATCTTTTGTTTTTCTTTCTTGTGATTATAGGTGATCGTAATGGTGTTCTTATTGGTCCACAGGTGTGTATCAACTAAATAAAACAACGTTTATTTACTTATAATCAAGTCGAATTCTCTAAAGTCACAACTTAATTCAATATTTTTCTTTAATTATAAAATAATGCAGGCAGGATCAACTTGGCTCCATGTTTATCCTAAAGGAATTCGTAAACTTTTGCTCTACACCAAGAGGAAATACAATGATCCAGTTATTTACATCACTGAGAATGGTGATCAATTAACTTCTTAATTATCATAATTAACTACTTGATGTGCCATTCCAATCTTTGTTAAAAGCCCATTTCGCACGAAATTAATATATCTCTTGTTTTAGGCGTAAGTGAGGTAAATAATGAAGGCAAATTAACGCTTAAGCAACAACTAAATGACACCATGAGGATCGATTACTACGGCAGCCATCTCTCTTTCTTGAGATTAGCAATAGCGTAAGTACTTCTTAGTTATTAATTAATATTTGTGTCTCTTTACCAAGTTCATAATTAATAAAAATTACAGTGTTAATTAAATTATCTTTTTTTTTTCTTTTTTTTTATAGTGAGGGTGTCAAGGTGAAGGGATACTTCGCATGGTCATTTTTGGATGACTTCGAATGGAGTTCTGGTTACACCGTAAGATTTGGTATCATCTACATTGATTATAAAAATGGATTGAAGAGAATCCCAAAACTCTCAGCTCGGTGGTTCAAGAACTTCCTCAAGAAAAAGAAGGCATGATCACTTGTTCTTTACAAGAATGAGCAATAAAATTTCTCGCTGGTTTAAGAAGCTTGGGTGCTTATTTTTTTCCTTTAATTTGTTTTCCAAGAATAAGTTTTGTAGGCAGAGAGGCCTTTAGCTATTCGCTGTATTGTTGTCTCTGCTACATCCTATGACTACATAATTCGAATAATTAGCTTAATAGTTTTTCTTCAATAAAAAATTGATGTTATTTCCCAAACCCTACTTTTTCCTTATTTATACATGTGCTCTTTCCAACTACACAAATCTGTATCTATAAAGTGACAACTCCAACCTAGAAGATTTCTGACTCAAATCTTAAGTAGAAAGAGATGTGATTTAGTGATGAAGGAAGAATCACTCTCATTATATAGCACATGGCTCATCATAACTCCAATAAACCAAAAAAGAAAAGAAAATCAGAATGGGTGGGACAACTTTATACGTACTACTTCCTATAGGTATGAGAATTGAGAAATAATTAGGAGGCTTAACCTAATAGTTAGCCAACCCTTTCTATATATATGAGTAGGGCAATATACAATAGTAAAGGTGGAGATTACCACATAAGAATATGACTATAATATTTCCTAT
>Ga0325410_1005471_pt1 | contig 14014 bp, 10 predicted proteins | sample PopdelMetagenome_16_FD_206182 | JGI IMG/M metagenome (GOLD analysis project Ga0325410, IMG submission 206182) | Populus deltoides microbial communities from Bellville, Georgia, United States - Xylem-PdIQD-R3 | ecosystem: Host-associated > Plants > Phyllosphere > Stem > Wood/Secondary xylem... | reverse complement strand
TATTTTCCTTTTCTATTTTAATTTTTTTTTCTTTCCTAATTTTCTTTTTCAATTGAAAACGGGGTTCAGTTGTTCAAAATAAAAATGATTTTTCCAATGAAAAAAAATAAGAAAATACATTAAAATTTTAACTATTTTCATATAAAAATTAAAACTATAATTTATAATATTCATATTAATATTTTGTATTTCTAAAAATCCAATTGTAGAATATTTATTTTATTTTATTTTATTCAAATTAAATATTATCATGAAAAAAAATCTTTATATTAGATTTATAATTAAAATTAAATTTATAACACTGACTAAATATGAAAAAATATATTAAAAAAATCATAAAATGAATGACTCCTTTCAATTGAAATCACGAAATCACGGTTCACTATCAAATTTAGTAGTTTTTGGTTTGTCAGTAAGTTCGTTTTTAATAAAAACAATTACTAATAATTTTGCAAACGGACCATGCACGTCAAAAAACAATTACCTGCTTCCCTCTGTCCGTCATTCTGTCGCTGAGTTGCAGTAACATTTGTAGTAATTCTTGTCCAACTCTCTAGAATGATCTGACGGGCATATTCCATTAATGATTTAACAGTTATAGTGATATTCGTAGTAATTTTTTTCATCTCTCTGAAATATACCGACGAAATTATTTCATCGGTAATTTAACAGTTGTAGTGGTATTTGTAGTAATTCTTTTTCAACTCTCTAGAATATACCGACGGAATAAGTTCGTTGGTAACCATGTCAGTAATAATTTAAATATATATTTTTAAAAAAATGTATTGAACAAAAATAGAAAATAATTAAAAAATAAATTTGTATAAAATTTAAGTATTTAAAAATCAAATATCTTAATATAAAAACCAAATATTTATTTCAAATTTATACATTAAAACACAATGAAATTAGAACAAAGGCGACGCTGGAGAAGGAGGTTGGTCATCCCCTAGACCGTGGGGCCAATAAGATGGTGCACATTTACCACCAATCTGTGATTTAATATCTATGACCATTCAGCGGAGTTCTTTATAATCCACAAAGAGTCATTCATATTTTTTTTAATTGAGATGGGTCATTTGTTCTTGCAGTCCTTGATCCAACAAGACCATGAATTTCGGAGACTCAGTGCTCGGGACTAATTGCGAGCACTTAACGATTGAAACACTATGGGCCATCCGCAAGTTCTCGGTCATAGTATTAGAGAGTCCGTACACCCAATTTCTATCGAGTCCGCCAGATGATCCTACCTCCAACCATAAATCCGGATTGAAATCTAGGTGGGTTGAAGGATCCTTCCTATATCTCTCCTTCAAGCAATTGTTATATGTCTCCTAGAAATAAAAAATAAAATCATAAAATTCAAGAAAATAATAACTTAATAAAAAAATGGTTGAAAACCAACGTACCACAAAGTGTTGAGTTCGGTTGTCGACAAATTGTCGCATCTTTTTTTGGCAATCATCACTTCGCACATGCGTTTCCATAAAAAAGCTCTATTAGACTTGGTTCACATCCAAGAGTCGTAGCTTGTAAGATAAAAATATTATCAATTAAATATATTTATAAATAACAACAAATTAAAACAATATAAATAAAATAAATCTTACCATTCGGTTTGCATGCAAAACGAATGGAATGGAATCATTGGTATGTGTGGTAACCAAACCATGAATTTGTCGGCTTTGGTTCCTCGCACCAGACTTTAACCGTCCTATGAAACACTCGGACATTACGTGCTGAATGTACTCCACCCAAATAGTCTCCGGGATGTATGGCGACCTGAAATCCTTCTAAACTGCCACATCATTCCAGCTTGGTAGAGTGCTTTCTTTGGCATATGTTTTAGATTTCTTTGCGCCTTATACCAAAAATCATGCAACCTATATGATACAAACATATTATCTATGAGTAAATGACAAATGAAATTTTAATATTTGAAAAAAAAATATCTTGATTTCGATGTTACCTAGTTGCAGCGAGATTCTTCCAAATCCTGATAGCAACATTATCATTTGCTCTATCCCACTCAGATCTAGCATTGCAGTAAAAATTTATAAAAGGAAAATTTTCAATAATTTCAATAAAGTAAACAAATTAACATAATAAATAGTAAAACTTTTAAGTTAATACTAATATTAAATCTTGAAAACCATGCATTAATATGTGGTTTCCTTTCAGGATATTTGGAAACATGACTTCATTGAAATAAAGTGTAATAGTCCCGACACAATCAATGTTAAAAGATTCCAATATATCCTCTTTATTTGAGGGTAATTTTTTGCCTTGATATTAAATCATAGGTTAGGGTTCTTAGACATAAATTGGGGAAAAAATACTTATTGTTGAGATTAAGTTAATTCATGTGTGTGGTATGTAGTTTATGAAAGTATTGTGTGAAGGGAAGGGGGAGACGAGTCTGGACAGACTTGTCTCCTAACTTTCGATGAGATGTCGGGTAGGAGGATGAGGGGATTAGGATCGGGTTCCTCATAGAAATTGTAGATTTGAATGTTAGTTAACCAAGGAAACTGGTCTTGCTCAATTTGGAAATGTAGAACTCCAGTTATGGGTTACCGACTGAGACTGAGCCGTGACTAATTATGTAGGGCAGTAGGACTGATTAGTAAATGAACAATTTTGACTATCTTGGAGGCAAAACTGGGTTCTCCTCCCTCAGAGAACTAGTAGCCTCGTGTCTTAGCTTTCCAACGAGATCAATCTCAGTTAAAATGGAGTTTTAGAACTTTAGATATAGTTAAAAATCTGATGAGTGTTCAGACAGTAACAGTTGGAAAAGTCAAACAGTAACGGTTGGAAAAGTCAAACAGTAATAGTTCAAAGTCAAACAGTAACAGTTGGAAATTGGACAGTAACAGTAGACTTTCATGTTAATACTATAAATAAGAATATAAAATAATTGAGTCATACGAACACTGTGTATTGAGATATTAACTCTGAAAATATACATGATATATGTATTTATGTTATTATGAGGAAATGAACATACATAGAAAGTAACATATGAGTAATGGATGAATATGAATTCTCTATAATATCGGCTTGAAAGAATCATAACAAAAAAAAAACTTCCTTGTGATTCAGGAGGAGCAACCAGGATCGGATCTTCTGTTAGGGGAGGTCGCGAGACAGGCGAAGCAAGTGTGTGATTTTCCCTCCTATTTGCATTTATACAATTTAGAATCCTTCTGGTGAATGCAATTATAATAAATATCATGTTCAATGTGAATAAATCCTAGTGTATTTACAAGATTAGCTTCGGCTAATGGCATCCGTGATGGGATTGCCGGGATATGATTTACACGATTAGCTTCGGCTAATGGCATCCGTGATGGGATTGCCGGGATATGATTTACACGATTAGCATTCGGCTAATGGCATCCGTGATGGGATTGCCGGGATATGATTTACACGATTACCTTCGGCTAATGGCATCCGTGATGGGATTGCTGGGATATGATTTACACGATTACCTTCGGCTAATGGCATCCATGATGGGATTGCCAGGATATGATTTACACGATTAGCATTCGGCTAATGGCATCCGTGATGGGATTGCCGGGATATGATTTACACGATTACCTTCGGCTAATGGCATCCGTGATGGGATTGCTGGGATATGATTTACACGATTAGCTTGCAAGGTCACCCAGTTTATGCAAGTAAATAAGATTATTCAATTAAGAATATACAAATGGGTGTTAATTGGGTTTAAAAGATTTACAAGCAAAATATAAGTTCTTTGTTAGAATTCTCATGGATTCGATAGAAAGTTAATACTTCATTCGTATTCATTACATGAGCATACATATATTCTTTATCAATATAATGATATGTTTATTTATGTAACAGGTCCATCAAACATCCAAGAAGATCATTAGTTTAGGACTCTACCTTGCAAAATTAACCCTTTTGAAATATCTAAGAACACTTCTTATATTGTAAATACTTTCTTTGCATGTTAGTATTCCTTTTCCTTTAAATTTTATGATATAATTGTGTTGGACTATGTTCATACTGAACTTACTCCTATATATATATATATATATATATATATATTGTGTTGATTGTATGAGGTGTGGAATTATGAGGTCCGAAATTAAGGGACTTTGTGATGATGGGTCGTTTGAGTAAACTGATAGTAGTCGATAACTTGGGATGTCCTAAATGCAAATGAATTTTTATTTTTATTTAATCATATACATGAATTTCTTCACTTTTATTTATTTATTTATTAATTTTTTCCCCGGGGTTTACATAAAGGAATTTCCATCGATGATTTAAATGCCGATGTTATTATTCAAGCAACCTCAATATTTATAAACTTGAAAATTAATAAATTTAATGAAATATTATTTGTTCATAAATGGTTAAACATAAACCAACTCAAAGCATACCAAACTTACATTAAAAGGTCGTCCTTCTACTTATCTTGTATTTACGGGTGAATGGATCCCATTGTGAAGGGACCTCCTCTGTACATTGCAGCATTGACACAAGAGAGGTCCATTTCGATTTCAATTAAGACCAAGGGAGGGCTAAAAATTAATATCATATTAAATTGTTGGTTAACGCTAACCAATGAAGGTCCATTCTTGTGTCAATGTGTAACAATGTAACTTTAATGATAAAAAGACTTAAGTTTATTCTAACCTTCTCATTTTCACCATTCCACATTGAGATAAGAGACTTCAGTCTCCCTATCACATTGAATTCAATCCCATCATTTTCTTTACCAATGATAAAATAAGAAGGTCCATTTTGATTTCAATTGTTTGCCCTTCAATGGTCTTTTACTAGATAATTGTTTGTGATTTGTTGTGAGTCATATAAAAAAATAAATGTAATAAAATATATAATTGTTGTTAATGTGTTTTCTAGCAGCAAGAATAATTTTAGTCGCGGATTCATAATTTGATGCATACATTTAATAAAATAAATTGAGAATTATATGAATCAAATGATTAATTGATGAGTTTAACTACTGAAATTAAGAAGACAAAGAGAGGGCTAAGCTTAGAAAAGAGATGCTGGTTGAATTCAAATTGAAATACCATTCGGTTATATATTAGATCATACGTGGAGCTGTAGAACTTGAATTTAGATCTGGTTTATATGAATAGAAAGTTAAGACATAGGCCTAAAAATTTAATGAAGAGTCCAAGATTCAAAAGGACCATTTTCAAGTTCAAATTGTAGCAACAACAGAGAAGTCGGAACCTATTCTACAGCTCAGACACTGTTCAGCCCATATCTCGAGTTTTAGAAGTCCAAATAAACTCATTCTTGTTTTGTTGGAAAGTTGAGACAATTCCCTAAAACTTTTATGAAGACTATCTATTCAAATTTTGATGTTAGCAATGATGTTTTCTGCAGACAAGAAGATAAGGACGGTTACCAAGTCAAGAGGTGGCTATCCACTCAACAATTAGTCATCAAATCAATATTTCTGAATTTTAGCCTATAAAAGGAGGCATTTGCCATGCATTTAGGCATCTTGATTTTCAAATCAAGATCATTTCCTTACTTTCTTTCTTTCTTTGTGGTTTTAATGTTCTAGTTTTATTTCATGTTATAATTTCATTAATATCTTGTTTATGCCTTTCATTTCCTTTACTATACTTATATAATTATGTTCTCATCTTTTTTATTTATGTTTCCCTTCTTCATAATGTTTAGCTAAGTTTAATATGTCAATGTGAAAAGGTTTTACTAATGGTGTTAAGATATGTATAATATAAACTCAACATGGACTTCAATGCTTACATCCAAGAAAGTTTGCTATTAACATGTCTTATCATTTTTATCTTATTAATTCTTAATACCTTACTTGTTAAATGGTTAATCTAGATTTGTGTTGTATAACACTTGGTACAATAAATGCTTGATCCTTCATAACCAACTGTATGGTATAACCGACACCTGTGCTATAAAAGGACCTTGATTTGTTATTAACATAAGTTAGCATCATGAATTCCTGACAATATTTAAAAGTATGGTGTTACTAAAATAAGATAACTAATATGATCATGTTAATAATTTATAATGAGCTATTAATGACAAATCATCCGATTAGAACCTCTTTTGTGTGTGGTTTCCAGTTGAGTAATAATAAGAGTTTTTATTATAATTATTTGAAATATCATTAGTGGATCCTCTAACCTTGACATTTTTTTTATCATTGTTTAATCATCACATTAATTTCACTTCTCAAAATTCTCTTTAGCTTATTATTATTATTATTATTATTATTATTATTATTATAGTTAACGTCCCTGGGATTCGACCCCGGTCTTGCCAGATTATTTATTACTTCAACACTCTTGCATTTGAGAGAAGACATCAATCTTTTGGTCGTGAGTTTTTGGCGCTAGAGGGTAGTAGTTGACATAAAAAAAACAAAAACAAAATATTGATGATAATAAAAATATAGATAAGTTTTGTTTCGTAGCCTCCCTAACCTAAGCAATTAAGCTCAAAGGGGTGTTTTAACACCTAATACCCTAAAATCAACTAACTTGGGAGCTATTGGCCTAGTGCTTGTTACATGGGTTAAGAAGGAAAGCTTAAGAGAATTAAACATTACACTATCTACGTATCAGTATTGCAACCAGAGTTACTAAGTTCGTAAGGGTGTCTCAACACCTAATGCCCTAAGACCAACTAGCCTGGGAGTCATTAGCCGAAAGCTCGTTACATGGGTTAAAGATGCATTGTGTTTTAAGTTATATGTATATATATTTAAAAGAAAAAAAGAAAAAAAAAGTTAACCTTAGAAAAACATTAGAACATAATATTGTTTTCTTCCAATAAAATTCCCATCATCTATGTTTTCATACATTGAGCACATAAAAAAAGGTTTATTAATATCTTGTTTCAACTGTATGAAGCAAATATATAAATTTAATGAGAGTTTGTTTATTTGGATAGATTAATGGAAGTAGAATGATGAATGTCTTGCTTTGTGGAACTTGCAAATTATTTTTCTATTTTAACGCTTTGATTACTAGAGATTAATAATAAGCTGGTTGGAGGTGTAATTAGTATTTAAAAGTGCATTTTTTTCAAAGATTTATATCATTATTTTGCACTTGAAGTATCAATATCTCCTTAACTAGAGCATGTTTTATAATAACAAGTCTGATAATATAAGATACCTTTAATTTATGGTAACTGTTCATTTTAAATACAGGCCTATCACATAAATCAAAGGATTGATTGATGAGTTTAACTACGGAAATTGAGAAGATAAAGAGAGGGCTAAACTTAGAAAAGATATGCTGATTGAATTCAAATTGGAACACCATTCGGTTATTGGATCATAACTAGAGCTGTAGAACTTGTATTTAGGTCTAGTTTATATGGATAGAAAGCTAAGACATATGCCTAAAATGTTAATGATGAGTCCAGGATTTAAAAGGACCGTTTTCAAGTTTCAATTATAGCAATAATAGAGAAGTCGGAATTTGTCCTGCAGCCCAGACATTGTTCAGTGTTCAGCCCATATATCGAGTTTTAGAAGTCCAAATGACCTCATTCTTGTTTTGTTGGAAAGTGAGACAATTCCCCATAACTGTCATTAAGACTATCTATTCAAATTCTGATGTTAGCAATGATGTTTTCTGCAGACAAGAAGATAAGGATGGTTACCAAGTCAAGAGGTGGCCACCCACTCAACAATCAGTCATCAAATCAATAGTTCTGAATTTTGGCCTATAAAAGGAGGCATTTGCCATGCATTTAGGCATCTTGGTTTTCAGATCAAGATCATGCTCTTTATTTATTTCTTTATATTTTTGTAATGTTTAAGTCTTATTTCATGTTATATTTTCCTTAATCTCTTGTTTATGCTTTTCATTTCCTTTACTATACTTATGTGTTGTTTATTTATGTTTCTCTTCTTCATTATGTTTTAAGTTTATTATATCAAGGTGAAAAGGTTACACTAATGGTGTAAGAATAAGTATAGTGTAAACTCAACATGGACTTTAATGTTTGATACTGACATGTTTTGTATTTGTTATCTTATTCATTATTAATACTTTGCTTGTTAAATGGTTAATCTAGATTTATGTTGTATAACTCTTTGTACAACAAATACTTGATCCTTTCATAACCAATTATATGGTATAACCGACACCTGTGTTATGAAAGGAAATTGATTTATTGTTAACATAAATTAACATCATGAATACCTGATAACATTTACAAGTATTAGCATTATTCAAATAAAATAACTAATGTAATCATGTTAACAATTTATAATCTCATTGGAACCTCCTTTGTGTGTGGTTTCTAGTTGAATAATAAAAAAGAGTTTATAATATACTTATTTGAAATAACATTAGTGGATCCTCTAACCTTGACAATTGTTTTATCTTTGTTTAAATCCTTAAATTATTATCACATCTCAAAGCTCTCTTCAAATCTTTTCTTTTATTTATAATTCTATATAGTTCACCTCCCTATGGTTCGACCCTGGTCTTGCCGGGTTAGTTATTACTTCGACACTCCTGCATTTGGGATAAGACATCAACTCTTTGATTATGTCAATTACCTACATAAAAAGAAAAAGATATAAAAAAAACATTGAATATAGCATTAACATTATACTCACCTAAAAGATATAACTTATATGCATCATTTTTAACCCGTTCAAGAATTTTAAATGGATTGTTCCCTCTAAACTGCAACTTAGATCGCATATGGGGTGGAAATCTTTTCTTTCTTATATGCACGTAAACGCAATCCCTAGGTTCAAATATAACATTACACCCTTTGTTAGCTTTAGATGCATATTGTTCATTTTTCATTTTTATTTTATATCAAACACTTTTATGGAGTTGCTTCACCATTTCTATATCTTTTTTCTCGAACGTAGCCAAGAAAAACAACTTTATCAATGCAAAATGTATGCTTCTTTAAGTTGACATATAATTTTTCATTTCTCTAAACATTAAGCACACAACGCAAATGGTTAATACGCTCATCTAAGCTTTCATTGTATACCAAGGTATCATTAAAATAAAATACAATAAATCTGCCTATAAATGCATGCAATACATAATTTATCAATCTAATAAATATGCTTGGTGAATTAATACAAAGAAACAACATAACTAACCAATAATACAAATTATACTTAGTTTTAAAAGCAGTTTTCTATTCATCACCTTTTTTTCATTCTAATATGATAATGTTCACTTTTTAAATCAATCTTCGTAAAAACACAAGAACCATGTAATTCATCTAGCCTAGAAATTGGAAGTCTATACTTTACCATCAGCTCCTTAACTTGCCCTTGAAGCTCTTTTGTCTCTTTAGGATTACTTGTATAAGCTAGATGGTTAGGAATCACAATTATAGATATGAGATCAATTTGATGTTTTATTCCTCTTATTGGTAACAAACCACTAGAAAAATCTTCACGAAACACATCCATAAATTCCTACAATAAATAAATAACAATACTAAGAATATAATAATCAATATTATTAGTATTAAAACATGCCTTTTTATACAAAAGTATAAACATAATCTAGTTAGTATAAAAAAACACTCTTAACCTCACTCTCTTTTGTATAAAAACTCATTTGCCACTTTATTGTTTCCTCTAAACTCTCTTTTCATTTCTTCTCATATAGCCCTTTTTTTTTTCCCCTCCCTTTAGCCTCCTTTTTTTTTTTCTACTCCTCTAAGCCACTTTTTCCTTTTCTCTCCTCTCAACTCTACTCTCTCTTTTTAATTTGTATTGTTCTTCATACACATGTTTTGGGGTTAACAGTACAAGGATGATGAAATTTCTACTTTTATAAATGAATACCTATTCTAGAACCCATCATGGATAACCTTCCTATCAAACTCCCACAACCTACCCAATAGTATGTGACACGCATGCATATGAACAACATCACAAAACACCTTATCATTATATGTCTCAATTGAAAAAATAAACTAAAACATGTTTATTCACCTTTCTTTCCCCCATATTTATTCAACCACTGAAGCTTATAAGAACTATGATATGTTGTAATCTTCAAATTCAACTTCTCAATAAGTGTAAATACTAGATACAATAGCACAACTTTCACCATTTATAATTATACTACATACTTTATTAGTGATGTGGCATGTCATATGGAAAATATTCTTTTTTTGTTGCTCTAAATCATCCTATTTGATTTAAACGTTTAATACACTTTTAACAATAAGTGATTCACCCTCAATCGAATACTTTACCTCGTAATCACAAGCATTCTCAAGTGATGACATCTTTTAATCATCATTGTCACTTTTGGTTTCGACATCCCTATAGTTACACAATATCATAACTTTTTTATTTAGATATTGAGAAGTTATGTGACTTATTCCTAAACAACTGAAATATTTGATATCATGATTACGAGGTGATTGAGAATCAGATTTACCTAGAATATCAATGGAGACTTCTTTTTTGACATTAATTATCTTAGTTTTACTACTTATATTTGGCTTAGTTTGGGCATCCCCATCATTCTTCTAATTCAGCCTTTATGATTAAAAAAAACTCAGATTTTAAACTTACCATGAATAACCCTTTCTCTTAAGTTGTTGTTTCATATTTATAGCCATATACACAATGTCTTTTAACTCTGCATAATGTTGTAACTTTATAACATTTGTTATCTCATAGTTCAAACCATTCAATAATCTAGTCATGGTAGCTTCTTTTTCCTCCCTTATATTCACCCAATCATAATCACCTTCATCTTTTTATGGTAGTCCTTGATCAGTACTTAAAAGTGCATTTTTATCAAGGTTTTATATCATCATTTTGCACTTGAAGTATTAATATCTCCTTAACTAGAGCATGTTTTATAATAACATGTCTAATAATATAAGATACCTTTAATTTATGGTAAATGTTCATCTTAAATGCAGGCCTATCACATAAACCAAATGTTTGATTGATGAGTTTAACTACTGAAATTGAGAAGACAAAGAGAGGGCTAAGCTTAGAAAATAGATGTTGGTTCAGTCCAAACTGAACCACCATTCGGTTATTGGATCATAACTGGAGCTGTAGAACTTGGATTTAAGTCTGGTTTATATGTATGGAAAGCTAAGACATAGGCCTAAAACTTTCATGCGAATCCAAGATTCAAAATGACCGTTTACACGTTCAAATTGTAGGAACAACAGAGAAGTCAAAATCTATCTTGCAGCCCAGACACTATTCAGTTTTCAGCTCATATCTCGAGTACTAGAAATCCAAATACACCGATTTATTTGATGGAAAGCTGAGACAATTTCCCAGAACTTTCATAAAGACTATCTACTCAAATTCGGATGTTAACAATGTATTTTCTGCAGACAAGAAGATAAGAATTGTTACCATGTCAAAAGGTGGTCATCCACTCAACAATTAGTCATCAAATCAATAGCTCTGAATTTTGGCCTATAAAAGGAGGCATTTGCCATGTATTTAGACATTTTGGTTTTTAGATCAAGATCATTTCCTTACTTGCTTTCTTTCTTGGTAGTTTTAATGTTCTAGTTTTATTTCATGTTATAGTTTCATTAATATTTTGTTTATGCCTTTCATTTCCTTTACTATACTTATATAATTATGTTCTCATCTTGTTTATTTATGTTTCTCTTTTTTATAATGTTTAGCTAAGTTTAATATGTCAAGGTGCAAAGGTTTCACTAATGGTGTTAGGATATGTATAATATAAACTCAATATGGACTTCAATGCTTACATCCAAGAAAGTTTGCTATTAACATGTCTTATCATTTTTATCTTATTAATTCTTAATACCTTATTTGTTAAATGGTTAATCTAGATTTGTGTTGTATAACACTTGGTACAATAAATGCTTGATCTTTCATAGCCAACTGTATGGTATAACCGACACCCGTGCTATGAAAGGAACTTAATTTGTTGTTAACATAAGTTAGCATTATGAATTCCTGACAATATTTAAAAGTATTGGTGTTACTTAAATAAGATAACTAATATGATCATGTTAATAATTTATAATGAGCTATTAATAACAAATCATCCAATCGGAACCTCCTTTGTGTGTGGTTTCTAGTTGAGTAATAAAAAGAGTTTATATTATAATTATTTAAAATACCATTAGTGGATCCTCTAACCTTGACATTTGTTTTTATCATTGCTTAATCCTCACATTAATCTCACATCTCAAAATTCTCTTTAACTCATTATTATTATTATTATTATTATTATTATAGTTAACCTCCTTGTGGTTCGACCACGGTCTTGCCGGTTTATTTATTACTTCGACACTCCTGCACTTGGGAGAAGATATCAAACTCTTTGATTGTGTCAGTCCTCTACATTTTTAGAACATTTAAGTTAAGCTTTACAATTTTTGATACAAATCCTAATAGTGACTACAAACAAATCTCCTCCTCATGATTGCCTTTATCTCATCTCAATTATTAAAATGCCCCTCATGATTCCTTCTCTTACTTAAAACAAGTTAATCCAACTAAATAATAGCATAATCAGTAAATTCAATCACAACTGATTTTACCTTTTTCTTATACGAATAATTATGACAATAAAAAATCAACTTCAATTTTTTATCTCATTACAAGTAAGTTTCTGGATCATTCCATTATTCTTCTATTGGAAACCAGGAATCTTAATCTTAATACTTTTAAATTTCTATCCAAACCATCATGAAACCCAATATCTCTCCTAAATACTCTATGGCCGAAATCCCCATGATGCCAAAATCTATTACCACTAAATGTAGCATGCTACTGAATTCTACCTCATTGACTGAATAAAGCTTGAGCAAGTTCATTCAAATAATTATCCCTATTCTTATCAGTATGGTAACACATCTTTCCATTCTTGTGGCATTAGGAACCCTTTGGGATGGCTCCTCACGCAAACTAACAATCATGACATCATGTCTATCCATTTAATTCTTTACCTTGCCAAACAATGCATTTATCCTTTCAAATTATTGTTGGATGGCTTATGAAATAAAGAAATTTTTCTTCCTCTTCCTTTTTAGGTGATGATTTGCCTTTAAAACACAAATATTTTAAAGAAAATGTGAAACAAAAAAAAAAGTGTTTCACTTGTAATTTGGCTTTTCACAATAATATTCTCATATTTGTTTTTACTTTTTACTATTATTAGCTTAACTCTTCAGTTGTTTAATGTGCTAAACAAAATCAGTAAGAAATTTTAGATTATAACATTCAACTAATGGATTCAAAAAGACATAATGATAATAATAAAAAAAATGATAAGGAAACTATAAAAAATGATAACTCAATAAACAAACTCAAATTAATACCAAAACCTGAATTCAACAACAACCCAAATTCAATTTAGAATCAAACCAAACAAACCAATTTTAAATTGAAAATAACTAAAAAACTAGAAATCAATATAGATTCAATTAAACTAAAATCAATTTGGCTATTTCAATTCAAACCAATCTCAATTCTATAATCCCAACAACAAATCGATTTCAATCAACTATGATTTGTGATTTCTTTTTTTTTTTTAATAATTTCAATAGAAACCAAATAACATATATATATATATATATATATATATATATATATATATATATTGGTAGAATACTAGTTTGATAAATAACTTTTTTTTAATCAATAAAACGCAAAACTAGAAAATCAGGATAAAAATCAAATTTAAAAAAAAACTAGAAATTAGGGTAAAGCTTGACACGACCAAAAAATTGATGTCTTCTACCAAGTGCAGGGGTGTCGAAGTAATAAATAACCCGGCAACACCAGGGTCGAAACACAAGGAGGTTAATTGTATAAATATAGATAACAACAACAACAACAACAACAACAACAACAACAACAACAATAATAATACTATTAATAATGATAATAATAAAGATGAAGAAGAAGAAGTTGATGAGAACTTTGAGATGGAAGATTAACGTAAGGATTAAACAATGATAACAACAAATGTCAAGGTTAGAGAATCCA
>Ga0325410_1005470_pt1 | contig 14015 bp, 8 predicted proteins | sample PopdelMetagenome_16_FD_206182 | JGI IMG/M metagenome (GOLD analysis project Ga0325410, IMG submission 206182) | Populus deltoides microbial communities from Bellville, Georgia, United States - Xylem-PdIQD-R3 | ecosystem: Host-associated > Plants > Phyllosphere > Stem > Wood/Secondary xylem... | reverse complement strand
TCTGCTCTACAAGAAGCAAAAGAGGGTTTCGGGGAGAAGGATCCTCATGTTGCCTCGTCTTGCAACAACTTGGTAAGTTCACTGTTTAGATGCTTTCAACGATGTAGAACTGGTTTTAGCGTAGTTGATCTTTTATTAAATCTAGTTTGAAAATTGCAGTGAATTAGATTGTAGATTAAACTTTTGGAAATGCCACTGTTTGTGCACTCCTTTACTGGAGTTCTGTTTTTTTTGTTCTTTTATAATTCTCGTCTAGGTCACGATTTTTCTTTCTTTTTTTCTTAAGAAGAAGAAATATCATTTTTTTTTTCAATATGTCAATGATCAGGCTAATATAAGTTGATAGTGATCAGAATTGTTTCTGCTGTCTAGTCACTAATTGGAAAAGTTAAAACAAATTATGGAATATGTTGCATGTAAGAAGCCATTGTTTCAACTTGCTTTTGTTTCAGGCAGAGCTATTTAGAGTTCAGAAGCAATTTGATAAAGCAGAACCTTTGTATTGGGAGGCCATCAAAATTCTGGAGGAATCATTTGGGCCAGAAGACATCCGGTATAATGTTATTATTTGGGAAGACAAGCAATTCTCTATATCATTTTTAATTATCATAAATAATGAACTCCCTTGAATCTCTTGCAATGCTTGATTACCTTTATATTTAGCTTCTTAAGCAACAGTTTTTGTATTTGATCAACATTGCTAAGAACTGAAACTATAATAAAATTTAAGAAGGAATTGAAGACTATCAATGTAGTGAATACAGGATAAAACTAGACAGGTATTTATGCACACACACTATGATTTTTTCATTTCAGTTATGGTAGCCAACCAAATTGGGAGGCGATGATCATATATAGACATTTATGCCCATACTATGAATATCTATATTGGTGCAGTACACCTTCCATTCATCCAGTTCTTGCCTCTCTCTTCAACTCTGACTGGAATTTGCGGAATGTTATTTTGCAAGGATAAAATAAGGAGAGGGTGGATTGGGGCAAGAAGGAAGAATGAAGAGAGTGATGGAAAAGTGATCCCATTCTTCTAGCTGTCCCTTTTGGTTAGCAAGGAAAAGAACAGAAGGAGAGTGGGGAAGATTAAATGAGTGTTAAAATAAGAAAAAGCCTCCTCAGCTCATGTATGCACCGGCAATCCTTCCAATTTAGGACTAAGAAATGTGAGAATGGAAGAAAGTAATGGATTCATTTGTTCCATATGTGGGTATGCTCTGGCCCAACCAAATGGTGTGAGCACCTCTTCTATCGCCTCCAATCTTTCTCCTTTCCACCCAAACAAACATAGTGCTAATGGTTAGAGTTGCATATGAATCGACAGCTAATAGTTTTGTAGTTCATTAATTATATAAACAATAGATCAGTCAGTCCCTTGTTATGATTGATTCAAGGACCATAGATCAGTGGCTTTTGGCTTGGTAAATAACTAAGAAATGACCTTCTCTATTGTGGTGTCATTGTTGCTTACACAATCACTTAATCCTGTTATTGCACAGTGTGGGTGCTGCGCTTCACAACCTTGGGCAGTTTTATCTCATGCAGCGGAAACTGGATGAAGCTGACAAGTGCTACGAGGTAAAAGTATTTTTCATATCCTGTCTTAGTTTGTTTGCAGTTTCAAGAATTATGATCAAAAGGTTCATATGCACTTACTGGTTAATTTTCTGAATTTCTGCCAGTATTTTTTTTCTTTCATTCCACCCAGTTCAAGAAAATCTGTGTTGGACATATTTTTCCTTCAGCATGGAATGCATTCAATCCTTAAGACGCCTTAGTCATTGTGGAATGAAGAGTGAAGTGCTCATTGAGTGTAGATGGTTCCCTTTTTTAGGTGATGAAATTTGGTGACTGGTTATATAAGTCAAAGATCATGCTAATTAAAAACACAAGATAAGAGAAACTTGGGTTGATTGGTTTGGCCATCTAAGAAAGGTACCAATAATTGTAGTGAAAAATTAACCAGATTCTCGGGATGGAGAGGAAGGGGAACTATTGTTTTTGTGACTGTGAAAAGAAAATAGTGGCCTGGATCGAGTGCATTCTGAAAAACTCTGTAACCAAGTAATTGATTGAGAGCTTTGTTATTTACATCATTGAACTTATCATTTCTTCAGTGGAGGTACTTGATTGTTGAAATATATGTTCCGTGGTTTGGTATTTACTACGTGAACATCCTCTCTTAGAGAGGGAAATAGGTAGTTCAATGAGCATCTATTGTAGCAACAGATATTAGACTTATAATCGATTGCACTATAACTTTATTCTTTTAATAATAACATAGAAACTTTATTGTCAAATAGCATTTGAATGGAACTAGCATTCTGGAGGACTATGTACATGTTGTGTGCACTAAATATTTCTGTTCCTCCTTTTCTCTCCTTCTACTTGTCTTTCTATTGTAACTATTTTTATTAATCTAGCCAAGATTATTCTTTTCAGTCAACAACTAATGTTTTTCTGCTACACATGCTGATAATTTCTGCTGATCTGTGCTCTTCCCTTTGATTTTCCTTTGGCAGCGTGCTGTGAAGGTACGGACAAGTACTTAAATGCATATATAGCATGCATGCATGATTCTCTTTTATCCATTTTCAAATTTCAATTAGCTTTGAAGCTCTTATTTGTTCTTCTTCTTCTTTCTTCCATTATCAGTTCAAACTTTGAACTTGTAACACTCAATGTAACCTTATCTTGTTCAGATAAAAAGGCGTGTTTTAGGACTCAACCATACAGACTATGCAGATACACTGTATCATCTCGGAATGGTAATAGCTATGTTGTATGGTTGCATGTGCTAAATCTATTTGTCAGCTCATTTTAATATCATTATGCTCATTGTCCTTTTCACTGTTGATGGTTTCGTGTATTTAGAGAACGTATATGTTTTCGTTGGACAATATCTTATAAAAATAGTTGACAGTATAAATAAATGGAGTGACAAACTATTAATGACGTTCCTGGATGATTGGTTATGTAAAATAGTAACTGGAAGACAGTACTTATATACCAGTTTATGACCTGGTTAACAATAATTAACTTCTTGTTGCATATTTTTATTGATATTCTAACCTTCCATTCATTATACTTAATTAAAGGTTAATTTCTTTCAATTTTAATTTTGTTTCAGATTACTTTAGTTCATAAGTTATATCCTTGAAACCAATTTCCACAGGAAAAAAAAGAAGGATCATAATTCAAATACCTGCATCCTGGTATGCTATGCATGACACGCCTGCTTCAGTGCAGCACGACTAGGACTTAAAAGACCTTAACAACACACAATACAATTGAGGATATAAAAGACTCACAAACTTGCTTATCGTAGATTGTTTTGAACACTCTAAGGTGAAGAAAGAGGAATTTTAAATTTCAAGCAGCGTCCCCTTGTCTTTTAGAATAAAAATTGCTTCCTTTTGTGTCTATGGTTCTTTAAACTGTGCTGTTCTTTTCTTCTTCTTTTTTTCCTCTGTGTACTTAGTTGGCTTATAGATCCATATATCATTAATGTCACAGGTGCTTTATCTCCTTGGAAAAGAGAAGGATGCTGAAGCCCTCATTCAGGAATCTATTAAGATATTAGAGGTGCATGAATATGCTGCTCAATTAGTCCTGGTACTGAGTTTCCAATAATTATTTTATTTAATTTATTTCTTTCGCTCCCATGTCTTCTTTGATTATACAGGAAAATGGCATGGGGGACTCAATTACTTGCATAAGGAGATTGCAATTTCTCTCTCAGGTTGTGTGGTTCCTTTTGATATACATATAGTAGATTTTTCTATCATGTTAGCCTTTGTGATTAAAATATGAATTCATTTTGCTGTACCATGTCTTTCAAGTTCAACTTATGCAGTATTTTTTACCACATGCAAATAGGTTTATTGTTTCTACCACACGATCCATTTGTGTGACTACTGCATTTTTCAACCTTCTTGTATAGTTTACTTATATTCTCTTTTCTTTTCCAGATGTATCTAAAATCCAATCGTCTTGCTGAAGCCGAGGATGTACAAAGGAAGGTGCTGCAGATTATGGAACTATCAAAGGTGCAATATAGTTTTTCAAATTTTTTTATGTTAAATTGTTCATTGTTGGCTTTCTTTCTTCTAAATAATTCTCTCAGGATGCTGCTCTTCTCTGCTCCATTTTTTTTCCACGTCTTGTTCTTACTGATTTTGTTCCCTTAATTTCCGATAACGTGTTGAGTTGCAACATGCTTTGTTGAAGCTAGCAAATGCAGCTGAAATATATCATTCCGGTCTTCATCTACTGTGATATCTGTCCATTTCTTCTTCAATGCATTGGTTTATAGCTTATCTTTAAGCTTCCATTTTAACTAGTGGAATAGAAATTTCTTTGCCCATTCCCCCTGGCACCTGGTATCTTGTTTTTCCTTGGTATAAACTTGTTGCTTTGGCCCTTTATGGAGGTCATGGATGCTTTGCGTCCTAGGCCATGCATTTGTTTTAGCTCATGTACCTGTTGTACTGGGGTTTCATCTCCTTACATGTCTTTTTGTATTTTTATCCCAAAATAGAGAATAAGAAGGGTGAAAAGGATTACATGACTGGAGAACATGACATCCTTCCATGGTACTAAAGGAAAGAAAGTCAAATGAAACTAGAGTAACAGTGCAATACAAATTATTCTCTTGCTGTCTTTGGATTTATCAAAGGCAACACCTGTATCAAAGCACCATTAAGAAGCTAAGAAAATTATTCTCTTGGATCAAAAGGTGAGATAATTTCTTAACCTTTAACATTTTAGAAGTGTCAAACCAATGGACCTGCAAACATTGCATGTTTTTGCTTTGGATTTACCAAATCCTATATGCTGTGTCAAAAGCAAGTCTTCCAGAAAAGACACGCACGATTTTCCAAAGTCGAGAAAAACATGGGCCAGCCAGAGCTCCTGGCGACTGAACAATTCAGGAATAGATGACCCAGGTCTTTTATGCTGTTAGCACACATCCACAAGCATCTGGAGACTGCCATTTTAGGCCTTCTTATCTGCAATAAGTAGCAGTGTTATCTTGTTGAGGACTGCAGACTAAATAAAAATGCTATGACCGTAGGGTACTTGGCCTTCCATGAAAAGTTGGCTAAAGGAAACTAGGAAGAGAAATTTTGGACTAAGTTCAGAAAGATTAGTATGGTAGGAGCTTGTCCATGCATTACATTTGAAAGAAAGTCATATACTTGTGTGCACATCCCATTAGCAACTTTTCTTGTAAGGGTTTTGTTATAGAAGATTAAAATTTTGCAATGACATCCCATCCTTGAGAGCTTCAAGATTTTGCAAGGAAAAACCCTGTTGGTCACGAATCTAACTAACTATTAAAATGAGGTGTATCTTCCTTCCTTTAAATTCTGTGATGTCATCATTAGCTCCTGATGTGATAGCTACCTTCTAATTCAGGGATGGAATTCCATGGACACAGTAATAGTAGCTGAAAGGCTGGCCCTAACCCTACAGTCAATTGAGAAGATAAAAGAAACAAAAGAACTACTTGAAAGGTGAGAAAAATGATTAGGATAACTGTAGAACAAAAGATGTGATTGTTGGCAACACAAATTAAATAATATCTTATAACTTTTGATTGCAGGTGTCTTGAGGCTCGGAAGTCCTTGCTTCCCGAAGATCACATTCAGGTTTATCATTCTGACACACTCAACTCATAAATTATAAGGGGAAAAAAGGAGGTGACATCATTTGGATGAGTAATCTTAACCAAAGGATGTGCTTTTATTTTTCACTACTTTATGATAATGAAATTTAGCTTGCATGTGTTTCATACAAGACTTGCTTCTGTTCTTTGTGGACAGATTGCTGCAAATCTGCTTCATATTGCAAGGGTTGCAATGTTGAATTCAAATCGGCTGAGAAAGATAAATATCTCTGAAGCAATTGCTGAGCTTGACAAGGCAAAAGATCTTTTGCACAGTTCTACAAGGTTTGCCTTATTCTATAGAAAAGTACTCGCACAAACAGTACTCATATGATTTGAGAATGCCCTGTCAATGTGTTTTTTTTTTTTAAAAAAAAAACATTGTCCTATGTTTATTTTTTGCTTTGCTTCCAATCTTAGATCATGTTTTTTCATTTATGTACTTCGGTGTTTCTCTATTTAATCATGGCTAATAAGCATGGGATGTGCTAGATACCACTTTAGATTTCAATTTGAAGCAAGCACAACAAACAAGCAACCTTGGGGCTTCTCAATCTGGTTTGAACAATAAATTATTTTTTTTTTCCTGGATATTGTCCTAATGTGGAATGCGTTTGTTGATTGAGAAGTTTAAAACCCATTGCTAAAGGTCACATGCAGACATTTAAGGATGACTATTTTCAAAATTTCTCTCATCTTAATTCAATACAACTGCTAAATTTATCTCATCTTAATTCAATAAAGTTTCTTTATTTTGTTGTTTTGTTGCTGATGGTTAGCCTTTGTTGAAATTAGATAGAAATGTACCTTCTTACATAGCAATCTACTGGAATAGGTATACATTGGGAAACTCCTAGATAGATCCTTAGGGGTTGTGTTTGAGTAGACGATAAAAGGCTTAACCAAATCATTCAATGTTTCTTTTTGATTAACAATGTGGTTTGACAATCTAGGGAGATGTACACATTTAGTTGACTTATTCTGTACATGCATGTTTATACTACTTCTGAGTGTTATTTGTTATATCTATAATCTAAAAAGGAAACATATGTATTACCTTGTTCAGCTTGTGTTCCAGTAATTTTTCCAGTTCATTTACTTGGCATATAATCCTGCAAACTTTAATTATTACGTGTGTCCTTCAAACTTTATCAGATTTGAGATTGGAATAACTTAATTTGGCTTTGCTAATGTAACTTCTATTAGTGTCATCTCCAAGCATTGTAGGTTCTTACAGATTAGTCATGTGCAATTATCTTCCATGATAGGATAGCACGCCAAGTCTTAAATAAATTGAGAATACAAAAAGGGAAAAAGCAGAAGAATGGAGCATCTGAAATGAAAAGAGAAGGGCATGCGGCATTTGTCATACTGGTCAGTTCCTCTAATTCTGAATGCTTGCATGCTCAGTCAAGGAAAATGTTGTCATACAAGAGCTAATGTTCTTGTTCTTTGATATTTGATCAAACATCCTTGTTTAAAGTTATTATGATTTGTTACTTCTGTTAATAATGTAGCAGAAGGTTTACATATAATTAAAGTTTGTTTTTATTTTGTACTTTCTCTATTGCACTCACAGACCAAAAATTGTGCAAAACTGGGTATCATACTTCTTCATGAATTATGCAAAGTGAAAACTTTGTACTCAGAGTGATTATATTGGAGTTTCTATTAATTTGTCCCTGAGGAACTGCTTTCTCTAGATAATGAAGAACTAAAATCATATATTCATAACCTACAAGAATCATCGTGGCATTACTAGTAATGTCTATTTTTATTTTTACTTTATTTTATTTTTAACATCTCACCAAGACACATGAAAATACTATTAATGTCTATTTTATTTTTATTTTTAATTTATTTTATTTATAAGATCTCACCAAGGCACATGAAAATCTGGTTCTGTGTTGACCACCAGGGTAGTGGGGTACTCTCTGGTCATTCCATCACAGCATATGTGGGGCCATTGTAATTTCTGTCCTAGTTTACTTCCCTTGATTATCATCTCTGTAGAAACGTAAGTATGAGGTGCATCAAAGGGAACTGTTTGTAAGCCAATTGTGGATTCTGGCATAGTTTAATTTAATGTTTGAATTTAGAGGTGACATTCTGGAAATTTTTAAAATTTATCTCAAGTGAAGTTATGTGTAAAAGAAGAGTCATCTCATGAACTTGAGAAATGCTGGCCTTTATCAAATTGTGTACTGTTTAAGTTATTGACCCTATGTTTTTTTGAACTTCGTTGTTTTTGCTTTCATGTTTCCTATTTTATTCTGTTCTTTCTATCACTAGCATTTAGCCTTTCTTTGTTTTTATTATCACCCAATTTCATTTCGAGTTTCGCTCTTACTTTTCAAACTCTTGTTTTTTATTCATTCCAGTTCACTTGTCAAGGTCAAGAGGTAGTGTTTATTTCCTCTCTTCCACCAACTACAAGTTTCTGTCAATGACAGGCACTTTATTTCTAAAAAATAAAATAAAAAATGAAAGAGAATTTGGAGAAGACATTGCAAAATTATGCAGCGAACCTGTATCCACGATTAAAGAAAAAAGGCTAATTAATTAATCATTCAAATTTGAAAGATAGTGCTGAAGCAACTGAGTTTTCGTGATCAATCCTCTTTTTTCGCAATCAAACACTGGATCGTGACCTCCAGTTTCTCTTCTTCCTCTGAAAGGCTTGAGAACATTTTGTTGCATTTATTAAAAAGACAAATTATGATCTGTTACCTCGAACATCTAAAATGTAAGACAAAATAGCTCGGGGTGAATCATTTTGAATTCTTAATTCATGTTAACTTTATGAGTTATCTTGTGACATATTGCACATGGTGGCTAGAATCTAGTTGTTCAAAATGGAAACAACAGGAAATTTCATTTTGCTTGCAGTTGCAATCACTGGATACTCTTGGACTTGTGGAGACTACAAAACAAGAGTTACTGGAGTCACAGGTCAGTCCTAAAAATTCCCATTGGTTAATGATGAAATTTTGAAGTTTCTCCTTTATTTTTACTGCAGAATACAAACTTACACAGAATTGTTGGATATTGATGTGATGTTAAACAGGGTTGTTCTGTTACTTTCTATAACATATAAAAGCGTAGCAGTTCCATTTCAAAAGTTATTTTTAAGTTGCACCTGAAAAGACACAACATACAAAGAGATGCTTAATTCTTAGTGTTAATTTTTGGTAGGGTTCTTGTAAAGTAGATGCAAGCACGCCAAAACTGCCATCAATGATGCATGCTGTCCTGTGCCAATTCTCTGCTTTTCCGTTTCTCTTCCCCCTTGAGTACCCCGTTGCACAGAAAGTGCCTATTAACAAGGCACATTTCCCCCCCTTTTTTTTCTACTTCTTTCATATAGTATGGTACATTTACTATCAAAGGTAATATGCATAGATGTTCTATGACTCATGTTTTGACAAATGCACGAATAAAATGCTTGTGAAGTTAAATTACCGGGATCTATGCTATGAAGTGTCAAATAATTCTAAAAAAGATTTAGAAATAATGTGTATTTGGATTCATATTGATGTTATGGTGTGTCCCATATGCCTTTTTGTCTCCATATTTTTTAATTTAAAAGATCCCAGCTTTCTTCCCTCAATTCCACCCCCAGTGGAAATTGATTTTAGTGGAAATTGATTTTTGTGTAGATCCCGACTAGAATTTCCTGCAGCATTACCCAAACTCTTGAACAACAAACAAAATATGTTCACACTTTAGTCCTAAACTAGAAGTTCTTTGTCCTCCAAATTTTGCTTTTTGGTTGACTTTATGCTAATCATTTTTTCTTACGTGTCATATTTCCTTACTTGAGAACAAAGAACCAGATTGGTTAAAAGAGCGGTTATGATTATTTTGTAAGAAAGAATATTTCAATGCTCTTTATAATCCACCTTTAATCCTTGTAGAGTTTGGGAATCTTTGGTCATCCCTGACCACCAGTATAATGAAACCTGTAAACATCTCACAATAAGGTGTTCTCCTCCAGTGAATCTCCAAACATATAGGAAGAGCTATGGTGTTTAACTTTTCACGAACCTGATTCTTTTGATGATTTAAAAAAATTTCTTTCAATATAATTTTCCACGAGCTAATTTTATACTGAAGCATTTTTTTTGCATCTTAATATCTTAAATTGGGAAACATGATGTCCTTGAATGAACAGTGGAAGATGAAAATACTTGAAGCAATACTAGAATTCTAATTCTTCGAGCTCATAATTAAATCCTAAAGTGTGCTGCTTCTAATTTATTTTCCTCAAATTTCCTTGTCTAATTAATTTATTCACTTTGCTAAACTACTTTTTGCTTAATTTGTAAAACAGGGAGAGCATTTACCCAACGTTGAAGCCGGAAATGTCCTTTTGCAATGCATTTCTTCTTACAAAGAGGTATGTTTTGCAATTCATGGGAGATTCAACTTTTGTGAAGTTGTGGATGTCTAGCATTTGGTTTTTTTAAAACCTTTGAGATCTGCTTGGTTTCTGTCCTTTTCTTTTGTCTGTGTGGCCAGTTTCATGTGTGCAAGTTAATCCAGATGTTGTTGCCAAAGATATGACTTTAATTCAATTGTGTCCAGCGTGGTAAGCCGGAAGTTTTCTGGTATAGGTATCATTGTTCTTGTATACCAAAACTAATGATTGCTGAAGAAGAGATAATGGCCTAAAACCTGTTAGGATGAGAAATGAGTCCGTTACACTACTTTCCAAGTAGGAAGCTAGCCAAATATCAACAGGTATAGCATTTACCTGGTAAAGAACTAAGGAATGTCATGTGAAATTTAATGGTTATTTTTTTTGTTACCTTTTTAGCAAAATCTGATTTTCAATTCCAAATCTCAATTTGGGATATGTTATCATCTTGATAGACCCTACCCGTATGGCATATGGAAAGAAAATGAAATGATACACGTTCTTAAAATAAGCAATGACTTGGTGAATTTTGGGGTTGATAGTGAAACTGATCTCCTTTGTGGGGAGTTTCCCCAAAATTCATATATTAGGGATCTGCAACTTATGAGAAATACCTAAGAATTGCCTGCAGAAAGTAACCAAAAAAAAAAAACTCTTATTTGTTCGGTGTTGTGAGGCTCACTGTCCTGGGCCTCCAGGCTTTCATCTAACTTCTTGCATTGTGTTTCTGATGTTTTATTTCTTTTAATGGTGGTAAGTTAAATGCTCAAATTAGCTTTTGAAAGCTTGTTCAATTTTACACATGAAACTTGAATGTCCAATTACCAATTAGGCTTGAGTTTTGCACGTCCCTTTTTAACTTCTAAACATTGGTCCTTTTCTTTTCTGAACATTCCGTTGTTTCCCAGTGTCTTCTTGTTGTTAGTTCACCTGTCTTCGTTTTTGCTTCTTTTGTTTGAATCTTCTACATTCCTTCCTAGCTGGATTAATTGATTCTAAATTGTGAATAGGACCCTTTTCTAAGGCTTCCATGAAACATCCAATTATTGCAGGAAGTTAGATACAATGATATTATATCCTAACTCTACATTTGCGTGAATATGTTTCTCTTATCTAGATAAGGATTCTTAGATTGCTTATGAGGAAATGATACTAACTTAGGCCAGACGTTTTATTTTTAATGCAGTTTGAAGCTGACAAGTTAATTTCTGATTCCCCTAAAGTAAAGACCGAGTATCTTTCATGTATGAAGCATCTTTTGAGCTTGATGATCGATACTGGTAACAAAGATAAAGTCACCTTAAAGGATTTGGATGATGAAATCAAGCGTGTTGAAGCTGAGATTTATGATCGCTCAAAACATAAACCCTAAAATAGTTTCAGGTTTGTGCCAGTTGTTCAAGCCAGAATGAAACCATGCTTCCTAAACCTTTGGTACCTCACATACAATGCTGGAAATATTATGTGCTCGTTGACTCTTTTTGGTGTTTTTTTTTTTGGGGTGTATCACTCTTGTTATCCTTGTTTGTTAATTAGCTTGAGAAGCTGGTAGTTATAATAAAATGTCAACACGAAATTGTATGGAGGCACAAATGTATCAAGAACAAAAAATCACAATTTTTCTTAGTATTGTAGCAAATAAAATGTTTTGCTCATGTCAACAACTCGATGGATACTGATGGGTATGTAATTTTTGAATATTTATTTTATTTAATAAATAATAAATAGGTTATAAATATTGTCAGATGTTTTGAAATTTAACCTAAAAATAACCTGAAATATATGTAGAATATTTTGAGTATGAATATTTATATGATAAACAATGAGTAGCGGATGAAAATAAAAAATTATCAAGTGGATGGACGTCCTTATATCTACCCCATTTCTTCTCTTTCCTTTTCCGCTGGGCTGTACCATTTGTCACACTGCCTTTAAGGGTTGTATTTCTTGCAGCACTAATGGAAAAGGTGCAAGAGGCCAGTGAAGAAAAAACAGAGATAGTTGAACCACCACTTGGCTGGGGCTATAAATAGGCAGAGATCTTTTCATGTGAAGTCGGTGCTCTGAATAGACCAAATCTCATTAAACTAATCATCAGTTAACCTCCCATGCATTTGACCTTATCCTACAGATGCAGAACAATTTAAGTTGGTGGGATAGCTAGAATTCTTAGAATGTTTGCTTAATTACACCGGTCCTGGAAAGGGCGGGAGAGACTCCTCAGTGTAGTCCAAGACAGTTCATCGGAAATTAAACAAAAGTAAAAACAACAAGCTCTTTCTGTATTCACGACTTGGAGTTTTTCTTTTTTCTTTACAAGAAAGAGACTTGAACTCGGAGATCTGGTAGATGAGAGGGGATGACTCGTTGAGGATCATGAGATTGATATGACATGGGAACAAGGCTCCTAGCTTTTAAGTGGAGTTTCATGGCAATACATGGGCCGTGGATTGTTTGTTTGTGCGGCATGCCACATTAGAATATGTTTGGAAATGTGACGAAAATATGTTTTCAAAAATTTTAATTTTTTAATATTTTGTTAAAATTTAATATGTTTTGTATATTTTATATCATTTTGATGTGTTAATGTTAAAAATAATTTTTTAAAAATAAAAAAACACTATTAATATATATTTCAGCATGAAAAATTATTTAAAAAATAATTATAACAATGTGAAATATTCTCTTCATCTATAGCTCCAATAAAAAGCAGCAAAAAACTGATACTTGAACCGCAATTTAAAACAGTGTAGTAAGATAGGTTCTTGCTAGGAAAAAGTTTTTGTATGATCACGACAAGGTTTGAAGTGTAACAAAGACGAGGTATGTGGACAAGCGAGAATGGTATACGCCCATAACAACGAACTAGTCCTCTTAGGACCCCAATTAATTTCCACCTAACAACAAAACCAATGGACCAGAATAGAGCCAAGCAAGCAAAATCCTTCAAGAGATTGGATACCTTTCTTGAAGAATTTAAAGATGCAAAACCACAGTTGAGAAGGAAATACCAAGTTTTTATCTATAGCGTGGAGCTTGATATTTCCACATATTCTTCCAATATCAGATATCCCACATGCCTTCTATCACTCCCTTCAACATTTTCATGGAGAAAAGGAAACCTAAAGGTGGTGGCAGTACTGATGATTTAGCCCTAGTAAAAGCAGCTGCATGGGCATGGTACCACCATGGTTCAGGGTCTGAAGGAAGGTCGATTTGTGAATTTGATGTTACAAGAACTCGTCAAGCTCCAAGACCATCAAGATACAAGCTAGAAGCTACGAGAACAATGAAGGAAGATACCATGGGATCAGGATCAGAAACGCCGAGTCCAATGCGCACAGACAATTCTCTTCTTGATAAATATGAGGTAGAGAGCATTTCAAAGCAACTTGACTATCTTATAGAGTCAAGCAGCAACAGATTTGGCTTCAAGATAGATCATCTTGATCATGACCAAAGAAGTATCTCGTCATTGGATAGTGATCAAACTGGCGGAATGAAGCAGAAGAAGAAGGACAAGAAGAAGACGACTTTTTTACAAGGGTTTTGGCTAAGACATTCGGTTGTTTGTGGCACAAAGGGAGATGTGGACACAAGAGCCTTTGTGCGTTGTGGCAGTGGCAGCGGCCGGAAAGTCATATTCCGGTAGTTGGGATACCGGTTACTTGTCGAGCCACGGGATGCCCATGCTTGGTGACTTAACAGTAACTTATCAAGTTGTCGTTCCCTACACAAATTTATTGCAAGAAATGGCTTCCAGCTTTAGATAGATACTGTTCACTTGTGTGTGTGTGTGTGTGTGTGTGTGTGTGTATTTAATGGAGACACTTAATTACACTACTCAACATAGTTAATTTTTCCTTTCTTACTTTGAAAGATTTTCTCACATATTTTAATAAGCTAGCGATG
>Ga0325410_1005467_pt1 | contig 14017 bp, 4 predicted proteins | sample PopdelMetagenome_16_FD_206182 | JGI IMG/M metagenome (GOLD analysis project Ga0325410, IMG submission 206182) | Populus deltoides microbial communities from Bellville, Georgia, United States - Xylem-PdIQD-R3 | ecosystem: Host-associated > Plants > Phyllosphere > Stem > Wood/Secondary xylem... | reverse complement strand
TATATTTTTTTAAAAAACAAAAAAAATACTTTTATTTATTTAATAAATATATAAAAAATATATATATATATATATATATATATATATATATATATATATATATATATATATATATATAATAATATTAACGCCATCTTTGTACGACACAAGATATGTCCTAATCAGATTACCATCCATGAGTTAGAACAATGAGCCGATTACTCTTTCTTATCTCTGTCCCTCTTTGTATGACTACTGACGAGAGAGACATCCACTGGTTTTGGTTACACTTGATGGAGAGAGAGGGAGAGGGAGAGGGAGAGGGAGAGAGGTCTCTCTTACGAAAAACATAAAAAAAACAATGTTCTAACAGGGAAAGGCAAGGAAATAATATTAGAAAATTAAAAGATTTGGGTTTGCGTTGCTTTCAACTAACAATGACAGACTTGAAAGCAGGCTCTATATGCATGGAAGTAGAATACAGGCATGTGCTTGGCTACTTAGAGTCCGTTTGACTAAGAATTTGTGGCTGTGTTTAGCATATAACAGTGACAATATAGTGTTAAGAAATGAACTATGATTTTTATAGATGAGACCTACCATTATCAAGTTGAACAAATCACCATGTTTAATTCAATATACAGCCAATGGAGACTAATCTGTTGTTCAAGTAAAGAAAACAATAGAAAAAAAGAAAAAGAAAATGAGGATGAGGGTGAGAAGTAGAATGGAAATGAATTAAAAAACAAAATTTTCTATACAATGAACAATAAACTTCAATAGTTTAAAATAATAATAAATAAACATAAATAATAATCATAACATGTAACATGAAAAATGGAGTTTTTTTTTTCCTTCTTATTTGATCATTTAACATTGCTTTGATTTGTGATTAATCTTGATGATTTATTCTTTATAATTTATTTTTATTTGTTTTCTAAAGAGTTGTTTCGACCTCATAACTCGGGTCGCGGGTTGACATGCTATCTTGAGTTGACACGGGTTACTTTTTTGTTCTTTTTTTTTTCAATTTCATTGTTTAATATTGAGTTGTTTCAGAATTGATATTCATAATTTTTTCCCTTTAGGCAAGAGTTCTTTTTGTGCAAGTCATCATCATTTAAAAATAAAAAAAAATTAGTACATTTACCATCATTGCTTCTTTTTTATTATATAATAAAATAAAAATAACTTATTGCAAGTCGGGTATATAACCTAAATCACAAATTTGTTTTTACTTCTTTAAAATACACTTACAATGCTTGCATATTTTTTTAACATTGAAATAAATTTCAATCTAGTAGCGCTTGCCACTTATAGTTATAAACTAAAAAATTACAAACTTATGCTATTTCTTTTACTTTTGTTATATACCGAGGCATATTGTGGATTATTATAGTGCATCTGGTTCCTCTCTCTCCCGCCCTCCCTCCCTCCTATCATTGAGAGCAATGAACTTTATTTTATCCTTTTACATTATATTCACATGATTTAAATTCAAATAATTCCTTTTGATTTGTGTGATACATTGTACCTATGGTATTTGTGGTGTTAAAAAATACCTCATCTTCAAATGATGTTTGATCTTATAAGTTAAAAAAAATTGAAACCATAAGAAACAAGTTTAACACATAAACAAAGAAGACATCCTTATACTGTTTCTTTTACTATTGCTATACACCCAAGTATGGTTTATTACAATGTGTCTAGTTTGTCCTTTCTTTTTATCAATGAAAAATAATTTGTTTTTGGAATTTTTTTTTTAAATTTCATCTTTTCATATTATGTTCATATGATTTAAATCCTGATAATTCCTTCAAGGTCGTGTGACATGTCTGTCATATTTGCAAAATTTGAAAAATGCCTCAACTTTGAATGATGTTCGGTCTTGTAAAATAGAGATAATTTTATTATTTTTAAAATTTGAAACAATAGGAAACAAGTTTAACACATAAACAAAGAGGCAACCCTTTTTTCTTTTTCTTTTTTCTATTGTTCGTCAGGATTTGAAAAGAACAATTTGGTCCTTGTATTTTTTATTTTTTTAATCTTTTTTAGTTTTGATCATTTTTCGAGGATTTCATATTTCAGTATATATATATATATATATATATATATATATATATATATATATATATATATATATATCAAACCATAAAATTTAAGAGGAGAAAAAAAGTTGCTAAAAAATAAAAGAGGAGAGAGAAAGTGGTCGATCGATCACATTCCATACATTAAAAAAGCTGATCTTGGTGTCTTTGGGTTTCTCTTGATAAGAAAAGTTACATCAAGGTGTTTTTAAGCTTTTGACTCACTAGAAAAGGTAGGTTGGGGTTCAGGAAGAACTTTTTTTATTTGATTTAATTTTATAATTTTTTGAATGAGTAAGTATAGTTTTTAGGTTATAAATCAGTTTATGAGCTTTGTAGAGTGTTTATTAAGTGTTTTTTAGGTGAAAATCTGTGAAAATTGATTTTTTAAGTTAAAAAACTTCAGATTGGCATTCTAGCCACGAGGTGGTAGCTGGAATCTGGACTACCAGACAACGAGTCACCTATTCAAATTTTCTTGAAAAAATAAAAGTGTGTATGATCTTTTGTTTTAAACATATAAAAGAAAAAGAAGGCTAAACGCGTGAGCCTATCCTTACAAGTCTATAGGCGCAAACCCTTCTTTTTGTTAGGAGAGACACGTGGGCCTAATTTCTTTGTCTTAGGCATCTAGCCTTTTATATGATCTTCTTCTTCTTCTTCTTTCTATTCTTCTTTTCAAGATTTTGATTGAAATGCACTATAAATAAATAACATACCTAACATTATATTTAAATTATTAGTCAAATTTTTCATAGTTTTTAAGTAATATTAAAACTTTTTTTATGGGAATGTCAACAATTTATCTTTCAATTATTATATACATAATATACAAACACAAATACTCATGGATATTCAATGAAAATAAATTTTTAGTTTTCTTTTTCACTTTTTTGATAGATGTTTTACTTGATTTTATCACATTAACTACTTTTTTTCCTTCAATCACATATAAAACATTATGACATTATTTTAGTATTTTTTAATCAACACTTTCTTTTGATATTATGATGAGTTTTTATTTTAAAAATAGTACTAATGATAAGAAAAAAAAACATGCTTTGGATAAATAATAAAGAGGTAGATGAACAAGGAAATGAGTTTTAGATTGAAGAGATATATTTTTTTCTACTTTTTTTAAATGATTAAAATTTATAACAAGCCTTTATTTTAATTATCACTGTGTTTTATTAAAAAAAAATGTTGCTTATAAAGTATTATGACATTATTTTTAATAAAATTATGGTTTTTTTATAATGATATTATCAATTGTTTTATGGATAATTATATATTAACCTCATATGCATAATTTTTAAAATAAATTGTTCATTAATATTGAAATAGAATAAAATATCAATTTTTTAACTTTTAATTTTGAATTTATTTATATAATTTGTTTAAAATTTATTGTTCACATATTTATTTCTATAGTTGTGTAAATTTCATCAATTCATGATTTTCTAATTAATACTTGCTTCAATGATCATAATAATTTTTCCTTGAAAAACAATGCATACTTTTCACAAAGATTAGTAAAAAACAAAAATGTGAATATACTCTTTTTTAATTTTTAGTTCATATTGGTATAGTTTTCCCGAATTTTTTTTTTCTGATTGTTGTTATTTTTTATTCAATAAATTATGTTGCTAAAAAATCAATTTTTTATCCAAGAAAAAAAATAATTATATAATTTGTTTAAAATTTATTGTTAACATATTTGTTTCAATAGTTGTGTAAATTTTATCAATTCATGATTTTCTAATTAATACTTGCTTCAATGATCATAATAATTTTTCCTTGAAAAACAATATGTACTTTTCACAAAAATTAGTCAAAATAAAAAAAAAATGTGAATATACTCTTTTTTAATTTTTAGTTCATATTGGTATAGTTTTCCGAATTGTTTTCTGAATGTTGTTATTTTTTATTCAATAAACTATGTTGCTAAAAAAATCAATTTTTTATCCAAGAAAAAAAAAATAAATTACATGAATCACAAAAAAAACATTTGATAGAAAAACATTGAAATGAACATAGGTAGTGATTGGCTATATCGGAATTGACTTATTCCTTGTTTTAAGACTTGCATGGTTATCTTACAGGGAATTCTATCTTTCAATATCTAAAGCAAAACAATTGTCTTTCTCTTTTTATGGAATCATTTTATAAGCAAGTTTTTAAAAGAACTTGTAGAAATTTTGACAGAAACACAAAGCTCCTTACCAACCAGTTATAGGCATCCAAAAAGAAAGACATTGGGTGTCACACCTGGACATCGCAGCTACCAATTAAAAATTAAATTTTGATTGGAAAAAAAATAGATATCTGGAATCTTGTTCTTTTAGAGGAAATGTCTAGTTCGAGGAGTCACCACCTGATATTATGGTCACTAAGAACCGTAACTGGTCAACATAGATTCTATGGTACGAGACTGGTTACATAAAAGGGAAGATATTATCACCCCTTAAATGCCCTATCTATGGCAAACTGCATTGCTGATTTTGTCTTAAATTGCTAAGAATTTGTTCTCCCTTTTCTTTTTCCCCTTTTTTTATTCTTCTTTTCATGTTTCTGACTCTGGCATCAATGAACAGTTCATACGAATATTTCCATCTCTGACATTGGTAAATATTGCACAAACCAAAAAAAATACAATATTCCTGACTCCGGCGTCAGTGAATAATTTTGCAAAAAAGTGAATTTGAAGAAGAATTTTTCTATGTCATATTCTTTTTTGTTTATCCTTTATTATTATTTGTCATTTTTAGATGGAAATAAAAAGAGCATTGCACAACATATTTGCATTTAATAATGATAGTCTGCGGATTGAGCGCATAGCATAAAAAAATACAAAACGCAAAGAAAAAAAATAAAACAAAGTGTGAAGGGCCCAAAAATAAATCAACGAAGATTCCCAAATATTTTCATAATTTTCTGATATTGAAACAGGACTTGTTTGCATATATATCAAAGTAGAAAAGGATAAAATATATGGACAAGCCACAAGGGTGTGTTTTTGCCAAACACACCCTTAGCAACACAAGTTGGGCCAGCTGGGCTTAAAGCCCAGATCAGATCCATTTCTTTCCTTTTCTTTTTGTTTAAGGCTGGGCCAGTCCAGCCCATGGAGGGCTGGGCGGAACCCAGCCAGCCCAATCCGGTCACTGGCCCAAGCCAGTGACCTTGCTAAGCAAAGCACGCGTGAACTTGTTCACGCGTGTATGACACAGTGCGAAGGTATACAATTCTAAATGCATTGAAGATTAAAAAAGAATGAAAAGGGAGAGGAAAGCTTACTTTGCTGGAGATTGCTCTGGAGATGAACGAGCGCAGAGGGATGGCCACCATGCAACGACTATCCAATATTCTTTGCCTCTGTATGTTCTTTTCTTCTCTATTTGGTGTGTTCTCTTCTTCTCTATTTTTCTTTACATCGTCCCTCTGTTTCTTTTCTCTTATTATCTGTTCTACTCAGCTTTTCTCTTCTATTTTTTTTCTTCTCCTTTGCTTCCGTCCCCTGAGCTCTGTATTTATAGGGGATATGCCTGGTCTTCTCTCCGCGCATGGCTTGTCTCTAGATAAGCACGGCTAGGAGGGACGCATTGGTATTTCACTAGGACTTGGATACCCGAGCTTGATCCTTATCTCCCCAGGGCAGTGATCTTCATAAGGATAGGGATTAATCTTTGTGTTTTAGCAGGAGTGGGATGTTGGCATTTCACATTCTTTCTCTTCTTTGTAGGCGGGTTTGCAGCGTTAGAGGAAGAAGAAGAAGAAATTGTGCATGGTTGAAACAATGTTGTTTTGGATCGAAAATGACCATTTCTCAATTTGGTCCTTGAAGTTTCCAAATTTTACATTTAAACCCCTAATCTTTTAATTTCAAATTTTAACCCCTTAAAATTAGATTAAAAGGCAAATAGGTCAAAATTTGGGTTATAACATTGAGTTTTGCCAAAATAAAGAAAGAGTGATGAATAGTTCCTTGTTAGGTTTGGTGGTGATTCTGGATAGCTAAATATCATTGAAGATATTTTGATGCTTCCATTATTCCATTATTCACTAAAGCTTTGTTGTATTCTACTCAACTATATGATGTTATTAACAAGATCAGTGCTTGGCCAAATCAGAATTGGCTTATTCCTTGTATTAAGATTTACATGATTGTATTAGAGGGAATTCTCTCTCTCAATATCCAGAAAAAATGATGATCATACTATTCTTGTGACATCTTTATATAAAACTAGCCATGAAAATTTCCATCCATGTCTCCTAATGTAACACTAATGATAGACCATTTGACTTTGGGTAAGTAGTTCATGAGGTTTCGATAAGGAGAGATAATATGGGTTTTGATGGAGAAAAGCTTAACACTATCATTCTTGTCTTAAAAAAATAAGAAGGATGTTTAAGGTTTTTGGTCGAATCTTTACTGGAGAATTTCTAAGTGCGTAAAAAAGTTTAGGAATTTTTCAAGTAAAAGATGAAGAATTGGGAGTAGTATGAGAAACTTAAAACATTGTATCTTAAAAGCTAGAACACATTTTTTAAATTAATCTGAGTAACTAAAACATTTAACATGTCAAACATATGTTTATACATTATTAACCATATTAAGTGAACAATGCAATTCCACCTCGTACTTGATTGATTTTATCCAATTGATTTTAGTATAAATATGATAGGGTTAATATTCTTTCATTTGAGCAATAAAGAAATATGAGGTTATTGTTTACACTTAAAATAAACATGCACATATTAATTATAGAGAACAATAATTTTTCATGAAAAAATTGGGGAAGAAATCTAAATCAATTATGAATAAAAAAAGATGACCAAGTGACCAGAAATCACGATTAACCAAGAGAAAGCAATTGACCTATAAAGTTTGAAAGCATGTGGATAAACTAGAAGATGTAGTTCTATTTAGAATATGAGTCTTCAATAAAATAAAAAACCAAAACTCATAAATTAGCATATAATTCATATAAGAATCAATAGAAGAGAAGTTAAGTTTGTATTAAGATTTATAAATCTCTTTATCTAATACTGACATATTTATAATATTATAATTACTTGTATAATTAGGACTCAAACTCTACAATAGTATAAATAGAGCTATTAGTACAACTATAAACGAGGTCTTGCTCCACATATTCAATTTTTACTTTTAAATTTATCTTTTCTTATATAGGATTTTTTTTTTGTTTTTCTTTCTTTCTTTTATTTACATTTTTATTTTATCTTTCTAGTAGTACATTTAAATTCATGCAATTTATTTCCTTAAACTCTTATTTTTTTCTACATGGTAGTGCATATTGCAATAAACATCACTTTTTTAGGGTATAGATAAAGCACCCTCAAATTGTAGATCTAATAGACTTGAATAGAGAAATATTAGTATAATAATAATAAGCACCCTCAAATTATCTACCACTATTAATATAGACAATAGTACTATAAGGATTGATGAATAAATAATGATGTAAACAACCTTGTCCTTGAGATGATGGAGGAATTATTACATAACATATATAACATGTATATAAATAAGAAAAAGCAAAAAAAACAAGTATTATAAATAATCATACGACAACAAGTAAAGTATAAGCAAACATGTCAGGGTTTAATTATAGAAGCATAACCAGTTTCATAACAAAATCACCAATTTGTTTTAAACATATATATGCACTACAAATTATATTGAGTTGACTCAATAACCAAGCATATATACAAACACAAAAATATAACATTTCTCATAATTAGTAACCCACCATCAAAAAAAATTTAATTCTTTTAAAAACTAAGATATAATGTGATAATATATAATGTGAAATGATAAGTAGAAACATATAATAGCAAATGCAAAGCAAAAAGTTTTTATCAAAATAAGCAAAACATAAATAAGCATGAAAATGGACAAAATAAAATGAAACTAAAGAAATAAGACAAAGCCTAAGGATGATGAAACACAAACTTTTAAAATGATATGAATTGAGTGAAATCTAAAACAAAAATTGGCATGAAAAATAAAAGCAATACATGAAAAAAAATAATCCTAAAAGAGACATGAATCTAAAATATAAATAGGGATTACTAATTACAACAACTAAGAAAAAAAACTAAAAACACAATTAACTATAACTAAAGGAAATAAGCCTTTTACTGTGGATTGCATAATGCAATCCACAGTGAAAAGACTGATGCTTTTAGTTACAAGTTTTTTTTTTTTGCTTTTATTTTGTTTTTTCTTTTTAATTAATCTTTTTTTTGTTTGATTTGGTTTGTTAATATTTTTTTTATTTAGTTATCACACTCTCATGACATGGATCCTACGTTTGACTAGTTAACTTGGTTTGACGGGTTAACTCAATTGATTCAGATTTCTTTTCTTTTTCTTAATTAGTTTTTTTCTTCCTATTTTATCTCTTAATATCGATTTGATTAAGAATTAAACTTCATAATTTGTTTTGTTTACTTTTCATTAGATTATCGTGATCTCATGAGAGAATTTTATTGTACCCCTCCTCACAAAGCACTATTCATTGCAATAGTGTTTTGCTTTGTTTTTTTTTCTTTGTTTTTTCCTTTTCAATTAATCTTTTTTAAAAATTTTATTCTTTAATATTACATTTTTTTTCTATTTAGTTATTACACTTTCATGACACGGTCTTACAACTAGATCCACATCCAAGGCTCTTGGGTCTGGTATTGCAGCCAGACCCAAGGCTCTTAGGATTGACGTTATAGCCAGACCCACTTAAACTTGAGTCATGTAAGTTTAATATTATTATTAATACTAAAAATATTATTATTTTTATCATAAATACTATTATTTTATTATAATGAATATTGCTGATATAATAATTAATACATTTAAAAAAAATATTATTAGTTATAAGTTTTTTTTTTGTTTTTTTTTCATTATAAATTGTACTGTGCAAATCCACGGTGGAAGGTAGATGCCTTTTAATTATAGGTTTTTTTTAATTAATCTTTTTTTGTTTGATTTAGTTCGTTAATATTAAATTTTTTTTCTATTTAGTTATCATACTCTCATGACATGAATCTCAAGTTTGACAAGTTAATCTGGTTTGGTAGGTTAAGCCAGTTGATTTATATTTTTTTTATTTTTCTTAATTAGTTTTTTTCTTTCAATTTCATCTTTTAATATCGATTTGATTGAGAATTAAACTTCATGATTTATTATGTTTATTTTTTATTAGATTATTATGATCTTATTAGGAGATTTTACTGTACACCTCCTCGCAAAGCACTATTCATTGGAATAAGTGGTGTAGTTATTATTTAGATTTTACTGTACCCAAAACTATTGGTATTATAATTAATATTATAAATATTATTCTTGGGTCAGGCATTGCAGCCAGACCCAAGGCTCTTGGGTCTAATTTTACAGATCGATCTAACGTTCTTGGATATTAATGTTTTTTAATATTTTTATGCCAAAACAATTAACCCGCAGCGTAGCGCAAGCCCACCCCTACTAGTGTAAAACTAAAACAACTCAAAGTTATTCCTTAAAAAACATTTGTTTATGACAAACTATAAACAAAACCAAGAACGAGAACCTAAACAATGAGAGTTGATGTGAAATATAAAGTATAAACTTGTAACTAGCAAACATATTAACTTAAGAAACAAAGATTTTTTTGAAGCCTAAATCAGATTAAAATTTGTTTGGACATATATAAAATATTTTATGGTACTTTGAGAGTAATTACTAATACTTACTTAATAGAAAAGAGATATACACAAGGAGAAGAAATATTAAAAAAATAAAATTTTTTGTGTCTAAACGTTGATATTATTATCATATGTTATAGATGCAGATATTATTTTCTCTTTCATCTCTATATTTGTCTCTCTCTTCATATTAGACTCATTAAGTAGTGTAGTTATTGATTGAGTATTTTAAAATTTCTTTAAAGAAAACTAATTACATGAATAAGTATAAACAAAAAATTAAATATTGTTTGTAACACCTAAAAGAGTTTTAATTATTATAAATGCAAACTAGGCGTCGCAATAATTGCTAAAAAGAAAACTAACTATTGATGCTAAAATAGACTCGAAATCATTTTAAACTAAAGTGACAACCATGAAAATTATAAAAAAAGATTTTTTTAAAAAAAGATTTTTGGTTTAATATTCAAGACATCATAACTACAATTTACAAAAGTTACAAACACTAAAAAAATAAAAAGATTTGGTCCACCTAACCTTTTTATAAAATAATAACAAACAAACATGAAATAGGCTTAAGGTGGTCTTAAAAAAATTTATAAAATAAACACTCAAATAATCAACCAATCAAACTAACAAGAGACAATTACATCTCTATAAAAGACATAAAATCTACATCCACCTAACCTTTTTAAGATATATTGACAATAATCCATAACTTTTATTATATAAGTGTGGATATTTGGGGTTTCTATAACAAACATGATAACTAAAGTATGAAATTAAAAAACTTTATTAAATAAGAAAAGACTAAATTACAAGAATAATAAGAATCTAATTGAAAAAGAAAATAAATTTATGGGCATATTAGATGTAGCCCAAGCCTCCAAGGACTAAATCAATTCAATCAAAGATATTTATGTATGATAATAAAACACTCTTACATTTTTCAAATTATACCTATAACCAAGAATTGAAATTTTGAAGTAGTTTTGAATTAAATTTGATTTAAGACGTAGTCATGGGTTTAAACTTTAAAAGTTGTTATATCACATGTCAAACAATTATGGACTAGTAAATATCCACCGTCCACATCACCCCTTTTTTAAACTAAGGTAAAAATTAGTTCCTATGTCTATATATTACACTGCTTTCCCCTTCAGAAAACTTTGTCCTTAAAGATGAGGGTAGCCAAATTTAAATTCTCACCAATAAATTACAATTTCTTTCCCTATCCCTTGCTTGTATTTTAAATGACTTGTGGTATTTGTAAGTTAACTTTTGAGATTTTTTTCTGATGCATGCTCAATTGGCGATATGGCTAAAGCTTAAATTACACTTAGTCTCATTCTTTTAATTCTAGTTATTTCCTTCAATAGTCTTCCAATATTTTCTTTCTATTTTATGCTTTGCATAAGTTTGCTTTGATATTTTGTAATAGTGTTGCTTGATCTTTTAAATACTCCTTTTCAATTGAAGAAACCTGTTTTAGATTGATGAGTGCTTCCATAGAATTATCATAGGTTGATGCCTCAAATCTAATATGCAATGGATCCTCCTTATTAAACCCTAGAAAATCTAACTTAATTGGCGTCAATTGAATGTAGTTGCCCCTAGGTGGTTCGGCTTCGATGACGTACATTGATCAAAGTTAAAGGGGTAGTAGAAGGAAATTCTATAGGTTTTTCCTTTGAGTTTTAATAAGTTGTTGTGCCTTGACTAACATATGTTGTAATTGTTGAGCTAATTATTCCAAAATCCATTTTTGTTTCATGCTGCCAACCATTTCCAACTATTTTCAGTGATTGCGACATTTATTTGTCATTTGCTCGCCTAACTCTAACTCCTATTTGTAACAAACTCAGAAATTAAAACTAGAAATCAGAAAATTTTATTGATTAGGAAAAGATTGAATTACAAGAATAATAGGAGTTTAATTGAAAAAAATAATAGGCATATTTAAGATAGTCCATACCTCTATGAACTAAACCAACTCAAACGAAGTTATTTTCTCCATGTTGAAACACTCTTATACTAATAACCAGCAATTTAAATTTTGAAACAGATTTGAAAAGATTTGATTAAATTTAATTTAATACTTGTTCCTGAATTTAAATTTAAAAATGATTATGCCATATATTAAACTATCATGAACTAGTAAACATCCACTATCCACCTCACAAAGTCTTTGATCCATGATCAAAATCAGCCCCCATGTCCATTATAGTATCGCTATCATACGCCAACACACTATTTCCTCTAGTCCGGGCCTCTTTTTCTATAAATGAATTTTTAGGGTTGGAAAAACAACACACCTACATGTATGTCTCTTGTTCTATACAGTGTAGAGATATATTCAACACCTTTGATTAAAAGCCTTATGTATTCATTAGTGTTCGTTGCCAATAAGTGAAGGGTGAATTAATTAGTTGTTGTTGATTTGGTATTTTCTAAGAAAATAAGAAAAGCGTGGATCCTTCTAGCTAGGTATTTTGAAAATGTCAATTCCCTAACTATGCCAAATGGTTATGAAGGGAGCAATTTGTAAATCAATTTCAACATTTTTAGAAAATAGCTTTCGGGGGACTGAGAATATCTTTAAAAGGGAAGTTTGATCAATGATTTTTTTTTCTTCAAGTGTGAGCAGGTGAAACTGCACTACCACATACAAACAGACCACCTCTTTCCAAGTATTAGCCTATTTTTTATTGGTTCTTTTAGGGTTAGAAGAAGCCAAACCTTTCATGCTAACGAGTGCCTAACTATCAACTTTATATATATATATATATATATATTATATGGTAAAATTCTCTTTAAATAAAATTATTAAAATGACAAACCCATCATTTTCAAATAAGAATAGAGATTTTTATTGTAATATCAACAATTACTTGATGAATGATTATACATAAACCTAATATTCAAATTGTTTTTTAATTGCTAATTAATATGCAATGAGAATAAAAAGATAAATTTTATAATGTTCAAATAGTAACTAGTGACATCCTATTAAATATTTTATATTTGACTAACTTTAAAAAAAAAAGAAAAAAAGACAGGCAACAAAGCCTAGGTGGACTTAAGGGTGACAATGAGTATCTGCGGGTTGAATTTCTTAATATTCATACTCTATCCATTGCCCATCAAATAAAAAGTTTAGATATTCATAAATTATCCATCGGGTTGGGTTTCAGGTATCTATATGAGTATTCATTATATAATTATTATTTATGATTCAATAAAAAATAAAATAGTTAATACACACATATGATATCGATAAAGTGATAATATTATACATATATTAGTGTTTTATGTCAAATTTGAAATATATGTATATATCATATTGTATTAAGAAAAATCTAAATATTCTACAAATATATCAATATAATATAAATTATATATTTTGGGTTAGGTTCGGGTGAGTTTCGGATTAAGTTTGACAATATCTATCTAAAAAATACACATCTATTCAGGTCGAGTCAGTATATTCATTGGATTCAAATTAAATTATTATCCCTATATAATGTGTTCTCGTTTTGTATTTTTTTAAAAGCGAGCTATAATTAAATAATAAGCAATATAATATCACTACTAAACTATGAATTTTTAAAATAAAAAAAGGGATTTTAACTTAAAAAAATATTTATTTTAATTATAAGAAAATTAAAAGGAAATAAGAGTGCAGAAACTGGATAGTTATATCGCACATGTTACAATAAAAAGCAAATCCATAATGCGAAATATAAGAGAACAAAACGACGGTACGTAGGACTAGTTGCCGACAAATTGGTATCCCACAATTTATACTTGAAATCTGAGAGCATAAAGAGGTGCGTCTCTATATTTGCCTAGTCTGATTTATCTATCACGACTGAGATTTTCTTCGACGGTCTTCCATTTTCATCATCCGAAGGTCCTTTTTCTTCCATTATACCAACAAAATATATATACATCAGTAATTATTTGCTAGTATTTCTATAGTAGAATAAATGTGATGTTTGGAAGTGTGATAACCAAGGGCGGAGCCAGGAATTTGTTTTCTCCTGGGCTACAATATAAATACATATAAATTATTTTTTAAGATTAATTATCAACTTGTATATATAAATTTATCAAATTAATAATAAAGTTTCAATACAAATACATAACACAAAATATAAAAATTAAAATAAAATTTAAAATACATAAAAATAAAAATAAAAATAAAAATAAATTACACTATCAAAGTTGCACCCTTTGATGTT
>Ga0325410_1005465_pt1 | contig 14019 bp, 10 predicted proteins | sample PopdelMetagenome_16_FD_206182 | JGI IMG/M metagenome (GOLD analysis project Ga0325410, IMG submission 206182) | Populus deltoides microbial communities from Bellville, Georgia, United States - Xylem-PdIQD-R3 | ecosystem: Host-associated > Plants > Phyllosphere > Stem > Wood/Secondary xylem... | reverse complement strand
CGTCAAACTGATCTGACTCCAGAACATGAAAGAAAGGCAAACTAAAGGAAGCAAAGGCTCCGAAAAGAATCTAACATCTGTACATACAAGGATGTGATCACCCCTCACCTCTCTCTCTCTCTAACATGAAATCTATCAATGATATTTAATAATGCTACAGAATTTATACTAGTTATGATGACTACATCTATTGCTTTGATTCATTATAAATTTGTGTTTCCTTTGTAGATAAATTTTCTATGTTTAATCATACTAAATTTTTTATATAAATCATGCTAGGAAATTTTAAATGAGTATAACAAAAAAATAATATGGTATGTATAATATATCGTGAAAAAAAAACTATCAAGTAATTATCATCGATTAACTAGATATATAATGGTATAGTTAAGGATGGAAGAAGAAGAAAGCAATACTCTTTCTTCAATAATTTTATATTGAATTTTGATATTACTAATTATATAAAAAAAGTCTTGATAATCAACAATTATTAACATATCGATCAATCATTGATTTCTTAATCAATATACTATTTTTTTTTAGTTTTTTGTTATTTCAATAATGAGAAACTACAATTAGAAACTTAATTACTAGAAGAAGCAAATAGCACCCTCGATAATCAAATACAATGTGAAGTTTTAAACTTGACTCTGACAAGTTTAGAATAATACTTAAATGTATATATCGGGAAAAAACATAACAAGAAAGGATAAAGATACAAGAAAGCTACAAAAGAAAGGCTATAAATTATATTAAGTAAGAGAAAGTTATAAATAACATAAAGTTGTGGATAAATTGCAGTGTGTAAGGTTGATTATCATTCTAACATTTTAGATGGCCTATTTATATAGTTAGAAAGATAGAATTTCATGTAAACATAAAATCCTAATCATATGACATATAAAAATTGTTGGGGACACCAGACCTACACCACAAACTACACGAGTATATGAACGGAGACGACATACGATGACCCAGCCTGTCATGCTTTGGTTGAGAGACTAAGCTCATTTGTGCCTATCTCATTGTTATTTTATTTAGCCCATTTGGGCCTGTCTCATTGTTATTTTATTTATTTGAAATTATTTATATTAAACAGTTTGATTTGATGGGCCGAGCTCAATAGCGAGATGTTTTAAGGTTTACTATTTATATGTTCCTCTGTCATTTTGTGAGACAGTTTTGATGATTAATGAAAATATTGCAGACTTTGCATATCTCCAATCCCCTTTCTTCTCTTTCTTTGCTTTCTCTTCTCAGTTTCTTCTCTAAAAGCTTCTTTCTTTTCTTGCTTTAATTCTTATTATTTATTGTCCCGCACCAAATTTGGTATTAGAGCATGGTTTTTAATTGTTCTTACAATTAAACGATCCATATGTTTATGTTTAACCCTAGATTGATCTAAAAAAAAGCGTACTGTTCTGATTAAAAAAAAACCGCTCATCGACACTGTTCATCATCAACGACATCAATTTTTAGCAGCGGTGCCTTAGCCAATCACAGTGGCAGACCCATCACCGAGAAGACCTGCACATCAGTCCCACAGAGCGATCGACAATTCTACATCAACGCCGATCACAGCCAATGATCACAAGCAAGACACAAGTACACGCCGATTTATTGCCTTCAACAACCCGAAGTGTCGCAGCCACAACAGGTCTTTGTCTTCAGCAACCCAAATCAGTGTTACAAACCATTAGTCGCAACCACTACTGACTTACACCCTCCAGCAGCAGCACCAGTCGCAACGCCACCATCCACAGTGCTCTTGCCTTCAGCAGCGACAACGGATCAATAGGCCCCCGTTCAGCAGCGACACCACAGCCCCTACCCTCGCACCGCCAGGCTCAAACAGAATCATGAAGCTTCGTTTCGTGCGCCATCACCGTCAGCAGTTGTAACAGATCACAGGAGGTAGAGAAGACAGAAACAGAAGCTGGTAAAATAATTAACCTAAACACAGCAGCACCATGATTCTGCCACGTTAGCATATCCTGCCACATCATCTACCTCACCAGCATATCCTGCCATGTTAGCTGCCACGTAATCCTTCACTGCCACATCATCCGGTCATAATTTTTACCCATTGAAAATCATCATTCTTAGTATGCTTTTACACTTGTTAACCAAGATTCAGAATTAATATTATTCTTTGTGCTTGCCCATAACTAAATTACATAGCCCGCTTTTAAATTGAATTACCTTAATTTTGAGCTATTAAATATCTAATCCTCTTAATTAATTGTGGAGCTTAGTTAAATTAGTGGGAAAACTGAAACAATGTGTTTGGATTACTCGTATGCATTTAGAGGACTTACATTGCTTGCTTGCGTATTTTCCTGGTTTAATCTGTTATTACTTGGTCTCCAAGATAATAATAATAATAATAATAATAAAATTATTTTAAAAAAATTAAAATTAAAAAATAATTTTTTTATTAGCTATAATTTTATTTTGCGTTTTACTTACAAGTGTTATTTGTGATCTCAGTCTCAGTATTAGTTTTTGCATGCATTTACATAGTGGTCATCTAGTACACAATCTAGAAATCATAGCTACCATGGATCCAAACTCTAGTAATGTTCTTAGATATATTCAAGAATAATTACAATTTATGAGAACGGAAATGAGCAACATGTCCAATCAAATGAACAACCTTTCTGGAAGGATGGAGTCCATAAAAACTTTGCAAGTAAGACAGTCTAATGAGAGTGAACATTTTAATGACAACCATAGGAATCCTCAAAGACCAGTTCCTCATAGGAATCGCCAATGTATCCAATATCAGGGTCACAATGACTTTGATGACCCTAACGATAGTGAGCGTTCCAATGATTATCGTTAAAGACCAGTTCATCATAGGAATCGTCAACACAACCGCAATCAAGGCCATTACGACTATGATGACCCTGACGAGCGAGTCATGAGGCATATCAAAATAGAAGCCCTAACTTTTAAGGGTTAACTTGACCCATGGATCTTTGATAGATGGATCCGTGACATAGATCAATTCTTTGACTAATATAATTTATCTCAGAATAGGAAGGTAAGATTTGCAAAGATGAAACTTAGTAGGACCGCTCAACTTTATTGGGAAAGTGTATAAGAGTCTTTGGATAGGGGAGGTCAACCTCTTATTACTAATTGGGTTGAAATGAAGACTAAGTTATAAGAAAATTATTTGCCTCGTTCTTATAGAGGAAATCTTTGGGACCAGTGGAATAACTTGAGGCAAGGAGGCAAGTTTGCCAATGAATATGTGGCACAATTTGATGAGTATAGGATGAGGTGTGCAGTTAGGGAGGATAAAGTGATGACCCTAAGTAGATTTCAAAAAGGCTTAAATGATGACCTTAGAAGAGAAGTTGTGTTTAGAGGTGTGTCCACCCTTGATAATGCTTATATACCTTAGTACAAAATTATGACTTGGTCATAAAAAGCCAGTGGATGAGACACAAGACACTCGTAGTACCCCTTCTAGATCCTAACCACCACAGTAATGACTCCATATTGGGTGCCCCACCTCGTAAACCCAATCCTTTGAGTTCCCAGATACCTATAGAAGACAAGGGTAAGGGTATTTTTCATGAAGCACCTAAGATAACCTCAAGAATTTAGTGTTTTAAATGTCAAGGTTTTGGTCATATTTCCTTTAGTTACCCTAATAAGGCTCTGTTCATCAAGGGGCAAGAGGATATGAGTGAAGAAGATAATTGTGATGATAAGGTATATGAACCCAATCCCGATGATTTTCAAGATCTAAATGATGAGGAGGATGCATCTAACTTGCTAGGATGTGTTAGGTCTATATCCACTGAAATCAAGACAACCAGGTTAGGTGTGGTTAGATGTGCTTTAACACAACCTAAAGAAATTGAGGATTGGAGAAGAACTGCTATTTTTTACACTTACTTTAAATGTGGAGATAAAGGGTGTAAGATCATCATAGACAGTGGTAGTCGTATCAATACAGTTTCCTCGGGTAGTGTATCCCACTTAGGCTTAAAGTTTGTTTCACACCCTAAACCCTATAGTGTGTTTTGGGTTAATGATACATCTATAGCGGTCAAAGAGAGATGTCTTTTTTCCATAAAGATCTTGGACTATCATGATGAAATTTGGTGTGATGTCATTCCTATGAATGTAGGGCACGTCATATTGGGCAGGCCTTGGTTATATGATTTGGACGTTACAATCTTTTGACGATTAAATTCTTGTTCATTCACTTTTCAAGGTATAAAAATCCAACTTATTGGATTACCTCCAAGGTCTAATGATAATAGTCAGAAGAAAAATAAAGTGAAAAAAGGAGGGCTTAACATAATAAGTCCTAGGGAGTTTGATAAGGAGATTTGTGAGGAGTCTGTTGTGTTTGTTATAGTGGCTAAGGAGATTGTAGAAGACTTTTTAGAGGAGCCACCTGAAGAGGTAAGAGAAGTGTTGGAAGAATTTCTAGATGTTTTCCCTTCTGAACTACTTGATGCTTTACCCCCTATGTCTGATGTTCAACACGCCATAAATTTTGTCCCTGGTGCCACATTACCAAACTTGCCGCACTATAGGATGAACCCGAGTGAACATGCTGAATTGCAAAGGCAAGTATGTGAGTTGTTACAAAAGGGATTTATACGAGAGAGTTTGAGCACTTGCGCAGTACCTGCACTGTTAACACTTAAGAAAGATGGATAATGGAGAATATGTGTAGACAGTCAAGCCATTAATAGGATTACAATCAAGTATCGTTTTCCAATTCCTCGATTGGATGACATGCTAGATATGATGGCAGGAGCCCATATCTTCTCTAAGATTGACTTGAAGAGTGGGTATCATCAGATTAGGATGTATCCGGGATTTTGCTACTCAATTTTTGACCCATGTTTTTGATAAATTTTCAGAAAAAATAAAAAATGGCAAAAAAACAATGAAAACCCCAAAAAATGCATTTTGATATATTTGCATTATTTTTAGCATTTTCAACATCATCTTAGAAGAATTTAAATTTTCAAAGGTATTTTGAACGCATTCAACTTTTAATGCGTTAATTTTACAATCACTGATTTATTGAGTCTATGTTGATATTGCTCGCTTTAAAAAATACAAAAAAAATGAGAAAAAACAAAATTACAAAAGAAAAAGAAAATAAAAGAAAAAGAAAAGTTGAGGTACCAGTTTGGAAACCTAGCACTATTTCTTCTATAAATACCATGCTATAGTGGAATAGAAGAGGGGGAGGAGAAAAAAATTAAGAAACCGGAGGGCGGCAAAAAATAAGGGGAAACAAAAGAAAAAAACCCTAAACCTCACCCTCTCAAAAGGCCGCCGCTCATCTTCTCTTCTGAGCTCTCTGGCCAAAAATACAAAAGAGAACCGATGACCCCAGTTGTTACCAAAAAAGAGAGAGCCACCATCCCCCTGGCCTTGAAAGCAGACCAAATAACCCCTGACTTTTCTGCTCAAGGGCCGCCGCTCCCCTTTTCCTTTGGTTCTCTCCCAAATCGAAGGAAGCCCTCTTCCTTTACCAAACCAACCACCGTTCTCCCTCTCTTTACCTGTTGAAGCCGCCTCTCGCTCTGGCCAAAATGAGAGAGAGTCGAAGTCCCCCAATCATCAACACACTGCCCTCATTACCATCTTTCCCAAAACCAGAGGCCACGGCTGGTCCCCCCTCTCCACTAATCCTCTCCCTCAGCCACCGGGCAACAGTTTACCCATCGACCTCCCTCACCCGGCCGGCGCCACAGACGCCCGACCAAGACTACCCCTCAGCACATCATAGAGCTGCCCGTCTTCTACCTCCTACAGCAAAGCCGGCCCCATAGCAGCTCCTCCCCCACGCACGGTAGTGGCCATGGATGGCCTACGGATGAACCACTTAACCGCTCTCTCAGCCAGCAGCGGCGGTCAGTCCCTTAAGTTGATCCCCCCGAGTCTCATCATCGCGTGTGCCGACACGCCACCAGCCACGACAACTTCTTCTCTGATCTTCAACCATCCAGACGGCAACAAGCAGCGACGGCATTGAACCCAGAAGAAGAAAGCATTAATGAAGGGAGATAATGGCAGATCTAAAAGAAAAGGGGAAAACAAAAGTGAAATCTATTGCTTGTGTTGTTGGGTTGCTTTGCGGGTGACTGGGAGATGCACCGTCGGTATCAGCGAGAAGAGAAGAAGGAGATGATCCCGATCCACCAGTTTGTTGGCTTCACCGGCGACTGCACGTGGATCCACGCGCAGCCAGTGGCGATGGTGCGTGAAGTCCACACGCCGCCACTAGTCCGGCGGATCCCAGAAGGCTCCCCTACAGTTCTGTATTTTTTAGGGGTTTGTTCTGTAATTTTGAAATTGTTAAGGCCTTGTTTGGGTAAATTTTAAATTTTTGTTATTTTATAATATGTAAAAGTGAGGTGTGAGTTTAGCATAGTAAAAAGTGGTGTTAGTGTGTGTTTGTATTTTTTTTTATGTATGTTGTCTTTTAATGTAAAGAAAAAAAGAAAAAAAGACAATAATAAAAAGAAGAAAAAGAACTAAGTTTTTTTAATTTGTATGCGGTCAAGTATCTGAAGGACAAATAAAATCATGCTGTATTTCCTGTGAAAATGTAAGAACATGTTTCTACATCTATTTTGGGATTTAATAACTGATTTATTAAAGCCTTAAGAATTTAACTAATATTTTGAATTTAACTAATATTTTCACATCAAATCATAAAGCAGCTTATCTCAGGTAGGGTGTGTTAGGGATGTTAATACCTTCTCTAGCCACAACCAGTCCCTTACCTTTGAATTTTTGACAAAGACTAGTATATTCAGGTTTCCTTACTGCCTTCAATCAAATATTAGGTGGCGACTCTCAAAGAACCAATCAAGCAAACGAATGAAAATCGCCAAGCCGACACCGCGCGGGTGCCATGCGACATGAGAGATGAGTGGAAAACGACATTTAAGACTAATGATGGTTTATATGAATGGCTAGTCATGCCTTTTAGCCTTTCCAATGTACCAAGCACTTTTATGAGAGTAATTACACAAGTGCTTAGGCCATTTATGGGAAAGTTCTTGGTGGTATACTTTGATAACTTTGATAATATTCTTATTTATAGCAAAACCAAGAAAGAGCATTTCGTTCATCTTATTTAAGTTTGTACCATCCTAAGAAAGGCAAGTTTGTTTGTAAATGTCAAAAGATGTTCCTTCTTTACAGATCAAGTAGTCTTTTTGGGGTTTATAATGTCATGGAAAGGAGTCTCTGCTAACTCCCAGAAAGTCCAAGCGATAGTAGATTGGCCTGAAACTAAGACTATTCATAAGGTTCATAGTTTTCATGGGCTTGCGACTTTCTATCGTCATTTCATTAAGGGATTTAGCACCATCATGCCGCCTATTACAGATTGTTTGAAACAATGTGAGTTTAAATGGAGTAAAGGAGCTAATAGAGCATTTGAGGAGGTTAAGAAGAAGATGACGGAGGCCCTAGTAATTCGGCTACCTGATCTTACTAAAGTGTTTGAAGTAGAATGTGATGCTTCGAGAGTCAGTATAGGTGGAGTACTTAGTTAGGAACGTCACCCTGTAGCCTACTTTAGTGAGAAACTTAATGAGGCAAAAAAAAAGTACTTAACTTATGATAAGGATTTTTATGTGATGGTTCAGGCCTTGCGCTATTGGCGCCATTACTTGTTACCACAAGAGCTTGTTCTTTACTCTGACCATAAGGCCCTCCGCTATCTTAACTCCTAAAAGAAGCTCAATCATAGGCATGGTCATTGGGTTGAATATTTGCAAGCATACTAATTTGTTTTGAAACATAAATCTGGAATAGAGAATAAAGCTGCAGATGCTTTGAGTCGTCGGATAACGCTATTATCTGTAATGAGTGTTGAAGTCACAGGATTTGAGAGACTCAAATAGAAGTATGAATCTTGCTCAGAATTTGGAGAAATATACTTGACATTAAAGGATGAAAATCACCGTGTTATAAATGGTTATCACTTCCAAGATGGATACTTATTTCCCGATAATAAGCTTTGTATCCCGAAAACATCCATGCGTGAATTTTTGATATGGGAGATTCATGCTGGAGGTCTCTCATGATATTTTGGAAGGAATAAAACCATCGAAGAGGTGGAATGTCAGTTTTTCTGGTCTAGTTTGAAAAGAGATGTCGCCAAATTGGTAGGTTAATGTTGAACTTGCCAGCTAGCTAAGCATAGAAAACAAAATATTGGTCTTTACACCTCATTGCCCGTTCCCACTTGCCCTTGGCAAGATGTAAGCATGGATTTTGTGCTTGGGCTTCCACATACTGCAAAGAAACATGATTCTATTTTTGTGGTTGTCGACCGCTTCTCTAAGATGGCCCATTTTATTCCTTGTACTAAGACCACAGATGCTTCCAGAGTTGCAAAACTCTATTTTAACGAGATTGTCAAGTTGTATGGTCTTCCCCAAACCATAGTTTCGGATAGGGATGTTATATTTACATGTTATTTCTGGAAAACCCTTTGGTATATGATGGGAACCAAATTGAAGTTTTCTACTGCTTATCACCCCCAAATTGATGATCAAACTGAGGTGGTTAACAGGAGTTTGGGCAACCTATTAAGGTGTCTAGTGAGTGATCATAATAGGAATCGGGATCTGATTCTTCCTATGGTCCAGTTTACCTATAATAGCTCTATCAATAGGTCAATAGGCACGAGTTCCTTTAAAGTTGTACATGGTTACAAACCTAGGAAACCTTTAGACCTTCTTCCTATGTCCCTTCATGCTAGAGTGTCTGAGTTAGTCGAGTCTTTTGCACGTAGAATTCAGGATTTGCATATTGAGATCACTAAACAGATTCAAGCAAGTAATGCGCAATATAAACTTCAAGCTGATTTACATAGACGACATAATGAGTTTAATGTGGGAAACTATGTTATGGTACGAATTAGACCCGAGCGGTTTCCTTCGGGAGCTAATCGAAAATTACATGCACGTAGTGCCGGGCCTTTCAAAGTGGTACAACGGGTTGGTCCAAATGCTTATGTTCTTGATTTACCACATGATTTTGGCATTAGCTCTACATTTAACATTGAGGATCTAGTTGCATACCATAAGCCACTTTCTATTCCAAATGATCCATTTGAGATACCACTTAACTCTCCCCTGATGATCCTATTGAAACCCCTATCCCTTTCACCTTGACATCAGCACAAAAGGATAATATTGATAATATTTTGGATGAACAAGTTTTTTTTAACAGGAATGGTAAGGTTTAACAGTTTCTAGTTCACTGGGTGGGTCAACCTGACTCAGATTGCACTTGGATTACTAGAGATACTTTGCAGCAGCTTGATCCAAATCTCTGGGAGTACTATCAGAGTCGGCCAGTGCTACACTCAACGAGGTCGAGTTTCTCTAACCCCAGGAGAGTTGGTGGGGACACTAGACCCACACCACAAACTACACGAGTATATGAACGGAGACGACGTAGGATGGCCCAGCCTGTCACGCTTTGGTTGGGAGACTAAACCCATTTAGGCCTATCTCATTGTTATTTTATTTAGCCCATTTGGGTTTGTCTCATTGCTATTTTATTTATTTGAAATTATTTATGTTAAACAGTTTGATTTGATGGGTTGAGCCCAATAGCGAGATGTTTTAGGGTTTACTATTTATATATTCCTCTGTCATTTTGTGAGACATTTTTTATGATTAATGAAAATATTGCAAACTTTGCATATCTCCAATCCCTTTTCTTCTCTTTCTTTGCTTTCTCTTCTTAGCTTCTTTCTTTTCTTGCTTTAATTCTTATTATTTATTGTTCCGCACCAAAAACTATACAATCTTAAACCTAGTAGAATTTGTTCTTCTTATATCCATACACATTTTGTTGGCATTCATATGTATTTGTGATAATTTGTAATATATACTAGTATTCATGTCAAAATTTTTTTTATTTTGCATACAATTTGATTGATCGCCAATGTGAATTCTAACCTCCTTATTGATAATAAACTTCTTCTTTCTTCAATTTATTTCTTGTATAATAATAGAGAATAACTACTAATTTTAACCACTCAACACATGGATGATTTATTTTTGGTATAAGAAATTCCCTTATATTTTTTATTTAAAATAAATAAAAGAATATTGACTTGCATTTTGCACTTAAATTAATTGATAAATCAACCATAGATCATGTGAAAAACTAAACATTGTTCATTAAAAAAGTTAATCGTGTTTAATTGCCTAACTTATCATGCAATTAAAAAAATATAAAACAAAATATTTTTAGGCTTTTAGACATAATGCTTAGGATTATAAGAACAACAACTTTATATTGTAATTAATGCATCAATTCTTCAATTAATACCCACTCCTTCACCTTCTTCATCACATCTCCAATTATTTTATTCAAAAACCTAAGATTTTTTTTAAAAAGAGAAAGAACCAATAACCCTGAACTCTTCTCTTTTCAAACACCAAAAAAGACACCCTCAAGTTGTACTCCTCAAAGATCTTTCTTTGTTATTTGTTTTCAAAACTATGCTAGTTTTGGCCCATATATAAACAAGTCAATTATTAACAATACACCAGCAAATATGACTAAAGAATGTGTTAGTCCATACCAAGAAGAAATACCATGAAAAAGAGATAGTTTGTTCCTTTTAGATGCATGGAGGGGGAGGGGGGGGAGTTTCATCCTATGTAGATCATGAGAACCTTAGCTTGTGGAAGAAATCCATTTTTTTAGATTAATGTGGGTGTCTAGGCTAGCTTGCACGCACCTCGACTAATCCCACGGGCCTTGAAGTTAACAACCATGTAAGCCTCTAGTGGCTCCGAGATTTGTGTAACTCGAACTAGTGACTTGTGGGGAGCAAACTCAGTGCCTGATCAATTGAGCTATATCCTTCAGGGTTGGAAAAAAATCCATTTTAACATGGCCTTACATTGCCAGTGAAAATTACATCAAGTGGCTAGACAAAATATAGAAATATTTTGGCAAAGAATAGAAATGCTAGAGGATTTTCAAGGCAATCTAGTTGTCTAAGATTCTCATTAAGCCCAAATAAAGAACTATTTGTTGCCTTTTCTAGTAAAAGTGTAATAATTTCTTCTTATTTATGTATGGGATGTAAACCATCCCTTTATATGATTTGTCCTTAAAAGAAGGTCTTTTTGTTAAAGTGGGAGAAAAAGGAAACCAGTTTCCTCACTTAGAGACAACATGTGGCTTTTCTTTTCTATTGGGTGTGTGAATACCTCATCTGTTTTAGGTCCAAGAAGCCAACCTAGACATATTTAAATATGGTAATAACTTTGGTTGAAGGTAAAATAGTTATAACCTTTTGTACTAACCAACATATATAGGGATTAAAAGAATGCCAAGAAAGAAAAGAAGATCACCTCTTTATGGTGAAGGGTAATGTTTATGGAGTCTTGAAGTAGGTCTAAACATGGACAATTACCTATTTTTAAGAGTTTAACAACATTCGATTAACCCTATTCCACTATTAATTTACATAGGAGATAATTTAAAGAGGTCCCCTTTCATGACTTTCTTTTTTTAAGGCATGTTGAGACCTTAGTTGTCTTGGAAGTGTTAATCTATACTTGTCATGTCAGTTGATGCTTTTTATTGTTATCCTCTATCTCTTCCTCGTCCTTAAAATCCACCACGCCATTTGCCTTTTCTTAGAGATGCTCCTCTAAGAGTGGTGACCTTTAAAGTTTGCTCCTCCTCAACATGACTTGTCATCCTCTACTTATAGATTTGTAATTAACAAAAACCTAAAAGGCATCAAGAAAACACTGCAGCACAAGACAAAAAATACCATGTAGTAGAACAATGTTTTAATGTTTTTGCTTTTCTAAAAGACAACTTATAACCTTGTTGATATGGTAAAATGATCTTTTTCATATGACCCATTGATTATTACCAAGTTGATTTGGACAAATTAATCTTTTTATATTTTTAGCACAATTTAAATTACTTAATTACACTTAAAAGTAAAAAAAAGAAAAGAAAATTAAACTGGCATCCTTTTTTCATTATTTAAAAACATTGAAATGATAATCTTTCTCTTAAATTAAAAAATCAGCTTATATGCATTTTTTTGTATTGTTAATTTGGTTTTTTAGATATATTCAATTTGAATGAGGAATAATTCAGTCTTTTAACAAATCTAAATATAATTAAAAAAATTTAAAGTGGCTAGCGCATGCTGTCTATGTATTGATAAAGGGGAGGTGCTTGCGTTTTTTGAGTGGCACATGTGACACTTCACAATTATCAAACTTTGCCATCCATAAAGGCATTGAAAGTGTTGCACCATCCTCTTCATGGTGATCAAGTGCATGTACATGACAAAGCAACGATTGACTCTGCTAGATTTTTTTTCTTTTCCTCCCTATTGTCTCTCTCATAGTCTTGGATTTCATGGCAAACCTTTTAAAAATCAAATATGTTTCGTTACTTTATATTTGTATCAATTTTGATCCTTATTCTTTTGACTGTTATTTGTTTTGTTTTTAATGCTTTTTAAAGTTGATTTTTTTTTAATTTTATCCCTCAACAATTTATTTCATTTAATTTTTATATCCAATTTGGCCTTCATTCTTTGATTTTTTTTTTGTTTTTATCATTTTCTTGAATTGTTTTTTCAATTTCAATCCATTAGCATTTTATTTCATTTAATTTTTATATCCATATTTTTTACTTATTATTTTGATTGCTATTTATTTTTGTTTTATTATTTTCTTAATTTATTTTACTTTTCAATTTAGTCCCCCTTGATTTTCTTTGATTTAGTTTTTATACCAGATTTGGTCCTCATTATTTTGATTTCTATTTATTCTGATTTTTAATTGTGGATGGTTAGGAATTTTGTTTTGTGATTTTTTTTGTTATTGTCTTTGGTAAGGTAATCTTGATCTCATGACCCATGTTGTAGGTTTTAAAAATTAGCCAAATTTAACTTCCATCTTTTTAGGACTATTTTAAAACAATATATATATATATATATATATATATATATATATATATATTTTACCATTTAATATTAGATTATTGGGTCTTGAACTTTGTGATTTTCTTCATTTTGTTTTGTAGGGTTATCCCGATCGATCTCATATCATAGGTCACAGACTAATCGAGTTAACTCAAGTTGACTTGAGTTATTTATTTCGATATTTTTTTAAATTTTCCTTTTATTAGTCAGTTTACTTAATAGTTGACCTTCATTATTTTATTCAATTTCTTCTGTGTAGGGTCATTTTGATCTCATGACTAAGTTTTGAATTTGATATAATGACTCGAGTCAAGTTTTTTTATCCTTTTTTTAAAATTAGTTTTTTTAGTTTGTCCTTTAACATTTGCTTTACTAGTAATTAAGCTTTAAATTTTTTTCATTTTTCTATGGACAAGATTATCACATTCTCATTCAATTTTTTTAAAATAAGATTTTTGTGATTTTTTATGAATATTTAGAGGGTATATTTTCATAATTTTGGCAAGTTTTCATTTGTTTTTATTAATCATTTGCTTTTTTAAGGTTTTTTTTTATTTTTTAAAACATATTATTAAATTAACTAAAATTATTAAACTTATTCAAATTAATTTGCCTGTGTTATATTTTTCTTGTCCTTTTAGAAACTTTATCATTATCTTTGATTTTTTTTTAATTTTAAAAAAAATTGACCTATGACGTATCTAATTAGCTGTATAGCTCATTAATTGGCAGGTTGTCAAGATCTCTTGATCCTTCAATGGAGAACACTGCGTGGTCAAATTTAGGAGTCATTGAGCGAAGGATTTTCTCAATGACAGTGACATCACTCATCCTCTCGCCATGAATCGCGTCTTTGTTTGCAGTTGTCAATGTTTTTGTAAAGTATTTTCTCCGATCTTCTATGACTCTCGTTTGTGCATCATTCAAGATCCCATTCTCTAGTGGTTCAAAATACCACTCTTCATCAGACTTGATTACTCTTCATTATCATGCTCCGGTGATCGTGATGACCATTAAAGCGC
>Ga0325410_1005464_pt1 | contig 14021 bp, 4 predicted proteins | sample PopdelMetagenome_16_FD_206182 | JGI IMG/M metagenome (GOLD analysis project Ga0325410, IMG submission 206182) | Populus deltoides microbial communities from Bellville, Georgia, United States - Xylem-PdIQD-R3 | ecosystem: Host-associated > Plants > Phyllosphere > Stem > Wood/Secondary xylem... | reverse complement strand
ACTTATAGAGCTTTCCTCCAATCCAAACCAAATAATTATTTCTCTTAACTGTAAAAAAGAAAGCCAAGAAAGAAAAATGATGCTTGCTTCTTTAAGTAGAGAAAGCAAGGAAGGGAGAGAGAGGGGGAGAGAGAAGAGACGGAGAGAGAGATGGGGACACAGACTGGTTTTTTATGACAACTGCGAGTGTAAGAATAAAGAAGTTTTTGTTTCTTTTTTTTAGTTATAAAATTTGATTGGTGGCACCCACAACGTCGCGGGTGGAATTAAATTTTTTTTTATCTAAAAATAACTCAGAAGATTATATATTTTTTAAAAAAAATAAGAGAAGTGCTTATTTTAAAAAAAGAATAAACTTAATAATAGTTAAATCTTAATTAATTTGATAATATAATAAAAAAACGAAATAACAACAAAAAAATTAAAAAAAATATTGCGGAAATGAAAATAAAACAAAAAAAATATCAATCCTTATTAATTTTTAAAACTCGTGATCCAAGTCATTAAATCAAAAACATTATACATGAAAAAAATTATGAAGCTCCCCTATAAAATAAAACTTTGAAGGATCAAATGAAAAAAAATACATAAAAAAATAAAAAATAACAATTAAAATAATTAAAATAAAAAATAAATTAAAAGGCAACAATAAATTTTTAGTTTTAGAGTTAAATTGAAAAGAATAAAAGCATTAACAAAACAAAAAAAAATGAGGTTTAAAAAGAAAAAAAAACTATAAATTTAGATTGAATGGTGAAATTAAAAATAATAAAACTTTTATAAAAGGTTAAAGGAAAAAAATCATAAATCTAAAGAATAATGATAAAGTTAAAAACACCAATATATGATTAAAAACAATTTAAACACGTAGAATTTTTCAACGTGTTTTTTTACATAAAAACATTTCTAAATGTAAATTTAAAAACTTATGTGTTGATATAATTAAATAAATCAATAACTATTGTGTAAAGAAATTAAAAAAAATCATTAACAATAAAAAAATAAAAAAAAATAAAAGACAATATAAATCAATATATTTAATATCACAATATGGGTCATTTACCTAGTTATGATGATAAATTTATTTATTAAAATCAATTTGTAATAGAAATCGATACACACATAAAATATATTGAGTAAAATAAAAAAGACATGTTATACAAGGTTACATGTATTAAAAATATTATAAAAATTAAATATTTTTTTATTTTAAAAAATAAAATTGATATATATATAATATAAAAAATATATATGAATCATAATAACTTCTTTGAAAATTAAACACATCTAATATAATTAAAAAATAATATCTATCTGAAAAAAGCTAAATAAATGAAAACAAATCAAAGAGAAGTAAAATACAAACTTAAATTTTTTTAAAAAAAATACATATAAAAAAGGTTTAGTTTTGAAAAACCAAAACTATATATATAAAAACAAATGAGGCCAAGTCAAGCATCTGACCCATGAATAAGACGCTCGCACGGGGGCCTTACTTTTTGTAAGTTAATGATGCAGACGATGCACCCCAATTCAACTTTTTTTAAAAAAAATGATGCATTATCTGTGATTCTCATATTTTAGCTATTATGGTAGCTAAAAAAACAGGGTGGGTGGTTTTTACCGTTTTAAAACCCTAAATCAACCTGAAAACTATAAATTTTTTTGAGCTCATAATATGTTTTTTAGGCATTTTTAAAGTAAAAAAACACTTAATTTGAACTTTCCTTATCATATGGAACCATTTAAAACAAAAATCTACCATTTTGGTAGCTGAAATTATTCTAAAGACAACTTTCTTTTTCTAAGTCAGAATCTAAACATCTCTACTCTCTTCTTTCACCCAAAAAAAACTAAAAATAATAAAAATAAAGTTTAGTAGCAAAATTAATTTATTTGAAATTAAAAAACTGGTCACCTAAAAGATAAAAAAGATGGAGGATTCAAATGTACATTTCAAACAAATTTGAAAATTGTCATCTATTTTACTTGTGTTTTTCACTTCAGTTCTTTGACTTTCAATTCAATCCTTTCTTAAAAAAAAAACATGCAATTGAGTGTTAATTTGGATAAAAAAAAAACTTAGTTATGCAAAGAAAAAATTTGAGAATCAAATTTAAAAAAAAATTAAAAAATTATTGCTCCGACCTACAATGATTTGGGAGAGGATAATCTGTAATTTCAGCTGCAATGTTTTTCCCACGAGGCTTCATTTCTGTTAATCAGTTTTGTAATTTGAATTAATTTTCAAAACTCTCACCAAAGCTCGAAGAACTTACTTGGTTGGTCACTTACAAAGAAGTCTTACATGAGTCTTAAGTTAATTTTACAACTTGTCTCGATTTTTCACAAGATCTTAAACAGGATCTTCACTTGCTTTATATTTGCAATATTGGTATTAAAATATCTTCATCTTCTATATGCTTTCGCGCATCATATTTATTGTTTTTCAATAATTATTTTTTTAATTTAATGTGTATTTGGTAATATGATATGAGTTATTTTTGTAAAAGTATTTTTTAATTGAAATTACTTTAAAATAATATTTTTTTAGTGTTTATTAATTTATTTATAATATCAGCACATAAAAATCATTGAAAACACTTTAAAAAATTATTAATTTGATATTTTTCAAATGAAAAGAACTTTACGGTAAAAGCAAATACACTCTTGGTCAATCTTGAGGGATGTGATTCAATTGGTCAAACCTTGACTTTATTCTCCAGAGATTATCAATTCGAGCGCCACAAATCTCAAGGCAACTGGAGGCTTATATGGTTATTAACTTCAGGATTTCGGGAGATTAGTTAAGAGGTTCGGACACGCATGATTAACAAAAAAAAAACACACACACACTCGTAGTCCCACTATTGTATGTTAACATGCAATGTTTAGTTACCCATGATCATCTATATCAATAATTGGATTATCATCATAATTGTATCATATCTCATGTTATTGTTATAAAACTATACTGCAATTTAATTAATTAATTAATATAATAATCATCTCAATTATTTTTAAAAGATCAATTTAGTCAACAAGACATTTAACCATCTAAATATGAATTTATCATCAAAATTAAGTAAATATGATATAACCATGAAGCTTCTTTTCTCTTTTTTTTGGTCTTGACATTTAATAATACTTTATAGTTAATCTTGAAAAGGTGATTATTATCTAAATAGAGTGCATTGGTAAATGGATAATGGATGTAGGGCGAGATTTGGAGTTTGAGAGTTGAAGTAGATCAGCCATTCAAAAGTAACTTGCTTGCCCCGCATGAGATCTAGGCCGTTGATTTAAGATTCCTTGTTATGGTAAAGAAATTAGTTCTCTACTGGATAGGGACCGGTCAGGGAAGCGGGTGCTGCACCACGTGCGTAACAAACTCTGACAGAGATTGGTAGCTCGCTGTCCAGGGCTGTTTTGAGTGACACGTGGCTTGTCCCGTGAATTATTTATTTTTTCCGGCGATCAGTTGTCGTGACACTCAAAATATCAATTCGCTTGGTGAGAGTAATTAAAACCGACTTGGCATTTAATGTTCGTTTAGTGACTCAGATTCTTTGATAACTAAATTGAAAAAAAAAAATAATGAGTTTATTAAGAATTAATTGGGTTAATTCATCAAATTAAGTTAACCCGTCAAGTTCAGGATATATATCATAAAAGTATGAAAGTCTGATAATTAAATAGAAAGAAAATTAACTTTAACAAATTAAACTAAATGAAAAAAATAACTCGTCAAATCAGGTTAACCCATCAAACCCGAGATTCGTATCATGAAAATCTGATAATTAAATAAAAAAAATTAACATTAACAAACTAAATCAAACAAAAAAAATTCATTAAAAAAAATAAAAAGAAAAAACAAAAGAAAAAAACAGTTATATAATATAATACAACATAATAATAATAATAATAATAATAATAATAATAATTATTATTATTATTATTATTATTATAATTATTATAATTATAATGAAAAAACATGGGGAAAATTTAAAAAAATAAAAAAAAAAAGTGGGGAAAGCTAAAGCTAAAGCTAAATTCTCAACCAACTCAATATTAAAAAAATAAATTTAACAAAGATAATTTAAAAAAAAAAAACATGTGGGGGAAACACTGTAGCCAAACAAAAACCATGTAAGGGAAACACTGTAGTAATCCATAGTATTTTTTTTTAAAAAAAAGCTACAAAGCTAATCTCTCAACCAACTCAATATATATAAAAAAAAACCGACAAAGGCTATCTAAAAAAAAAAGAAGTCAATTTTGGGTAAAAAAAATGAAAAAAAATGTACAAAAAAGGAAACAAAAGCAAAAAAAAACACGTGAGGAAAGTTACAGTGTTTTAAAGAAAAAAAACTAAATTTTCAATCAGCTCAGTAGTGAAAAAATAAAATCAACAAAAATAATTCTGAAAAAAAAATAAAACAAAAGGAAAGAAAATATGTAAAAATGACAATTTTAGAAAAAAAGAAAAATAAAAAAATAAAAGAAAAACATAAGGGGAAAGCTAAAGCTAGATTATCAGCCAGCTCAATATTGAAAAAATAAATTCGATAAAGATAATTTTTTTAAAAAATATATAGGGAAACACTGCAGCAAAACAAAAACTATAAAGGGGAAACACTGTAGCAATCCATATTGTTTTTTTTTTTCAAAAAAAACTATAAAGTTAAATTCTCAACCAACTTAATATAAAAAAATAAAATCTACAAAGACCATAATGAAAAAAAAATGAATAAAGAAATCATAAAAAAAAAAAACAATGTATGAGAATATTATAGCAATTCACAATGTTTAAAAAAAAACTATATAGTTAAATTTTCAACCAATTCAATATTTAAAAAAATTAGTAAAGATAATTTTGAAACAAATTTTTTTTTTAAATAAAGAAGAAGAAATAAATTTTGGGTAAAAAAACATGTAAAAAAAAAACCTGCTGCTACAGTGAAAAACCCACGCATTTTAGAGTTCTTACGAGATGACATGTCCGCGCGCTGCCGCGAGCTTATAAAACAAATGCACTTGATAGTGTTATAATTGTGAACCAGCGCTAGATAAGTAATAGCAATTAAAGGTATGATGGAGCAAATATTTCATGACGAAAAAAAAAGTTGTGTTGGCGATCCAAAACTTAGAGACTGAACAAAATGATTTATAGCAATTTACAGTGTTTTGTGATGAAAGATGCAGTGCTTTCGCTACATGATTTAGCTTTTCAGTTAATAAAAAGAAAAAAAAATTACAATGCTAAATTCTCTACCAACTTAATATTAAAAAAAAACAACGAAGATAATTTTGGAAGGAAAAAAACCCATGAGAAAAAACATTGTAACAATTGACAATGTTTTGGGAGGAAAACTATAACACTTTTCCCAATAAAATAAAATAAAAAACATTTAGAGAAACATTGTAACAATCCACAGTGTTTTGTGAGAAAAACTACAACGCTTTCCTCATATGATTTAATTTTATTGTAATTATAATTCTTAACCAACTCAATATTAAAAAAAAATCGACAAAGATAATTTTGGAAAAAATCATAAAAAAATCACATGGGAAAACACTGCAAGAATTCACAGTGTTTTAAAGAAGAAAAATTACAAAGTTAAATTCTTAATCAGCTCAATATTAAAAAAATTGATAGACACAATTTAAAAAAAATAACAAGAAAACATAAAAAAAGGGGGAAAAAATCATGTTGGAAACACTGTAGCAATTCACAGTGTTTTGTGATAAAAGCTACAGTACTTCCTCACATGATTTAACTTTATTTGTAATGACTTGTAATTGTAATTCACAAACAACTCAAAATTAAAAAAATAAAATTAAAAAGGATAATTTGAAAAAAATTATAAAAAAAAACCATAGGGAAAAAACACACTGTAGTAATGGATAGTAATTTTCAGAAAACGTTATAGTACTTTTCTCACATATTGTAACTGTAATTTTTAACCAGCTCAATATTAAAAAATAAAATAAAATAAAGATAATTTTGGAGGGAAAAAAATCATGCGGAGAAACACTGTAGCAATCAACAATGTTTCAAAGAAAAAAATTACAAAACCAAATTCTCAATCAGCTCAACATTAAAAAAAATCGACAAATATAATTTTGAAAAATAAAGAAATAAAATAGAAAAACTAAGTGGAAAAATTTTAACTATGTGAATATTTAAAAGGTAAAATCAACAAAAATAATTTTGGAAAAAAAATAAATAAAAAAATAAGAAAGTTGAAAAAAAAATAATTTTGCAAAAAAAACAAAAAAAAAAGAAAAAAAAGGAAAAGTTAGCCAAAAAAAAAAGAGGAAAAACACTGTCGATTACTGTTGTAATCCACAGTGTTTTGTGTGTGGGGGAACAGTTAATCCCCCACACGGTTTAGTTATATGTATAATAGCTTTATTTGTAATGACTTGTAATTGTAATTCACAAACAACTTAGTATTAAAAAAACAAAATTAAAAAGGATAATTTGAAAAAAAAAATAATAAAAAAAACCATATGGGAAAAAACACTGTAGCAATTGACAGTAATTTTCAAAAAAATTACAGTGCTTTCCTCACATATTGTAACTGTAATTTTTAACCAGCTCAATATTAAAAAATAAAATAAAATAAAGATAATTTTGGAGGGAAAAAAACCATGCGGAAACACTGTAGCAATCAACAATGTTTCAAAGAAAAAAATTACAAAACCAAATTCTCAATCAGCTCAATATTAAAAAAAATTAACAAATATAATTTTGAAAAATAAAGAAATAAAATAGAAAAACTAAGTGGAAAAATATCGCAGCAATTCACAGTATTTAAAAAAAATTACAAAGCAAAAATTTTAACCAGATCAATATTTAAAAGGTAAAATCAACAAAAAAAATTTTGGAAAAAAAATAAATAAAAAAAAAAAAATAAGAAAGTTGAAAAAAATAATTTTGCAAAAACAAAGAAAAAAAACAAAAAAAACAAAAAAAGGAAAAGTTAGCCAAAAAAAAAGAGGAAAAACATTGTCGATTACTGTTGTAATCCACAGTATTTTGTATGTGAGGGAACAGTTAATCCCCCACACGGTTTAGTTATATGTATAATAGTCTTACTTGTAATGACTTGTAATTGTAATTCACAAACAACTAAATATTAACAAAATAAAATTAAAAAGGATAATTTCAAAAAAAATTAAAAAAAAAACTGTATGGGAAAGAACACTGTAGGAATGGACAGTAATTTTCAGAAAAAGTTATAGTGCTTTGCTCACATATTGTAACTGTAATTTTTAACCAGCTCAATATTAAAAAATAAAATAAAATAAAGATAATTTTGGAGGGAAAAAAACCATGCGGAGAAACACTGTAGCAATCAACAATGTTTCAAAGAAAAAAATTACAAAACCAAATTCTCAATCAGCTCAATATTAAAAAAAATTAACAAATATAATTTTGAAAAATAAAGAAATAAAATAGAAAAACTAAGTGGAAAAATATCGCAGCAATTCACAGTATTTAAAAAAAAATTACAAAGCAAGAATTTTAACCAGGTCAATATTTAAAAGGTAAAATCAACAAAAAAAATTTTGGAAAAAAAATAAATAAAAAAATAAAAAAAAATAAGAAAGTTGAAAAAAATAATTTTGCAAAAAAAAAGAAAAAAAACAAAAAAAAGGAAAAGTTAGCCAAAAAAAGAGAGGAAAAACATTGTCGATTACTGTTGTAATCCACAGTGTTTTGTGTATGGGGGAACAGTTAATCCCCCACACGGTTTAGTTATATGTATAATAGTCTTACTTGTAATGACTTGTAATTGTAATTCACAAACAACTCAATATTAAAAAAATAAAATTAAAAAGGATAATTTGAAAAAAATTATTAAAAAAAATCGTATGGGAAAAAACACTGTAGGAATGGACAGTAATTTTCAGAAAAAGTTATAATGTTTTTCTCACATATTGTAACCGTAATTTTTAACCAGTTCAATATTAAAAAATAAAATAAAATAAAGATAATTTTGGAGGGAAAAAAACTATGCGGAGAAACACTATAGCAATCAACAATGTTTCAAAGAAAAAAATTACAAAACCAAATTCTCAATCAGCTCAATATTTAAAAAAATTGACAAATATAATTTTGAAAAATAAAGAAATAAAATAGAAAAATTAAGTGGAAAAACATCGCAGCAATTCACAGGATTTAAAAAAAAAATTACAAAGCAAAAATTTTAACCAGATCAATATTTAAAAGGTAAAATCAACAAAAATAATTTTGAAAAATAAATAAATAAATAAATAAATAAATAAAATAAGAAAGTTGAAAAAAAATAATTTTGCAAAAAAAAAAAACAACAAAAAAAGGAAAAAAGGAAAAGTTAGCCAAAAATAGAGAGGAAAAACACTGTCGATTACTGTTGTAATCCACAGTATTTTGTGTGTGGGGGAACAGTTAATCCCCCACATGGTTTAGTTATATATATAATAGCCTTATTTGTAATGACTTGTAATTGTAATTCACAAACAACTTAGTATTAAAAAAATAAAATTAAAAAGGATAATTTGAAAAAAATTATAAAAAAAACCATATGGGAAAAAAAACTGTAGCAATTGACAGTAATTTTCAAAAAAGTTACAGTGCTTTCCTCACATATTGTAACTGTAATTTTTAACCAGCTCAATATTAAAAAATAAAATAAAATAAAGATAATTTTGGAGGGAAAAAAATCATGCGGAGAAACACTGTCGCAATCAACAATGTTTCAAAGAAAAAAATTACAAAACCAAATTCTCAATCAGCTCAACATTAAAAATCGACAAATATAATTTTGAAAAATAAAGAAATAAAATAGAAAAATTAAGTGGAAAAAGATCGCAGCAATCCACAGTATTTAAAAAAAATTACAAAGCAAAAATTTAAACCAGGTCAATATTTAAAAGGTAAAATCAACAAAAATAATTTTGGGAAAAAATAAATGAAAAAATAAGAAAGTTGAAAAAAAATAATTTTACAAAAAAAAGAAAAAAAAAGGAAAAAAAAGGAAAAGTAAGCAAAAAAAAAACAAAAAACATGAAAAAAAAGAGAGGAAAAACACTGTGGATTACTGTTGTAATCCACAGTGTTTTGTGTGTAGGGAAACTGTGAATCCCCCACACGGTTTAGTATGTTTGTTAATAGAATTTATTCAAACCATAGTTAACTTTAAGAATTATCAGCCGGTCAAAATCTAATTTAGTGTTTTTTAAATGAATTCATTTTAACTTTTTCTTTAAAAAAAAATCTTCATGCAATGCCATTTTAAATTCATAAATTACTCGTACACCGTATATTAAAATAATATTTTTAATTTTTTATTTTTAACACTAATACATTAAAAAAATCAAAATAACACTATAAAACATTAATTTAAAGTTTTTTTAAATAAAAATCTATAAAAAACAAGATGTTTCATCTTCTCGAACTACTTCTATATATATGTTAGTCAATTAAAAATCATAATCCTAATACAATATCAATCTGATATTTTATTTCCCGCAAGGATAATAATCCACTAAAAATATCTTCGAAAAACACGTCTTCACAAACTGCAGCATCAAAGAAAATATTACTTGATATCTTCAACACCAGGAGATTTAATAAGTTTTGTTTCCTTTTTATAATATTAAAGAATCATTTTAATATGATAATTTAAACTATTTGGTAAGGTCTCGAGATATGATTTATATTATTCTTTAACATATCCTCTCAAGTGAAAACTTTTTAAACTTGAAACTTACATATGTCCACATTAACTTGTGTTTAATTTTTATCAAATAAATAGAAATTGTGAGATTGAAACTCGTAACCACTTGGTCATCAAGACTCTGATACCATGATAAAGAATCATTTCAACCCAATAACTTAAGCTATTAGATAATGTTCCTGAATATGATTTATATTGTTTTATAAATAAAAGATTTTCAAGGAGCTATCAGAATGCACCATTACTTGACGATGTAGTAGCGCTTTTGTATTTTTTTTGTATAAAAAAAGTATAATTAAATAACTGAAAATATTAAATTAAAATCTTAATAAACTAAAGGGTCAGGAACACCGCTACTTGACGATGTAGTAGCACTCTATTTTGACCTTATATTTTGTTAATAAAATCTTACATTGTTGTCTTATATATATATATATATAATAAACTCTTACCTCGCATCGATTCAATTTAATAAGCCATTAAATAAGTATTTTTATTAAGATTTTTGTTTGATCCAAATGCATGTCATATGTTTCCCGAACAATAGAAATATCCTCGATCAGTTAGGTTTTTCTCATATTGAGAACAAGTTGTTCTTTGACGATGTCTTAAAATATACTCCACGCCACGACAAATACACTCTTATCAGTTACATAATGTTTTTCTTTTCCCTAAAAATCTTAATTATAAAACACACTTACTCATTTTCTGGCTATATATTAAAAAAACAAAATTCCTCCCACAAGCTTATTAATAAAAATTAATAAGTGAAAAAAAATTCTAAATTTGAGGAATTATAAAAAAATCAAAACAAAATATATACCAATCAAAAGTTTAAGGACCAAATTTGTTATAATCAACAAATAATATGATATTTATAAATTTTTCACAACTTCTGAAAATCATTTTCCGACCAAAATAAAAGAAAAAAATATATTTTTGTAAACCAAACTAAATTTATCTTTGATTAAAAAATGTTTTTCATTTACTAATTTTTTTAACAACAAATGGATACAAAAAAATTTAAAAAATTACTTTTAAAAAAATTACTTTTCACCGAATAAACAATCCCTATATAAATCTTCTACAAGCCCTGTACAAAAAAAAAATAAAAAATTCCTCCCACAACCTTTGTTTATCATATCAAAACCTACGTACGTTATGGCAGTTTTCTTGGATTATACTATAAAGCAGCCATGTTTTGTGCAATATATATATATATATATAAACGATGCCAGTAGAGACTCGGTCATGATACATGAATCCGCCAAGAATAATAATAAAATTATACAAATTTGAAAAAATCATTCAATCAGTTAAGAATATTAAAACAAATATATATTTATTAATTAGAGAAGAAGAGTTTATTAATAATATTGTCTCAACTTTCACATCCTTTAATACGTATTCAAAAGATTTTAAGTCTACGTGAACGGCAAAAAAAATAAAATAAAAAATAAAATCGTTATCCCATTGTTTATCAACTTGCTAATAAAGAACAAGTGGTGGGTTGTGAAAAGTAAGAGATTATATAATATTACTTAGTGTTTTGAAAATTATGTATTTATGTTGAGATTTAAAAGTATTCTTATAAATTAGACTAATATCACGTTGATTTGCCATTTATCCTGAGTTATGGAGTATTATTACGGAACATTGATGAGAAAAATTGAAGGGTTAAATTGTAACTACAACATATAATAACAATCTTGATTTAAAGAAAAAAAAGTTTAATATTAAGTAAAAATCTAAATGTTGTCGGTTGTTTACTGCTAAGCCAACACTGTTCACACACCCACAAAACACTGTAAGTATATTATTAGATTTTTTTAGATAGAGATTGTTTTTCATGGTGTTGTGCGTATTTAATTTTCGAAAAGATTATTCTTATTCATCTATGTTTTTTTTAAATCTTTTGTACAAAGAAACTTTATTTGTGAGAAATAAAAGATGTTTATTTTAAGATAATTTCTAATATGTGTAGCCTTATATAATATTTTTTTTACTTTTATTTTATTTTATTTTATCAATTTAATACGAGTGTCTATTTTTAATATCATTTGGTTGAATAAAAAATTAATTTTAATATATAAATTTAATAAATACAACTGGGTTAATGTTTCATCTTACAAGATTAAATATTTTGATCTATACTTATCTTTTGATTTTTTTATTTTATTTTTAGTTATTATTAATATTTTTTTTGTTTATTAACACATATAATTTTTAATTTATTTAATTATATGTACACATGAGCTTTTCAACTTATACTTTTAAAAAAAATTATGTGCAATTCTTTTGTAGTAGAAAAAATATCTGGTCAACAGCAGATTGCTAGTCAAATGGCTAGTAATATCTAAAATTGAAGGATTGCTTGTGCAATCAGGCAACCACAAGATTAGTAATGGTATATTATTCCTAGTCCTTATTTTTCAATAGAATTATAATTTAGTTTCTCATGTATTTGTTTTTGTGTTTTAAAAATATTTAAAAAAAATTAAAATTTTTTTATTTGTTTTAATTTTTTTATTTTTATATTTTTAAATCATTTTAATGTGATAATATTAAAAATTATTTTTAAAAAATAAAAAAATAATTTTAATATATTTTTAAATAAAAAATATTAAAAAAAAGTAATCGCTACTATGAAATTCTAAACACATCCATTGCTGAGGTCATGGAAAGAATCCAAAATGTTATAGGAGCGACCCAGGGATTAAAAAACAATTTCCTCAATTGTTAAGGCATAAAAAAGGAAAAGTAAAAGTATGACGAGGGTTGCTATAAGAAGAAAGTAAGAAATGCCATGCGCAGAGAGCAATTGAAGAAGGCCCACGTGACTGGCGGGAGAGTCACGATCGGTCCCCCAAATTAGACAGGTTGATTTTGGAGTACAAAAACACGTGGTCGTCCCCGTTTGGCCAATTTGCAGAGTGACGTCCTTATCCACAACTTGAATTTTCCTTCAAATTGTTGGAAAATAAATTAATCGTCCCCACAATATTCGTCACAAGTTTTTTTATGTCATAACAGCTGACCCGACAACCGTGGTTACTGGGACCGCTCTAGCTACCGATGGTTACTTGACCGCTCTAGCTACAGATGTGTTTTAATTTTTTTAAAAATATATATTAAAATAATTTTGTTTAATTTTTAATATTAAAATAATTTAAAAAATTAATTTTAAATGTATTATATCATTCTTCAATTTAGCTTCTAAGTAGATGTCCATGCAAATTTTTTATTTTTATTTTGATTAAGCCTCATTTGAAATTGTATTTCAAATGAAAGTTGGGTAAATTTTAAAATTATTTTTTATTTAAAATTAAAATTTTATATTTTTAAATTATTTTAATATATTGATATCAAAAATAATTTTTTAAAAATAAATAATATATTATTTTAATATATTATTTAAAAAAACACTTTAAAAACAACCAGTGACACGTTTACAAATATATTTTGAAGTCTCTAATCATTTATTATATATATTGGAGAGCTTGATATTTGATTTTTTTATTACAACAACTGACATTGAAAAAGTTGGTGTGCCTAGGATGAACTGACATGTGACCATTTTTATCGGGCACATGAAAACATGTAGGCCCCACCATATTTATTAAAATAAAATAGGCGTGAAAAACCAAAAACAAAACATAACACTAAAAACTTCAAAAATAAGTGGGACCATCTTTTTGTCAAGTGTTAGGTGGTCCCAACCACGTCAGCAATTTCAAAGCTCAGGTGAAAGGAAACTCAAATAGAAAATAAATAAATAAATAAGTGAAGGTAGATAGAATACAATGTTAGGCCCTCAAACGTAATAAAATTAGGTTTTTAAATTGATTTTTATTTGAAAATATATTAAAATAATATTTTTTTATTTTAAAAAAATTATTTTTGATATTAACACATCAAAATGATTTAAAAACACTAAAAAAAATTAATTTTAAATAAAAAAATTTTAAATTTTTTTTAAAATATTTTTAAAACACAAAAACAAACATAACTAAAGATAAAACACTTAAATTGCAGTTTTGTTTTATGAAATAATACCTTCACTTGAAAATTTTAAACCCCACCTAATTTATTAAAAAAAGAGAAGAAAATGGATTGTCATATGGTGTTATAATTTATTTTTTTCATGGTTATCTTTTTAATAGATGAGCTTGGGTATAAGTTTCTCAAGACGAAAGGGAGTTTATTTTCCTTAATTGAAACGAGAAAATATAATAAAAGGATAGATTGCAAAAAACATTATATTTACGGATAAATCAAAGATTTTTTTTT
>Ga0325410_1005463_pt1 | contig 14023 bp, 6 predicted proteins | sample PopdelMetagenome_16_FD_206182 | JGI IMG/M metagenome (GOLD analysis project Ga0325410, IMG submission 206182) | Populus deltoides microbial communities from Bellville, Georgia, United States - Xylem-PdIQD-R3 | ecosystem: Host-associated > Plants > Phyllosphere > Stem > Wood/Secondary xylem... | reverse complement strand
CCCTTTTTAGTGGGCGGGGGGGGGGGGGGGCCCCATGGTGTAAGCTTTATTTGTTCTCTTTGTTGATTAATTGGATTCATATATTGTAGGAAGAGCATGATTCATTCCGGGAACTTGCTGATAGAATGATGGAGGAGAAAGATAAAGAAATATCTAAACTTGTTGACTCCAACAGGAATCTTCATCAGTCAATGGAATCAAGACCCCGTGTATGTGCCTTTTTTTCTTTCAATATATGTAGAGCTTAGCCCTTTTCTGATGAAATGGTTTGTTATGTAATTTGTAATCTCACCATGTGTCTCAGGTTGATCATAGTGATGATAGCATCACAGGTATACAGATATTTCCTTTGCCTTTTCCGCTCATTTTAGTTAGAAGTAGTACTTTTCTACCATAATGGGAAGGTTTTCAATTATTTTTTGTTGTTTAGGTTCTAACCTATCCCTTTTGAATTGGTGTTTTCAGCCATGCACAAACAAGATGGAGCAAATCTAAGCACCTCCATTGCAGAACAGCAGATTCTGGTAGAAACTTCTTTTTCTTAGAACTGTTATTGCTATATGCAATAACCTTGTTAAGTGTGATATCATGGCAAGCATGACATGAGTAAAACTTCATTGGAACAGGCACAAGCTTGTTTCAAACATTCCTGGAGGACACATTGATTAATATATTTGAATACTTGTGATGATTTACTTGCATTTTTGTGTTCTTTACTATTCATTTTTTTTTTTAATCATGATCCCAGTCTAGCATTCTTGACGAGTTGCTCTTTACCATTTTTGGTATTCATCTAGATAAAAGAATATTATATAAACAGAGCAAAATTAATTACCAAAGCATGATGAAGAATAAAATGTTCTCCATGAAATGAAAGCAAAAGGAATATCATAAAAGAGCAGTGCAATCCTGCTGAATATCATGACACTCCACTGCAATTGTCTGTATGGAATACCAAAGAAGGATGTCACCCAAGGAAGACAGGAAAACTATCCTATCCCATAAGGGTTGTTTCTTAGATGGAACCTGGTGCTTGCGTTTCTTTGTGCAACTTCTGTGGATACTGTTTGATATCTTCGATTATTCAAAGCACGAGTGTGAACACACAAGTTATTCATGAAAATGAACACTTCCCGGGGAAACTCATTTAAAGTTCTAACTATTTTGTTTCTTTGGATATGAAATTTGCGTAGTTGTGATGTATTTTGTACATTTCTGGTACCTGGAAAGCAATCTTCCTGTTCTTGTCATTTACGCAGTTAATAAGTGTGAAGGACTGGAAAATATAAGCTATAACTTGTAGTAATGATTTTGTTGATGATTAAACAAGATATTTGAATCGTCATGTTATTCTTCATATACCATTATTCACTTCTTGTTCAATTCAATGTGCCATTTGCCCTTTTTTCCCACCCATTTCCCTTGTCAGGACTCAATGTGCTCACTAAATAGCTTTGTAATAATCTCTTATTAAATTTCAGCTATTGGCAAGGCAACAAGCTCAGAGAGAGGAAGAGTTAGCACAATCTCAGCGGCATATTTTGGCACTTCAAGTATGTTATATCCAATCTGGATTTTTTCAATTATTGTCATATGGTGAAGTTTCTGATAGTTGTTTCTATTTAGGAGGAGATTGAGGAACTTGAACGGGAGAATCGTCTACACAGCCAACAGGTATTGAAAAGTCTGATTTTGCTCATTTAACTGGGTACATGGGCTGGGAAATTTCTTTATCAAATCTGTATGGTCAAGGTGAAAGTATTGAGATGGTGAATGGTCTGGTGACAAGAATAATTTAAAGCATTTATGAGAAGTTACACTAGAAAAGATATACGGAGCTTGCTAAGATTCTTGGTATGCTGAAAATTCAATCAGTGGTGAGATTTTGCCTACCACATCAAATGAGCACTCTGACTAAAAGCAAAAGTTACATGGAAAGATACCAAAACTAAGTTGTTTCTTATTGTCAGAAAGACAAGATTATATAGCTTATGATATACAGTGAATGCGACCCCAAATAAAACTGAATGTTAAGTAGGAAGTGTTTGTCACTCAATTCTTAGTAAGTAGCACTTAAACCTTGTTGATTGGATAAGCCAAAATGATTAGTGAAAAGGAGAATATGTGTAGTGAAAATACTTGGGTATCATGCTAAGATATGCTGGGTCATGATTTTGTTTTTTGTTGTGATAACTGTTTGTTGTTACACTACTATAATGGAATGTTTTTAACTTGATTTGCAGGAAGCAATGTTGAAGACTGAGCTTCGCAACATGGAAAGAACGCAGAAAAGAGACGGTGTAGATTTGACATATCTAAAAAATGTCATCTTGAAGCTTCTTGAAACAGGTACCTGGGCTGAATTGTCATCAATCACAAAATTCTAAATTTGTTCATTTTCTTCTCTCCTTTTGATGGAATGATTGAGACACAAGTGATGTTAGGAAGTTCAATGGTATTGATTTAGTTTTATTAAATTTATTTGAACAGGAGAAGTGGAAGCTCTCCTGCCTGTTGTGGCAATGCTTCTTCAATTTAGTCCTGAAGAGGTGAAATTTCTTCTTCTGCTTATTGTTATGCTGTTTTGGTCCAGGAATTAGTAAGCGTAATGTTGTGATGTCTTGACACCTGTGTGAAGAACATGAACTAGCTACCCAATTTCTTCTTGTTTTTTTTAATGCACATGGTTACGTAAGAATCACCACAAATAGTGCTGATTCCTTGCTGCCTTATATGTGTGTGTGTGTGTGTGAAGTTTGTGTGTGTTGTGTATTTACTTTACTCCAGAAGCGAACCTTTTGGTTCGCTGTTTCTCTTTGATGAAAAAAGGGAAAGCTTTACGGTTGTTGAAAAACCACCCATATTAGAATTTAGATTTGCAAGTACTACATAGGCCATTTGCTGACCAAATCAAGTCATTTGCTCACATGGTCCTTGTGTCAAGGAAAGTCCATTTTCTGGTTGTGACCTTGGCTCACAAGATTGTCTTGGGCAATGATGTTGTGTTCAATCAAATAAAAGCATGGGTTTCTTCACTCCCAAGGACAAATTTATCAAATTTCGCTCTCTACTTTTGACTGCAAAATCAGGTGCAAAAATGTCAAGCATACCGTGCGTCTACTGATGTTCCACCAAGCCCAGCAAGTGACGCTCCAGGATCCGGTCTGTCTCTTTTCTCGAGATTCTCATTTTCATAACAGCTGAAATGACACCCACAGTTCTTTGACTGAGCTGTCTACAACTGCTATCAAAGTGAAGTGGCGGCGGCTGCTCGCCAGCAGATTCAATTCATAGCAGAGATGTTACCGTGGCTGGATCATGTATTCTTTTTGTGCACAGCAATTTTTTTTGCAACAATACTGTTTAGATATTGTAAGAGAACAGCTACAAGAAAATGACACACGTTAAGTATCAAGAGAGGGAGGAACCACATCTTGTCAGTACCCAGCTATGCTTTCCGGATGGTCTGTCATGAAGCTAGGCAGGCTAAAAACTCCCCCCTGCTATACTTTTCTTCTTCCATTTTTTATTATTCATTGTATAGGTGAAAGCATGTTTCGAAACTAATATGCAAGAACAGTAATTGAGGAACACGAAATTGCGTTTTTGTTTCAATACAGAGATTCTGCCGCTATGTGGAGAATGTGTTTGGTACACAGATTCATGGCTGTCAAGTTTTACACTGTTTCGAAAAAAGGTTCCGCTGCACTTTCTTGAAAAACTTCATTCCTTTTCGTTAATTTTTCAAACTTGAAAGGATCTTCTGCATTCTCTTTCTTATCCCAATATAATCATGCCTCGTACACGCATTCAAATTTCCTCGTCTATGCTTTATTTTTTAGAGGACAACAAAAGGTGGGAAGTGGGCTAGTCAAGATAATAGGATTTGATTGTTAAAGCAACAAGATCTGCTATGAAGAACAGGTTTGAAATAGCGGCGATTTGCAATTGGGATTTGGTGAATCTGTTAAGATTGAGAGGATGATGCCACTATTGTTATTCTTTCCACTCTTGCTCGTACAAGAAATCAAAAGTTCACCATGGTGGCTAGTGATTTTTGGGTGAAATTTGGTGTGGGCTTGCTGGAGATTGATTGAAAAAGAGGAGGAAATTAGCCATGGTGTTCAAAAGGAGAAAATAAATAAATTAGATTTTGATTAATTGGATTTTTTTTTCGTGAATAACAATTTTTAATTATTCACGAGGATATATTTATTTTTTTTTGTTTAAATTTTAAATTTGAGTTTGCACAATATGTAGATGATGTAAGATATTTTTCAAAAAAAAGCTTGAAAATATAGTAATAATTATTTTTAAAGTGTTTTTTATTTGGAAATATATTAAAATAATATATTTTTTATTTTTTTAAAATTATTTTTAATATTAACATATTAAAATGATATAAAAAATAAAATAAAATAAATTTTAAATTTTTTTAAATATTTTTTAAATATAAAAATAAACCCCCAAGATATTACAAGTTCATAGTTTATACATAGTTTTCGTGGTGCGACTGAGGACTGTCGGTCACTGAGTTGGTGGGCTGGAGATAATTATGCACTCAAGTAGCATTAAGCAAGATGTCATTCTCCACTTCAATAGGGGGACACCACGCGAAATAAGCGGGTTCAAGGTTCTGGCCTACGCTAAGATTCAAGCTGTGGATCTCTATTCTGGTTTTTTTTTATATATTTTAATTGTATTTTTTGAAAAAATTAATATTTTTTATATTTTTAGATATTTTAATGTATGATATCAAAATTAATTTTTTAAAAATAAAAAAAATATTATTTTAATATATTTCCCAATAAAAAACAACTACACTCCTCTTTAGAAGCACAGTCCAAGTGACACCTGCGCCGCTTTCATATCTATTATCCATGGAGATGCCAATTTATTCGACTGGGTGCTAAGGAGCTCGGTTTAAAATCACAGACACAATTTCTGTGAATACCAATTTGAGGGTGGAGCAACTATTCGAGATACAACGGAAGAGGGACTTCGTCAGGCTGGCTGCGATTCCAAAACAATTAAAATAATTCACCCTCGGATTGTAAAGAGGCAATTCAACATGTGATCTTGTATCCACACGATTAGAGGATCTAGTTTTAATTGCGGAACTGGCCTCAATGATGAATGATAGCACAGATATCAAACCGAACATGTGACTCGTTCAATGGGTGCATGCTGTGCTCAAGTTCCAGGTCATTATCCCCTCCAGGCTCCATTTCAAACACTCAAATATCGAATTGCATTTTGAACAATTATCTTCTGCAGAAGGTTAAGACATCATGTTTTCGTTCTCTATTTCCATTTTACCAAAACAGGTTTGGTAGATGTGCACTCAATTGTCAAAAGCCATGTAATATCATCATTTATTAGGCTCCATTGCATTGCATTAAAAAATAATCTGCGGAATGAAATGAAAACACAAAAGATACTATATGATCTCGCTAAATTGAGCTTGACACCGACTAACATGACCATAAGAACAGCCTATAAAACTGCATCAATTCCCAACTGTAACAACCACTGAGATCAAAACAAACATAAGGGAAACAACACAAGACCATATTGTTACATATCTCTGAGAATAATCATTCATAGGAGGCATTCAAAGTCTCAAAACTTGAAAACACCATGTTGGGGTTCAACCATCCAATCAATAAAGACTCAAGCATGCCTTGCCTGGAAATCCTTCATGAAAGCAACCAGCTTTTCAACACCAGCCAAAGGCATTGCATTATAAATGCTAGCTCTCATTCCTCCCACTGACCTATGCCCTTTGAGCTGAATCATCTTCTCCTTAGCAGCTTCTTTGACGAACTCAGCCTCCAATTCAGACTTCTCAAGTGTAAAAGGCACATTCATCAATGACCTCACAGATTTGTCAACAGGACACCTATAGAACCCCTTGCTTTCATCGATAGCATTATAAAGCAAATCACCTTTCTTCTTATTCCTCTTTTCAACCTCCTTTAATCCACCTTGTGCCAAAAGATCGTCAAAAACTAGACCACACATGTAAATACCAAAACAAGGTGGAGTATTGTAAAGTGAATTATTCTCTGCATGGATCTTATAATCCAACATCACAGGAGTAATCCCTTGTGCATTACCAATCAAATCTTTCCTAATTATCACAATAGTAACCCCAGATGGGCCTACATTCTTTTGAGCTCCAGCATAAATCACACCAAACTTAGAAACATCAACAGGTTTTGAACAAAAGTTTGAAGACATATCAGCTACCAGGATCCCATTTTTAGGATCTGGGTAATCCTTAAATTCAACACCATGAATTGTCTCATTAGCACAAATATGCAAATATTTAGAATCTGGGGTTCGCTCCAAACTATCAAAAGATGGAATCTTTGTATACTTTTCAGATTTACCTGACCAGATCACCTTTGGTTTAGAGTACTTTTGAGCTTCCTTAAAGGCCTTATCTCCCCATGATCCAGTAACAACATAATCAACAGAATCTTCAGGTTTCACCAGATTCAATGGAATGGCTGCAAATTGTGTAGTGGCACCACCTTGAAGAAACAAAACAGCGTAATCTTCACTAATATTCAACAAGGCCCTGAGATCAGCCTCGGCCTTTTGAATAATAGAAAGAAATTCTTTCCCTCTATGGCTCATTTCCATTACACTCATCCCAGATCCATGCCAATTATAAAGCTCAGATTGAGCCTTTTTTAAGACTTTCTCAGGTAAAGTAGCAGGCCCTGCAGCAAAATTAAAGACTCTATCTTCAAGATCTTGACTTTGAGAAAGCGGGGTTGCTGTAGTTGCTGCACATTTGATTGAAAAGGCCTTAACTTTATTGGTTAAATTTGGGAAAGATGCCATATTGGTGGTGGGTTTGAGGAGGAGATGATGGTTGTGGTGTTGGAGGTTAGGATTTTGGAGAAGGAGAGAGTTTGGTGATGACAAGATTAGTTTTGATGCCATGGTGGTGAATGAGGTTTAGCACGAAAGAAGGGAACTTTTTTTTCAGGGGTTGGTGGTGGCTAGTTGCAGTACAAGATCTGAATCTTTGAGAAGAGTTTTATATATAGGAGAAGGGAAAAGGGTTACGATCAGGGATGACTATGTGAATCCTAGATTGACTTATTATATTTAAATTATAATTATTATTTATCAGCTAAATTATTATTGTATTTGTATTATATTGATTGAATTTTGGTTATTAGTTACCTAAATATTATTTATTGTTTAACATAATACAAAACATAATGTGTATCGTAATTTATTTTAATAACTTATCCCGACTTTATAATTTGAGTTATAAATTTGATATATTAATCTAAATTGATTTGAGTTATTTTTTTTAATATTAAATTGATTAAGAATTATACTTTATAATTTGTTTTGATTTTTTTCCAATAAAGTTATCTATATTTTATAACTTGAGTTGCAGGTCTGACATGTTAGTTTAAATTCACTCAAGTTATTGTTTTAATTATTTTTATTTTATTATTTAATATGTGATTGATTGAGAATTGAGATTTATAATTTATTTAAATTTTTTTATAAAGTTATCACGATCTCATAACTAGGATAATAGATTTGATAGTTAACCTAGGTTGATTCAATATATTATCATCTCAATATTAAAAATAAATAAATTTACAAGACTGATATAAACCAATAAATTGTTTTTTTTTTTTGCAAAGCACAATTTCTAAAACAACCTAAATGATAAAATAAGAAAAATTAAATAAAAAAATTAGGTTATTAAAGAGTTAAATTGAAAAAAAAAATAAAAAACATAAAATACTATTCTAACTAATTGTATTTCATGGGATGGGGTGTGACGTGGCTGTATTGATTTAACTAGAAAAATAAATGATGAAGGGTTAAATTAAAAAAAATACAAAATAATATTATAATAAATAATATTTTATAAGTGTGATTTCAATAATTTAACTGTTATCTTTTAGTATTTTGTTAATAATTTGCGAGTCGATGGGATTTGAATATTCCTTGAAAATAAACCAAAAAAATATTTTTTTTATTTTTTTTTATTTTTTTGTCTAACGTACAAATTTTCATGGAGTTGGTGAGGGTGTTGAAGGGGAAATGGTGTCTTACACAGGGGAGAGATTTGGCATGGTGTACTTGTCTAGTTGTCTTTTTGCATGTATTTTACGGGGGTGGGTAGGTGGGAAGGTGCCTGATCTTTTGGTCACTTACCAGGGGCTAACAAGTTGCCATTTCTTAGATCCAGTAAGAGTGTGAGAGAGTTGGTGCTTGATGTTGACTAGGGAAGAGGAGGCAAAAGAATACCATTTTGTTACAACTTCTCCAGGATTTCCTATTTTGCAATGATAGAAATGTTCTTTTAATTTGTTTTTTTTTTTAATTTCTTATTGAAGTTGCTAAAGAACCTTGGACTTTGATGATGGATTTCATGTCATGTTCATGCATTAAGTTAGCAAATTCAACTTTGATTGGATTTATTTCCATGTTTATGAACCCTAATTTAATTTAATCCCTTTTCTTTGTCTATAGAGAGTCCATTCCTTCTCCTTTTTCTTTCTTTATTAGAAAAATTGTTAGGATGATTTAATACTATATTACAATTAAGAGATATACTAGAACGCAAGTTATTGACCATCTTCATATGATTTATTAAAGAAAGAACAAATTCAACAAAAGAATATCAAAATATAAATTAAGGAAAAACTACGTTACTAATTTTAAATTCATGTAAAAAAAAGTTTTTTTAGTTCCTCTATTTTCCTTAGTTTTGGAGTTGTAATTTTGGTCTTAAATTATTATAGTATTTTGAATTGTAATTTTGGTCTTAAACAATTATTTTGTTTGTTTTTAGTTTTTTAATTTGAAAAAAACAATAAAAAGTCATTGAAAATAATGAATGATATAGATCAAAGAAAGTTGTTGGCTAGATATATTTTGACGATCAAAATGATCAATTTTTATATCAAAGGCTTTCATTTAACAATAAAAATTTGTTAATTTTTAGATTTTTATTTATTTAGTTGATTTTTTTTTGAGTAATTTTGGGTGTTTTGAGTTGATAAATAATATTTGACAGTTTTTATAGTATTTTTAAGTTGCTTTCATATAAAAATTAACTTGAAAATTGAGTTTTAAGGGTACAAAACATGGATTACAATTTTTTGATGACTAAAAAATATTACAGTGGGCAGCCTATTATATACTTAAAAAAATAATAAAAAAAACGAATCGTCTACTTTTGACAAAAAAAATATTAAAAAAATCTCTTTGATTTTTTTTAAATTAACCTGAGCTTCTCGATATTAAAAAAAAGTTATTTATTTTTGTAGTTCATCCGAGTTGCATTAACTTGCTATGTCAATTAGGTTATATTTTTTTACATGATTTAAAAAATTTTATCTCAGAAAATACATTACCAATGTTTAAATATTATTTTTTTACATTAAAAATAAAAATAATCCAACTAGTAGTAAGTGCTTTAAATTTCTATTCAAAAATCTAAAATTTAAATTTCAAGAACATGAGATAGAACTTTAGATAAATTTAATTTATCAATAATTTTTTCATAAATCATTATGAATATGTTTCATCACAAAATTAAAATGATGTAATCACGCGATGGAATCGCCATTTAATAATTCTAGTCAATGACACTTTAAATTATGTTGTAGAATGACTACCTAAAAACTGTTTAATTTTAAAGATCCATCCTTTTATTAAATTAAATAATGCACAAATTCTCATATTGCTAAAGCAGCAATCAAGAATTTGAAACTTCTTTCAATAATTATGAACTGTCATCAATTATTGCTTTCAATGAAACAGAAATATGTTCAATTAGAACATAATAAAAACCAACTACGGCTGTAGAACGCAAAATATTCTCAATTCCCAAGAGCAGCAGTGCAGCAGCAACCCAAGTTGCTAATTATTGTGTGCAATGCCCACCACTCCCAATCAAGTAAAGTTAGTAGCTGTACACATTTTCCTTGCTATAGAAACTGTGCTGCTTCACATTTTGAAGTAAATCCGAACTTGGATGTGTTGTATTTCCTGTATACTCCAGTGAGTTTCCCTGTCCCTGCCCTCTGGTGGAAACCAACCATTAACCTTGAACATTCTCTGTCAGCATGCATTAAACTAAAGTCATTAGGAAGCCAAGGATGAGATAAACGACTTCAACAAAGAAATTGACGGTAAATGAGTAGTTGCTATGTATCATGAGAGAGAGCAGAAACTCACAAGAGCTGCTCTTCTGAGTAGTTGCTATGCCATTCACAGGTTCTATTCCACTCTTTGAAACCATAGATGGTGCACTGCGCGGTATAGATGGCTGAGGCTGCTAACAATGATGGTGGGAACTTAAGCATCTCATACTCCACAAGTGAAAGCTCAATCAAGAAGAAGGACAGCAGCTCAAGCTGTTCTCAAGTCATAAATGACACGATTGTCAGGGCAAAACATATATAATTTCATGTTCTTTCAAGTATCGATCTTTCACTAGTAAATTACAGGTAAAATGTGCTAACCTTCTTATCAGACTGGGCAGCCTTGAGGAACCTTTGCATGAAAACATATGATGTAGGAAATGACATGTTAAATTGCAATTTGTTAAGCATCAAATTTTCCTGCAAAAGAAGAGATTTTTGCCACTCACTTTCGAGAGCTTGTAAAACTTTAAAAACACTGGCATTTTTACAGGGAACAACACTTACCATTTCGAGGACTTCTTTCCTAGCATACGCTTTATCAGATATAAGAATTAAATCTCCCACTACTGGAACAGAAACCTCCTCGTATTTGCATGCTAAAAGCATAGCAACTAAGCCAACCAACTGAAGCTTTTTTCTCATCACCGTTTGCTGGGATAGAAATCTATCGATCAGATTAACAGTTAGAAACAATGTCTCCTTCATCAAGTCAAACTTGTCATGCACCTGTTGATTAAAAAACATGGTCATTCACAAACATTTGATCCAAGTGCAGCACATTACCAACTTGGTAAAACTTTATATATATACCTCAATCAGCCAGTCAATTAAGATGGCTCTCATCTTCTCATTAATGTCAGCTTGTTGCATCATATAGTTCGGCGATACACAGCTACAATTCTGCACATATTTAAGTTGTGTTTAGTAATCAAATTTAAACAGAAATTGAAGATATGTCAAGCACTTAACAAGACTTCACAAAAAAAGCTAAGTAACTAACGTGTTAGATAAAAAATTGAATTCAGTAGCATTAGCTACGGAAAACAACTCTGATCAATTCACGACCAAAGCATTTTTATATTTTAGAACAATTGTGCACATTCTATGTCTCTCACAATCTTTAAACCTGCCATTTAAGGTAGATCACAAAGAAGCTAAGTAATTAATGTGTTAGATAAAAGCTTGAATTCAGAAGCTTTTTCTACCGCAAATAATATCTCCAATGAATTCTCGATCAAGTCATTTTATTATTTAGACCAATTGTGCACGTTCTATCACTCTCATTCCTTACCCCTATTATTTAAGGTACATAGAAATACTTCTAGTTTTTAACCACTAGACCAAATGCTTCCTAGATTCAAGTCTAGAAACCCTAAGATCATCTCACTGAATTCAGAAGCATTAGCTAAGAAAAAATATGTCAATCCTTAACCCAATTATTTGAATCTAGGAACTCTTGAAGTCTGTATTTCAAGGATAGCGATATTCAAATCTAGGAACTCCTTAAGGCCTCAACCTTTGAGTCTTTCATCGCTAAACCTATGTTTCGTTGGAAAATAAATGAACATAACTACATGAAATGTACTTTTATCAACCTTCCATATCAAAATTAATCTTCTAATTGATATATACAGCATAAACTTTCCAAAATCTTGTTTTCCAAGTAGAGCTTACCTCCATTTTTCTGTAGTACGCATGCAAATCTTCAACATAGTCAACAACTGCAAGTGGGTTCTTTGCATCACAATCATCAATATTCAAAATTGGTTCTTCAGTTATATCCTCCATTTCAACCTCCTCCTGGTAGATTTTAGCAAATCAATTATGGGTTTTAGAATTAAGACATTTTCCTAATGGGACTGGAAATATTTAGAGAGGATTCTACCATCTTGTTCATTTCATCAGGCCTTGCTTCTGTCTGCTCTAAGAACATTGGTACTGGTTGGTCTGCGGAAGACGCCTTGTTTTCTTCCACATCAACAAATATGCAATCTCCAAATTCATTTGTTCTTTGAACCGATGGCTTCTGCTTCTTAAGTTCCTGTTAATATTATGTTGCAAGAAATTAGCATCGTTATCTTTGAAAAATAAAGAAGATCATCACATATAAATGCAAATCCATATTCTACCTGGTGGCAATACTGCTGTGTACCTGACAATTGAGCAGCGAACTTCCTGTAAAGTGGTCAAAATGTCAAGATCAAAGTAAATATTAGATCCTCTACTGGGTTGCTAAACTCTGGAAAAACTAACAAAAAGGGTTTAAATCTGATGTTTTTGGTTGTTTTAATCTGTTACTATTAGTCTAAAGTTCTACCAAAAAAAGTAGTAGCTCTAGCTGTAAGTAGCTTATTAAAAAAAAGAGCTCGTACTGTACGTGCGTTGTTGTTTTCTCTTATAAGATCCAGGATTCAAATTTGTGTTTCTTTTCTCTTACCTACATTTTCTCACCAACCAAACAACACAGAAAAAAAATGAAACGAAAAGAGTTGTTGTTTCTAACCTTGTAACGGGTCGATGTTCTTCACAAACACCATGGTTTCTGCGCACAAAAGAAAAAAAACCCATTTTTTTCAAAAAGAAAAACGAACAAAAAAACCAACAGAACACCAATACTGAAGCTTAAAAATTCATATCAAGAAAAGAGAAATTACTCGTGCAATCCTCTCTTGTTAACAACGCAAGGGTATGCTTGTTGTCCTCCAACAAAATTCTGATTCAACACACTCAAAGCTCTCCTGTTCTGCCTATTAATCTGCTGTCCAAACTTTCTGTTACCCATCTCTAATCCTTAACATTATTAAAAAAAAAAAACAAAAACCCATGTTAGATCTTGAAAAAACATCCCATCTTTGATGTTCAGAACCAACAAAGCTCACTACTTTACCTTGAAAATCTGTGGGTTTGATGGTGAGATTAAGACTGTTCCCATTAGATACGTCCATTTTGTTAATGAAAAAACAATTAATCACACCAAACTATTAAGAACCAACAAAAGCAAACCCTCGTCTCTTCCCTTCTCCTTTAAAGATTTGACACTAATAAGTGCATTTAAAAGAAGAGGCTGGAATAATGCACTGGAATCTACAACCTCAGATAGAGAAATAAAAGAAGAGAGGATTGTGTAGCCAACCCTTTTTTTCAAAACTAACGGCTAGTGAAATATGACCGTTGGATTAGGGATAGGCAAAAAAAGGGCTTGCTTTCTTTCTTTGTTTGTCTGAACAACGGTCATTTTCTGGTTGTCAATACATGTGGGTTTGCCACATCTGATTTCAAATTATTAGAGTTTTTTAGCTTATGATTGATTGATTGTGGTTGGGTATGTATGGTTTGCTGGCTCCTAGAGGCTCTTGCCCACTTGGGGCTTCTTGTAGGGTCAAGTTGACTTGGGACTCACCTGGGTAATTGGGTCCTTTAATGGTAGGGCTAACACACACACACACACACCCATAGGATCTCGCAAGTTTAGCACTCGGAGGAGCCATGAGTACCCTTTTGATTTTTGTGTTCGTCATCATTTGTGCATGTCTTTTAGAGCCTTTCAATTTTTACTTGCGAATGTTATGGGTAAATTATGGAAGGTGAGAGGTGGAGGTGAAGAGGGATAATACTAATTTTATCGAATTCGGGATCTAATAAGATTTTTACGTCATTTGACTGGTGGAGCTGTAATTTTCGGGATTCTGAAATGGGATTTGGTAAAATTGCTCAATAATAATGATCAAATATCAAACATTCATGTGAAATTGATGACAGTTTGCATTAGATAAGAAATATGTTAGCAATGATCGACTGTGTAGTTTGAGTAGTTCAATCGC
>Ga0325410_1005453_pt1 | contig 14040 bp, 9 predicted proteins | sample PopdelMetagenome_16_FD_206182 | JGI IMG/M metagenome (GOLD analysis project Ga0325410, IMG submission 206182) | Populus deltoides microbial communities from Bellville, Georgia, United States - Xylem-PdIQD-R3 | ecosystem: Host-associated > Plants > Phyllosphere > Stem > Wood/Secondary xylem... | reverse complement strand
CATCCACTCGTCGTCACAGAGGACATAGATAGGTTTAGATATATTATTATGTTGTGTATAATTATGTTATTTTATTTTTCAAATTAAGAGTTATTTTTATTATTACTAGTTTTATAATATTGTTTTTGCTGATTATCATGTTGATTTTAAAGTTGTCTTATATATTATACATTTTCATACTTGGTTTATATAAGCATAATTTAATATCGTTAAAAAATAGATAAACATATGAACATGTTGTTTAAAATTCCAAATCATTCATTAACAATTTAAGAAATACAAAAATAAAAACAATGTTTAAAAAACACACATATTAATTCAAGATTATAATTAACAAATAAAAATATTACACTTTGAGCTACGGATATGAGGTTTGATAATTTGTAAATCTTGTTTGGCTTTTTATTGAAACTGGATTTGAAGCAGAACCTCTATTCTTAATAGCAGTTACTTAGCAGTTCTAAACAATCGCTAATGGTAATAGCAATTGTTTAATAAAACAATAATATAAATAGCAGTTGTTCAATAAAATCATGTTTTCTAATAGCAATTAAATCAAAACTATACTATTTATCAAATACTTTTTTTCTCATGTGATATTTTTCAAGATTTTTTTATCAAACTATGCCAGATTGACACCATACACGGGGTTTACGATGAGACACGTGAAGAAAGGTCCCGTGTTCACTGTTTCTTGTGCATCTATAGACTGTAAGCAGAAATGTCATGTTCCCCCTAGTAGGGGCTTCATATCAGAGAATCTCTAACTCGTCATGGACAGCTATTGTAGTGAATATGCACCATAAAGCCATTGTCATACTGCACGTAGAATGCAACCTGCAACAGTCAACAGCCAATTTGATATCATGCCTTGGCAGATAAGCAAGAGAAGGAGGGACGCACGTCTGCAATATACCAGTAGTCCTTGGGTGTAAAAACAAAGGCTTGCCAGGAATTATCTTCCATTTGTCCTGGTGAATTCACCTAATTCTCAGAATAAATCTGCTTTGGAAACAAATAAAGAATTAGTATGAAACATGCAGTGACCATTAAGCAGTTAATAAAAAAGGATACTGCGGTTTTCTTGCTCTATATCATTACGACAGCAAAGAAACAACAATCTTACAGTGGATGTGTAGCTTCGATACAGATCCATTTTTTGGTTTTATGTTTTCTAATGTAACTTTGAGAGTGTCATACATTCAACTTCTGAAGACCAATTATTTGATGTGAAAGAATGCATTATATATGCAGCACTTGAGGCGAAAACATGTTTGAAAATATTATTCAGTGTTCATCTTCTTGGGACGCATTCCACACAAACCACTCCGACTAATATTCCACTTTGAACTCTTAGCTATACATCCAATGACAGGTTACCAGAGAAAACTCCTACAAGAAAAATTTAATTTATCAGGAACTACAAGCAAAAAGCATGAAAAATGACAAGCAAAAAGTGGAGCTACAATGGAAGAGGTGAAGTTAAAACAACATCGGATTCACAAGTTCTAATTTGCGGGAGCTGACTTTGGTAGGTATGCAAATTTTTTCTAACAGCAAGCATCAACTTTCATCAAGTAGCAAGAGTTACACGATACATAGCCAAAAACAACGAAAAATCAAATAACAAGAAGCTTCATGATCTAATATAATAACTCCAAACTGACCTGTTGTTCCAAGTCAAGTACTATGTAACGTGTTAGGCATTGAAATGATCGCAGACTGAAGAAATCTTAAAGCAGCAATTGCATTTGAAGGAATTCGAAGTAGCAAGGGATTTAAAATTTATGCAGAGTGTGATCTTCCTCAAGTAAAGAGAAACAGCAAGAAACAACCTTCAGAACGCAGTGGAGGCAATCCCAAGTTGTAGAGCTTTAGTCTATTAGTGATTGTGAATTACACAGATAAAATCCTAATTAATTCTGCCCCTACAGTCAAACAATCAAAAGCTAACTTCCCACTTAATTGATTATCCTTAAAATTAAGAAAAAAAGAAAGAATAGGGGACCAAATCTGAACCACAAAAATGAATAGTTCAACAAAGAAACATAGATGGTTTGATTTATGACATCCTCGCAGGTCTCATCTAAATAAAAATCACACCAACAGTTGCCCAAAGAAATTTCCTACATTAACCAAGATACCAAAGCTAATTTGGAAGATGAAGCTGTCTGAATAAGAACCGTCACTAGACATAAAAATGAACAGAAATCCTATGTGAGTCTTGCGTAAATCAAGAATGAACACTATGAAAGGTTACACTCGTCAGGTTACACTTGACACATGAAGGACTTGAGATCCCAGTTGTGGAAGAGGATGAACCTTGTACGTGAAGTTGCCGAGGGTTGGGAATTCCAAATCTAAATTTCTTTGTTAGAATTGATTTTAAGCCTTTATCAGCGGGATCACACACCATTTTCAAGCGCAATATTAAATGAATAATACTGAAGTTGAAATAACAAAGCAATGGACTGATGAGTTGGAATTGGAGGGAGGGCCTTGGAATCCATCACTTGTGCGAAAATTGTAAATGTAGTATGTGAAGCAGTAACAGGAATAGGCTGATAGTTTCTAGTCCATTTCCCTCCTCCGTCATCTCCAAATAAACAACTAAATTAAACTTCGATCAGTAGAGCGCCCTTGACAGTATTAATTTGGGCATCATCAGTCTATAGTAATTTACGATATATTTGATATCAATAAAGCTCATAGCTTTAACTTACAGCAATCATTCCATTTTTCTGAAGATTCAAGAAAAAGAACAAAGACAACAAGAGAACAGAGAGGGAGGGGAGGGCAGGGCAGGGCTTCCTTCACTGTCACATTCATCATTGTTGTACGTAGTTCAGGAGGAACAGTGGCAGTCACCGATTTACCATCACCGCAGCGAATTTGCGGGCTCACCAAAGAGCAAACATGATCTTATTAAAAAAAAAAAAAAAAAAACTAAAAGAGTCCAGCTTTTTTCTTAGCGTGGGAGGAGAATAATTGTGAATGTAAATAGTGTAATGATTATTTTTTCTTCATTGCTCTTAACAATTATCTTTGTATCAAGGGTAAAATTATTTTTCAAGGAGATTTAAATGGAAAAAAACAATTATTTTCAGGTATGAGGGATATTTGAAATTAATATATATGTGTTTGTTATATGATATATACACTGAATTGACTCACGTGAAAAATTTAAATTGTTACAAGTATCAATTCATTAATTTATCTATGATGGATATTTCTAACTAATAAATAGGTGCATTTGATCTTCAAATATAGATAAATCAATTGTTGAATTGATAATAAATCAACTTATTTAATTTATTTAATCATAACTTATTTAGAATTATAACTTATATTTGAGCCAACTTATTAAAAATCTAATGGGTCACACACATTAAACACTATTGATCATAAATTAAACTGAAATAATTAATCAAGTGTGATTTAATTATAATTAAATAAGTTTTAGAAATTAATGACTAAATTGTGATTAATACATGAGATTACAATTCTAGACATGTAAAAATCAAATAGGGACTTTATTGAATAAAATTCTAAAAACAATTATATTAAGATAATATATGCATGTGATATTATTCAGGGGACAAATTGATATTTAATCATTTATAAGATTATTAGGTGTTGCTATAAATAAAATGTTATGTCTCATATTTTATATGTAGAGAAAAACTATGTAAGTTATGATATGAAATGTATTGTACACATTTCAAATGTATAGTTAAACATGGTATAAAAAATAAAGACCTAGGCACTTAAGGGAAAACGATCCCTCTTTTCTAAAAAGATTTTAAGAGATTTCTCATTAGTTGTTTTTATGGATTATTGTTAAAAGCTGAATATTTAGATGACTTATAGTTTGTGAAAATTGATTAAACCTTAGAATAAAGATCTGATCTTCAGTTAATCTTCTTAACCCTAAATGATCATAGATTGTCGGATTCTTAAGATTTGAAAAAAACTTAAATTTATAGTTTTCGTTGTGTTTATGTGTTACAAAAAACCCAACAGAAGCATCATGTCTCACTTTTATATTCATCAAACCATAAATGTTAGAATGGATAAGTTGTAATGAATTCTCAACTCTTGTTGCTACTTTAGATGGTTTCTTAATTGTTTGTCCAATTAAATAATATTCACATATAGGCAACTCAACTTTGGTAAGAGATACCAAAAAACATATTGAAGTCAAATGATTCATTTTATATTACTCAATATGATATAGTCTAGTACATTAAACATTTATATTTTTACTAATTGAGCTAGTAAATGATGGGAAAACATAATTATTATAAGTCAAATCCAAATTTAAAACAATTAAACCATATAAGCATCCACAACCAAAATATACAATTCTTTCATATACTACAAAACTAGTACTTAAGAAATGCATCTTATATTCTAAACACAAAAGGGATACAATAAACACAAGATTACTTCAAATATTTGGAACATACAAAACATCATATGAAAGTAGTATTTAGACACCATACAAAACTACTTTACACTTGCTAGTATGTTTTTACACTTGCTAGTACCTTTACTTCCACTACACACACGCGCACACATATGTTACTCGAGTAGGAATTCGATGATACTCCACATATGCTTCTTAATTTCCAACTATGTGTTTTATGGCTCTCAAATCTATAATTCATAAAAGACTAGTTTCAACCAACATCAAAATTCTATAAACATATATAAAACGAAACAAAACTTGAGTTAATGTCACCTCAAAGGGCTCGGAACACTAATGAGAAAATTGATTTAATTGGCCATGATTGTAACACTTCAACTTCAATTGGTCTCTTTTCTTTCTTTTTTTTATGTTAGAATTCAACACTAGCTAGAACTTAGAATTTAGAGTTTATAAGTATTCTAAGATTGTTAGAATTCTATGATACTAAATCATTATCTATTAGATTTTTATCATTATTAGGAGTTAGCTAGTTGATTAGTTTTCATCTTAATTAGATAAGGATAAACCTTAGTTAGATAAGGATAAAAGTCTTAGTCTAAATAGGACTTGTAAAGCTATATGGTCACCTTAAACATTCAAAAATATATAAGAAAGTATAAGAAAATATAAAAAAAAGTGCTAGATGTTGTGTTTTTATAAAAACCAACATGAGTTTTGTTTAATAATTGGTATCAGAGCCTATAAGTTGAAAAAAAGGATCAGTAGGATGGGAAGGAGGAAAGGCATAAACAAAGCAATATTGTCTTTGGTATATCTTTTAAAATGGTGATGGAAGCAAGATTTATTTTCTAGAAGCTTAAAGAACAAATCCAAGGCACCAATGACCTCTCATAGCAACAAAATAATCTAGCAGTGATCAAAATTTCTTCAGCAACAAAGTAATAGACGAGGTAGACATTCACACCAACAACAATAGTCTTTGACCAAAAGATCACATTTTAGACAATAGAAAAACAGTTTTAACAACCACATCTTTTTATTTTCAACAGCAACATAAAAGACCAACATTACATCAACTTGAAACGCCAACAATAGCAGAACAACTAGGAGCAGAAAGTAAATTAAAGCAACAATAAGTCTACTATAATATGACAGTAGTAGCGTTGCAATAGTAGAAGATTACAACAGGTAGAAATTTCACCAACAGTTGATTGCAGAAGCAACAAGTCATCAGCACACACACCATCCAAAATAGCAGTAGCGTAAACATCAACAAACACAGGAGTTCTTTAAAATTCTAGAGGGATAAAAAAGCTTAACAATCAGAATTATAGTACATGATCAACATGCATGATGTTTTACATGCAAGGCCAAAATCTATGTGAAGTAGTCAACGTTAGTAAAGACACACAAGCAGCCGAAGACACAAATGAAGGTCTATGCAAGTGGAAGATTAAAGCCAGTAAGGTAATGTTTACCTTTAAATCCATGATTAAAGGGGATATGTTGGAGCACATTTGGGATGTTATAATGCCAAAAGAAGCATGAGATATCCTTGCTTGTCTTTTCTCAAAAAAGAATGATACCAAATTATAACTTCTTAAGAATGAGTTATCGATGACACAACAAGACATGATGATTCCTCAATACTTTAATAAGGTGAAATCAGCATGTTGTGGGATTTTCAAATTAGAACCTGAAGCAACTATTGGTGAAATGAGGATAAAAAAGAATAATGTTTCATGGTTAAAAACCCGAGTAGTGAAGTTTTATTATTGCAATAAAAGGATGGCCTACTCAACCATCATTATTTAAGTTAAAAAATTTACTTATAGGTAAAAAAAAAATATGGCTAAACAAATCACAAAAGTCTCGTTGTGGGTTGAAAAGGAAAGGCTCTACACCAATAATGAAAGAAGTAAACAATGACATACTCACAATGATAGAAACCATAGTTGGCACTCTAATGGTGAATCCAATAAGGATGATAACAAAGAGAAAAAATATCAAAGAAATGGAAGCTTTTATCAAGAGGGAGTTTTAAAAAATTATAGCAATTGTTGAGGATTTAAAGGCAAGTGTTATAATTATAGAAAAAATGGTCATATAAAGAAAAATTATTGGTTTAAAAAGCCAATATAAAATAATATTGCTATATCAAGTTTAGAAAAACAGGTGAAAGATGAATAGGTTGTTAAGGCATCATATTCCATAGAAAAGGAAGAATTAGCATTGACAACTACAATCAAAGATCGAATTAATTATGGAAATGATTGGTCATTGATTATAGGTGTTCTAATCATATGATAGGTGATAAGCAAAAGCTACAACATTTGACAGAGTACAAAGGAAGTTGTGTGGTGGTAACAATTAACAACTCAAGATTACAAATAAGCCATATTAGTGAAACGATAATTACACCTCACTATAAATCAAGTCAGGAACATCTTCAATATGTTTATCATGTCCCAGGTATAAAGAAAAAATTATTGTCTATAGCATAATTAACATCAATAGGCTATTATGTCTTGTTTGGTCCAAGTAATGTTAAAGTGTACCAAAATTTTAAGATATTAGAAGAACCAATTATAGAGGGACAATGTATGGAGTTTGTTTGTATAATATATATAGAGACTACATATGTCAACAAAGCAAGAATGAGATTATAGATTTATGGCATATGAAACTAAGCCATGTTAGTTATCCTTAGCTGAGTATAATGATAAAAGAATTATCACTCAAAGGGCTTCCTCAATTTGATGTAAAAACATACATAGTATGTATAGGATGTTAGTATGGTAAGGCACATTAGCTATCATATGAAGAATCAAAGTTTAGAGTAATGAAACCATTAGAGTTAATACACTCTAATGTTTGGAATTGTCAAATAATCATAAGCTACAGGGATGCGGTATGTGGTGATATATATATTGATGATTTTGCAAGGTTTGTGTGTGTTTTCTTTATGAAAGAAAAATATATTCATAAAGTTTAAAAAGTTCAAAAGTTAGTTGAAGGAGAAGTAAAGAGAAAGATTCATTACTTGCGCAATGACAATGAAGGAGAATATAGCTCAGATGAATTCTCTTAATACTTATAAGAATTTCATATGCATCACCAGTACACTTGTGCAAATACACAACAACAAAATGGAGTAGCTATGAGGAAAAATCGACATCTTGTGAAAATCTGTTAAAACATGTTACATGAAGAGAATGTACTAGAAAGATTTTGGGCTAATGTAATGAGGACTTCTACTTATATAATCAATAAACTCCCATAAAAAAGGTTAGAGTTTATATCACCTTATGAGAAACTATAGAATACAAAACCTACAGTTAGCTATTTTTAAGGTTATGTATTTATTCTTAGTCATCTATGCAACAAATTTGATAAGAAATATGGTAGATGTATATTTATAGGATATGATAGCCAAAGAAAAATGGTGAAAATGTTATGATTTTATGACAGGAATGTGTTACACATCACGAGATATGGTGTTTGAAGAAGCATCATCTTGGTGGTCTTTAGATAAAAAAAAAAATGATTTCATATTCCAAAGAGTTTGAAGAAAGGCTATAATAGTAAAATGATGAACAATCTATATAAGTTCAATCAAGTTCAGAAAATCCTAAAAGAGTATACGATGATGTTATTGAAAAGCAAGAAATTAATTAGAATCCTTGGCATACTGGTGTCTACCAACAACAAATAGATGGATGTAGTATAATAGAAGAATCTTCTCCACAAACACATCTCAAAAGATCAACAAGAGTTTGTAAGTCAAACTCTAAGTATGCCAATACAAGCATAGTCAAAGAAGCAAGTGAAAGGTACCTAAAATTTTTAAAAGAGCATTACATAGCTCTAAATGGATTAAAGCTATGGAAAAAGAGGTCAATGTGGTAGGAAAAAATCAAAAATAGGATATTGTACCTAAACTAGTTAAGTGAAACTTATATCTTGTAAATAGGTTTACAAGATTAAACGTCTAGCAGATGGATCGATTGAAAGGTATAAAGCTTGTTTGGTAGTTCACGGGTTTTCATAACAATTTGGTTTAAACTATGTTAAAACATATGGTCCTATAGAAAAACTCATAATTGTACGAGTTTTACTTATAACAAATAAGAACTCAAGACTATGACAGATGGATGTGAAGAATGCATTTCTTCATTGAGAGTTGGATCGAGAAATTTATATGAATCAATAAGTGGGTTTTTAGATTAAAGATCATCATGAGCATGTGTGTAAATTGAAAATGACATTATATAAATTAAAACAAGCACTGAAGGCTTGGTATGATAAGATTGTTGAATTCTTTATTCAAGGAGGATGTTTAGTAACACCTGTAAATTCCATCTTGTTTGTGAAAGTCAATGAAGGAAAGATAGCTATTGTACTATTTTATGTGGATGATTTAATCATAATTAGTGATGATGAGTTAAAAATTATCCAAACAAAGGAGAATTTGTCAATTCATTTTTAAATGAAAGATCTTGGAGAATTCAAGCATTTTTTTGGGTTAGAGGTTGATTGTAAATAAAAAAGAATATTTGTTTGCCAACAAAAATATTCAAGAAATTTGTTAGAAATGTTTGGTTGCAAGTCAGTTCTAACACCAATGTAACCAAGCATTAAGATAAATGCTCATGAAAGAAAAGACTTAACAGATGCAATAATATATTGGCAATTGGTAGGTAGTTTGATCTATTTAATCTTGATTAAACCAAATATTTTATATACAGTTGGTGTAATGAGTCGTTATATGCAAAATCCAAAGAAATCTCATTTGGAAGCAGTTCGAAGAATACTGAAATATGTGGAGAGTACAATTGGTTACGGCATTTCATACAAGGAAGGTACAGATTGCAAGTTAGTTGGTTATTATGATGTTGATTATAAATGAGAACATGACACCTAACGATCTATAAGTGGTTATGTGTTTAAGATTGAGCCATGAGCAATTTCTTGATGTAGGAAGAGAACCAATAATATCCTTATAAACAACAGAAACAGAATATTGAGCAGTAACAATGACAGCTCAAGAAAGTACTTAGTTGATATATATAACCATGAGCAATTTGAATATTTTCAGCATCAACTTAATGTAATAAAAGAGTGACGGCTGATATTGAGAGAGAGTGTTAGAATTCAACATGAGTTACGAATTATAATTTAGAGTTTGTAAGAATTCTAAGATTGTTAAAATTATGCAATATTAAATCATTAGTTATTAGAGTTTTATCATTAACCAGAGTTAGCTAGTTAGATAAGAATAAACCTTAGTTAGATAAAGAATGAAAGTCCTCGTAAGGCTATATATAGCCACCTTAAATATTCATAAATATACATAAGTAAATAATAAAGAGAAAATGTTAGCTGTGTGTTTTTATTAGAGCAAAACCAGAGTTTTGTTCAACATGTTGTTCCTATCAAAATTTGGCAACTTCTTCTTTGACTAAGGCTTTGTTTCCTCTTATATTTGCAGAGCTGCTTTCGTTCGTGATAGAGCCAGCTATCCTTCAAGAGTCTAGCTCAGCCATATTCATCGTGCTTGGAAGTGTGATCATCACTGAACATTCTTTCTCCAGTACTTTAATGTGCCAACCAACATCATTAAAAGTTTTGATGTTGTCGTTATGAGCAGGTTAACTTTCATACGCTGCTAATTATCTAGTAGAGAATGAATATCAGCTTGCACTTGTTTCTCACCGATGAGACTATGACCAGCTAACTTAAGCTCTCCAATCATATTAGACATCTCAAAATTTAACACTTCGAAAGGTCATAGACATAGTCATCAAGTCTACATTACAGTAGCAGAAATGGATCGTCATTAACGCAAGAACCTTGGCCTTCCTAGCAGGAAAAGTCCCCTTTACCCTTCAAAACGTTTATAATACTAATCTTTATAAGACTTTTTATTAATTAAGCCCTTTTGAAACCTTACATGCTTATAACTCATGGTAAAAAAAATTCAAATTGCATAGAAAGTTGCTGTTAATAATCATTCAAGAGTTCAAAGAACATTCTCATGGCAACACTCAAATCAACATGAAAACATTCATGGAGGCTCTGATGCTGATAAAGAAAAACTTAAAAGAGTAAAGTGATGGATCTTTCTTGGATTCTGATTGGATTATATATTGAATAGCTAATTGATGCAAAACCACTCCATTCATTTTTTAATATAATTTGGAGGGTTGTTGGAACTGAACTCAATATTCTCTAGTTAATTGATGCCTCATGTCTATATGTGATTTTGACTCTTTCGTGCTCCATATTTTTTATGTTTCAATGTGGTTGGAAAAATGATTTTTTTTTCTGGTTAAGGAAGAAACAAAAGAAGATGAGACATCATAATCATAAACCATCCAAAGAAAATTAAATTTTCCATGGCCCTTTCTTCCATTCTGCTGTACACAATGAGTACGTAACTTGTACCCGTAGGCCCTAGCTAGCTAGTACTGATTTGCTAACATATATATATTTTGAACCACGAAGAAGTGAGTACTCGACTCGATGTGAACAAGCAAAAACCAAACTATATCATGTCAGCATTCAAACCCTTTCGATTTTTTGTTTTTATCCATATGGGCTGATGGTTATTAGAAATGTTGAAAGTATTTTGAAAATATTAGATTGGTGATTATCAGCAAATATTTAAACCCTTTTCAAGTTCTTACACCTAATTTAGGGCAAGATAAATGACAAACTAAATCTAGCTACAAGTTTCTAGCCTTGGAATCTCTTGTTCTCTCAATTTATATCAATCTTATTGGTTAAAAAATAATTAATTCATGTGTATAAATTAACCTTGTGGTCACGCCAAGTACCTTTTATAAATGAATTATTAGTATTGCCTCTTTCACTTAGATGGCAAGAATATCAGTAATCAACATTTAGCAAGTGCACTTAACAGAAGAATGCATTTCTTTATATGGAGCTCGAGGTGCACGTGAAAGCTAGCTAGTTAAGCAAACTAATTGGAGCTCGAGCGGTGAAGGGACTTGGAGGTACGACTCCATTGCCGCCTAAAGGTTATGTTCATGTTTGCGTAGGGTATAACAATGATGCGAGGCGATTCATTGTTCATACAAAACCACTTGGTGATGCAGGTTTTTTGGAGCTTCTCTATAAATCAGCTAAAGAATATGGTTTTGATAATGAAGGCATTCTGAGGATTGCATATGAAGCAAAGGATTTCAAGGAGCGGATGATGATTACTAGGGCTAAGGGAAAGGTTATTCGGTTTGACTCCGTCTAATCTCTAGATATATTGCATCCGGTTTACTTTGTCCTCTGGGGTAAATGGAGGGCAGTTCTGGTTGATCTTGTGTACACAGATTCCTTTTGTGTTCATCATATGTAAGGAGATTAATTTCCGAACATTATGTTTTGTAGGATTTTTTGTCTTACTTTTATTGACTTTTGGTTAGATTGGTAATAGTAACCTTCCCATGAGAACAATTGTGACCAAGGAGCCAGACAAGAATTGGTAATTAGCTTAGCTTAATCCTCTACTTTTTGGATTTTAAGTAATCTGAAGATTTGCCTAACTGAAAGTTGAAACAGCTCAGGTGATTTAATTAGTGTGCTAATCACTATCCTGTTCGGTGGATTGTCTGGATGACTAGTTGCTAATCATTAGAGAGCACAATTATGGTGCTAATGGAATTAGAGTAATTTGTGGATAATGGTGGATTTGTTCTTCGTTTTTAATTACCATTGTTTAATGAAGAGTTTATTTTCTTTCAAAGCAAAGGGTCCTTAGGTGTTTATTATAAATACGTTGAAGTTAATTTGTAATGTGGGAGAAAAAAGTGTTAATAATATGAATGTGTTTTCTGTATAATGAAATGTGTTAATAATATATGTACTTAATATAATGAATTCAAAAATATATAACCTGAAAAAAAAAGTTGTGAACACCAATTAAATATTAAAACAAGTTATTTTTATATTAAAAAAAAGAAGAAATAGATGTAAATACAAATATTGTACAAGTATAGGATACAAAAAACTCTTGCTAGTTAATAGTAATATATATAATAAATTGTGGAATGAAGGAAAAAGCGAAAACTCAACTATTTTAAAAAACAAATCTTGAGTTTGGCATGGTTGTCAGACTCATACCCTTTAAGTGTGACATGGTTTTCTAGATCCAAGTTGCTTGGGTCTAAACCTGCACACCTAGGTCAAAAATTTTAAAATCTTTTAATAGCACGATTGGACTGCAAAAAAAATATATTACCTCATTCAAGTAGGATTTTTCATTTATATGCAGTATAACTTAACTGCAAATTTTTTTTTGTTTATGCAAGTTATTTATAAATTTATTATATTCAAAGAGGAAAGAATGAAAAAAAAAATGTTGAGTTCTAAGTTATTTATTTCAAGTCTTCAAAAATAAATTATTTTTTGTAAGCAATGTGGATGAAAATATTAATTTTATATTTTCATCCAAGTGTTAGACAGTTTTTTAAAGGATTCATGCTTTTTAAAATTTGAGATGTTGTTGAATGGTCTAATTGTCAAAATTTATTATAAGAAGAGTTTATTTTACATTATAACTATTAGTATATATGAAAATTTGAAATATATGATTATAAAAGAAAACTTTTGACCTTTTGAATTGATATATTATGTTGTAAGAAAAGAAAATATTATATATGTAAAAGATTGAAGGCTTAAGATGGGGCTAATGTTGTATTTTCACATAAAGTTAAATTATCATTTTGTGTTTTGGTTGAAAAAATTAAAGCCCTGGTAGTGGGGGTATTTCAGTATTTTTTTAGGTTCATTGATCATTAAATGTTTCAGCAGGGGTATAGTAGTCTTTTCACGATTATTTCCATAGTAAAAATATTATTCTACCCTCAAAATTAACAAAACTAAGACCTATTTCCCAGGAGTTTTTTGATATTTTACAAACTGTTAAATAATTAAAATACATATTTAGCTTTGAAAAAGACAAAAAATAAACTTTGTTTATGGAGTATTTTTGTTCTTTCATACTGTTTATGTGTAATTATTTATAATTATGGTGAACATTTTAATATTTTAATATTGTTTTATTATTTTTAAATTTAAAAAGTTGTGCTGTACTCATGTTTATTTAGTTACGAGAAACAACCAAAATTCAAATTACTTAAATGTCAGATTCAAAGTTTTTGAATCTAACATAATTATCAAACATTTTTAATATTTTTTATATTTAAAAAATAATAATATTAATCTGTTAAGGAGCGGGGGTCAATATCCTTAATACAGCTACGTATCTTCTCAATACAAACACTATCATAAATTTATATTCAAATAAATGGTTATCTTTTTCTATTTTTTTCAAGAACGGGACAAGCTAAATAAAATAAAATAAAATAAAATATCTAATCAAAAGCTTAGACTCTGGACTCTGTCTTTTATTATATGTATAGATAAGATAAGATGATCCATCAATCAATCTCTTAGCCAGAGAGGAAGTCATGAAGTCATATGATATGAAAATGAGATCCCATATCCTCCCAATCTGTGCCAGCCATGCAAGTAGCTAGCTACCTGCTTATTTCAAGTTTCGATTGCATAGTTTTAAAACCTGATATGGT
>Ga0325410_1005449_pt1 | contig 14042 bp, 9 predicted proteins | sample PopdelMetagenome_16_FD_206182 | JGI IMG/M metagenome (GOLD analysis project Ga0325410, IMG submission 206182) | Populus deltoides microbial communities from Bellville, Georgia, United States - Xylem-PdIQD-R3 | ecosystem: Host-associated > Plants > Phyllosphere > Stem > Wood/Secondary xylem... | reverse complement strand
TGGTGCATTTTGGGGGCAAACGCTTAGTTCAGATGCTCTGAATGCCATATTCACTTCTTTTGTTTTCAGGCTGTTAGTTTGTGCTGTCTCAAATCGAAATGCAAACAGGAAAAAGCAAGGAATTCATGCGAGCGAGAAGGAATTCACGGGTAAAGGTTCTGGGATGATCATCGAATAGTTGATGCAGCTGACACAAGAAAATTCAGAGGCTTTTGCATCTCTGCTTCCTTGAACCGTCCCTCTCGGATTGACACAAAATACTATGTTATTAATTGGTGTATGGGAATGTAATAATATTGTTTTTTAAAGTAATTTGTGTTTGGAAATATATTAAAATAATATTTTTTTAATTTTTAAAAAATTATTTTTTACATTAGCACATAAAAAAATTCTAAAACAAAAGAAGAATTAGTTATAAGCAAAAAAATAAAAAAAAATTTGTTTTTCATGAGATGTTGTTCGGAACGCGATTCCAAACATCTCCTTGGAATATTATTTTTTTAAATATTTTTCACTTAAAAATATATTAAAATAATATTTTTAAAATATATATATTTTTAACATCAGTTTAAAAATAAAAAAATTTAAATATTTTTAACAACAATTTTAAAATATAAAAATAAACATGCATGTAGAAAGCAACTTGTGCATTAACTGGGACTTGCAAAAATAATTTACTGCAACTTTTGTTTTTAACTTTTAATAAAAGAAATCACCATTCAACTTGATTATAGTCTTTGAAATGATGTGCGTTTTCTTTGCATAAACGGACCCCTTCAAGGAGGAATCCTTGCGTGACATGACTGATTTTAGAATTGCACAAGCAACATGTTCTTGCACCTCATGCACCAGTATGAGTCGGGATTTATTTTCTCGTTACTCGTACTTGTTTGCAGCAACGAGAAAATATAGTCGGAAAATATAAATGTAACGATTATATAAAAATAAAAACACGAAAATTGACAACAAGCGCCCGTGGCCTAATGGATAAGGCGTCTGACTTCTAATCAGGCGACTGTGGGTTCGAGTCCCACCGGGCGTGAGCTTTTTGACTGATTTTGGTTTTTCAATAAATTTAAAATGCCACGTCAACCTCGATTTTCCTCTATTTAAATTGAATACCAACAATAATTTTTATATTAATAACAATACTTGGGTTAGTTGAAATATTACAGCTTTTATTTTGATTTAAAATAACAAAAATTAAACATGAGATACATTTTTTAATTTCTCATTAATTAATAACATTAATTTTTCTATATTTAAATGACATTAATTATAATATTTGAGTGTATATAAAAAATAAAACTTTCTAGTTTGAAACAACAAAAATTAAAAATATATTATTTATGTAAAGTTATTTTAAGAGATTGGAAACGAAAATTGATAAAATTAATAGTTAGGAAGATATGTTTTTTTTTGAAAGTATGATTATGGTTGTTTTTTAAAATGTTTTTTATTCAAAAATATATTAAAATAATATTTTTATTTTTAAAAAATTATTTTTAATATCACTTCCTTAAAATAATTTAAAAACAGTAATTCCCGGTGTATCTCTTCATAATCTTACTTAATTTGAAATTAAATGGTATACACACAGGTGGGTCCCGTTCCTTGATCAGCGGTTGATATCACAGCGATCAGATTACCCGATTTCAGTTCCTCGCATATATCATCACCCTATCCTCATACTCTCAGACCCACACGATAGTCAGTCATAGCAGCAAGAACCACCGCCATCTCTCTGGTCTCTCTCTGCGTGACTAATTTTTAGTATTCGCTGGTTCTTTCTTTTTTTGAAATGGCTTCAACTGCTACTTCATTCTGCTCTCCACCGCTCACAAGCTCCCGCGCTTCCGTTCTTCGCCAATGCCAGCAGCTGAACCCTAATAGACTCTCATTTCCAATCAACTTGAACACCGCTAAAAGAGCACCGAATCTCACTGTTCAACATGCGCCTCTCCCTCTCAAGGTTCTCTGCGCTCGCGGAAAACGAGGTAAAACAAAATTAATAAATAACTCCCTTAAACTCTGTACTCTTTTAATTTTGATTCTTGTTTGAGTTATTCATCTTTATTATTTTTGTTAATATTGAGTTTTTTTTTGCTGATTTTGACGGTGACTTGATTGGAGTTTAGGAGAAGAGATAATCCATCTTGTTTTTTCTTTTAATGAATAATAAAAAATTAGGATTTGCTGTGTGCTAAAAAAAATCAAAGATTAGCTCATCTACTCAATGCAATCGATATATCAGATAGTAGAAGGTTGCTCTTTATAGAAAATATAGGTTCAATCAGAAAAGAAGCTGAGATTTTTTTTTCGGGTTGGAGACACAGTGTAAATGAATTAAATCCCTGGAAGAAATTGAAAACAGAAAAAAGGGGCCAAATAAAGACACAGGGTAGGAGAAATGTGGAAGAAAGTTAGAGAGAGAGAGTTGGAGACTGAGGTTCCTATGGAAGGGGGGAGCGAATCAGAACATGTTATTTCAAATGCCAGTCCCATTTTCAGAATTAGCATATTCTTCTTCTTGTTAGAACTCCCAAGCTGGACTGAACTGGGGAATGGTTTAATAAGTTCTTTGTTTTGATGAGAAGAGACTCAAAATATAGCAAACTGGTGATGTATGCAAAGAATGTTGCTTTTTTGGGTGCCCAAATTACTTTCCTGTGGCAGTGAAATTATCGTTTTGTTTTGCTTACCAACTGGGCCATCAAATTTTGGAGTATTGATTGGAGTGTGAAAGTATTTTATTGTTATTATTTATCATGCATGTTGAGAGTGAATTTATTCATTAACTCTATGAAGGGAGACTGATTCCCTTTCATCCTCATCTCATGTCAAGGTACAACGGCAAAAAAACCTGCCACTTCTGATCCAGTTTATCGTAACCGGTTAGTTAACATGTTTGTCAACCGAATCTTGAAAAAGGGGAAAAAGTCACTGGCTTATCATATCATCTATCAAGCATTGAAAAATATTCAGCAAAAGACACAATCAAATCCATTAGCTGTTTTACGTGAGGCAGTGAATGGAGTAACTCCTGATGTAGCGGTAAAAGCAAGACGTGTTGGTGGATCTACCCAACAAGTTCCTATTGAAGTAGGAACATTCCAAGGAAAAGCACTTGCTATCCGTTGGTTGTTGGAGGCATCCCGAAAACGTTCAGGACGAAGTATGGTTCTCAAATTGAGTTCTGAAGTTATGGATGCTGCCAAAGGGACCGGTGAAGCCATAAAAAAGAGGGAAACCACTCATAAGATGGCAGAGGCTAATAGAGCTTTTGTGCATTTTCGTTGATCCATGAACAGGATTTAATGTAGACAAGTGGACTATTGGAAAGGATAAGCGGAGGGAAGACTTATATTTGACCTATGTACTTCTTGAAATAAATGGATAGAAGTTCAAGATGAAATATATTGCTTTTGTAATCTATTTCCGTGAAACATATTTCTTTTGTATTCCATTTATGTCATGTTGTTAATCTCTCATATTCTGTCCAAACATCAATTCAGAAACTTGCGTTCTCTTTGGGCTTGAATTTTAATTGTGGTCGGATGTTCTGCATTTGCTATCCTATTTTGTACTATTAGTCTCATATCCCGGTCCTTTTGCTGCTAGTACTCTCAATGTAGCCAAGGAAGTTTTAATAGAGGATGGCATTATAATGAAGTACGTTGTCAATTACCTCTGCTAGTTAGGTGGTCTATGGTGAAGACTGGACAAATTCATTGTCTTTTATACAAGCTGATGTTGCTTGTTGGTATATACGGGATGCGATGCATATTTACGCTGTGCTTTGCTTTACAAAATGGTTACATCTAATATGGAACGTTGATATCTGGCGATAGGACATGCAGTGTCAACCAGACTTGTTCTTTGAGAATAGAATACGTGGGTTGTAATCTTTAGAAAAGCCCTTTTATCCTTTTGTAGTTGCTTGTCAATCTTCCAGAGAACAGAGTTTCTCATGACAATCTTCAGGGATCTTATAAGTTTTGGCTCCCTGTCTTCAGCGCTGCTCTTATATCTACTTGCTTTATGGTTTCCAAATTGAGCTTTTTATGCTAAGCAATTATTAAGACACCTACAGAATGTTCTTGTTAACCACATCTTTTGGGTTTGTCAGCTACAGCTGTTACTCAGGACTCTAGGGAGATGTCGATTTCGAGAAGTGACATCCCTCCGACTTTGTATGTTATTTTGCAAGGTTCTGGTTTTGTTTCAACGTTAATGTGGGTAGGAATTGGATGCCACTTTTTCTCGAGGCAGAATGAAAATCAACATTCCGACCTTTTGATCGTGTCTGTCGGTTAATCAGCTTGAAATGAAACAAGAGACAGGCTGGTTGTTCCTTTGTTCTTGGGCTCAAACATTATTTACCCTAAAAGCCCAAGACCTCTTTCTCTGACAGCGCCCTCCAACCTAGAAAAAATAATTAATATATCACTTCTTCCGGCTTCAAAATCCTAGGAAAAAAAAAAAAAAAAAACACCCCAGAGAAGCAAAAACCCATCGTCTCTACAAAAAAAGCAAGTATGGTAGTGAACAAATAAGGAAAAAGAAGCCAAAATCTTCTTCACCTCTCCTTGTGTAGGAATAATCCATAAAGAGTGATCGCCATCTTCTTTGATCTTTGTTGGATGATAATTTATTCGATCTTTAGCCTTTTGTTTTATTCTTCAACAAGATCTCAATTCCTTGGTCCTGGTGATAACAGCTTTATTTTATTTTAAAGAGTTGCTCTATGACCTCAATTCAAAGGTACCCTTTTCTTTTCCTTTCTTCGATCAATTGAGTTTCATCTTCAAATTGTAAATTTCATAATTTGGGCAGTGGGGATAGATTTAAACTCTTGGGTTCTGTTATGCTCCCTGTTCTTAAGAGAGACAGGCATTAAGCTAAGATCTTAATCTTCAAATAAAACACTTCTTGAGCTTAGCTGCTAAATATGTAGTCTTGATCAGCTCTTTGGTGAAGTAATCAAATACATCTATTTTTAGGTTTGGCTAATCAATTGGGTTCTTAATATTAACTTGTTTGGTGGCAGTGCTTCTTTGAATAGTTTGGTATACACATTTTTGCTTTGATGTTTTTCTAGAGTTATTCTTAGAATAATCCTATATTGTTTGATGACTCTCATTCTCTTCCTCTGGTAATCAACAGGGGTCTTTAACTTTTTGATAACATAAAAGAATTAACAATAGCATTAAAAAAAGAGCGATGGCAAATTCAAATCCATCGGCATCAACGCTTCCCTCTGATTCTTCTGAGCAGAGGGGAATCCATATGGCAGATTCAAACATGCAAGCTATTCAACCCTGTGTTAGCCATCAAATTCGACCCTCTTTGGATGGTCCTGTAGCTATCCTTTGGGACATTGAGAACTGCCGTGTCCCTAGTGATGTCCGCCCTGAAGATGTGGCTGGGAATATCAGAATGGCTTTGCGAGTGCACCCTGTTATTAAAGGAGCTGTCATGATGTTTTCTGCATATGGAGATTTTAACTCCTTCTCCAGACGACTGAGAGAAGGCTGCCAGAGAACTGGTGTTAAACTAGTTGATGTTCCAAACGGTAGAAAGGATGCTGCTGACAAGGCTATTTTGGTCGACATGTTTCTCTTTGCACTTGACAACCCCCCACCTTCCTCCATCATGCTTATCTCTGGAGATGTGGATTTTTCTCCTGCTCTTCACATACTTGGTCAGCGTGGATATACTGTGATTCTTGTTATCCCTTCTGGGGTTGGCGTCTCGTCTGCCCTATGCAATGCTGGCAAGTTTGTTTGGGACTGGCCTAGTGTGGCTCGTGGGGAAGGTTTTATACCCCCCTCAAAGACGTTATTGCCTTCCCATGCAGGACCAGCTGATATTGCTGGGTATTTTATGGGATGCCGTATAAATGACAACCACGATGGCCAGAATGAAGAAGAGGCAATTGTTTACTGGGGGCGCTCGCAAAGCTATTACAACTCTAGAGATCTCTCTATAATGTCACAGTCTTTATCTGAATACAACAGCAGTTCTTTGATGACTGTGCCTTGTCACCCCACTAGTTCGAGGTCACAGAGTCTCCCATCTGGTCTGAATGAAGTTTCAGCATGCCCCGCATCTTATGATGAGTATTATTCTACTATGTGGGTACAGCCTGGGGACATAAATGGTCTGAAAGCTCAGCTGGTGAAGTTACTTGAACTTTCAGGTGGATGTTTGCCTCTTACCCGAGTTCCTCCTGAGTATCAGAAGATGTATGGTCGGCCTCTTTATGTTTCAGAATATGGGGCATTGAAGCTTGTTAGTCTTTTCAAGAAAATGGGCGATGCAATGGCAATAGATGGCAAGGGTCACAAGAAGTTTGTCTATCTTAAAAACTGGAAAGCAGGTCCAAGTGCACCTCCTATAATTTTAGCAAGGAGGGATAAGACAGGAAAGGGGCTTCAGGAGGAGAGCTTGGATGCTGCGACAGGTGGTGCCTCTTCAGATGAGGTCTCAGATGAAGAAAGAGTGATGGTTGAGGAACATGAGGTGGGGAGGAACCAAGAGAAGGCTAATTTGGGAACAGCAGCTCGATATGAAGTTGATGACCCAAATCTTGAGCTGTTCAAGTTTGAGTTGCAGGAGATTCTAGTGAGCTATTCTTGTCAGATTTTCTTGGATTGTTTTGAGTCAATATACCAGCAAAGATACAAAAAACCACTGGACTATCAAAGATTTGGTGTGGATGAGCTGGAGCAGCTTTTTGACAAGGTGAGAGACGTTGTGGTCTTGCATGAAGAACCTGTGAGCAAGAAGAAGTTCCTGGCTGCCATTGGTGGCTAGGAGAAATGAGAGTTGCTTGTCTTGTAACGTGTTCACTTACATAGATCAGATAGTTGAGGCATGCCTTATAATTGCATGCTCTCTCATAGTTTTTTCCCCTTATTTTTCATAAAAGATGACGGAGAAGGCTGGATCACATTTATTCTTTTATCTTTATGTGTCCTGCATGGATTTGAGTATCTCCATGTATGCCTTGTGCCCCATCGTTGTTACTGATAAAACTACTAATGTGAGATCTGTAATATAAATTCACCAGTTCAGTGCCCGAACACTTCTTTCAACATTCTCACCTGGAAAGTAGAAGCTTTACTTGCTCTTTCATTACATGTTGGCTACATGAGTTGTATTTGATGATTGATCTTATCAATCTATCGAAGTGGAGATACTTTTACATCAAGCATTTTTGAATGGTTGGCTGCTGTCAAGACTCCGAACCTAGATCCATGTGATTTCGTGCCTCAAACTTTTAACAGCGATACAAAACAGTGCCCCTTGTATTTTACAGTGATTCAAAAGTTGGAAACTTTTTGTTTGTATAGAAGCTTTCTCAAACCAAAACTATTTCTTTACTCTGGTCCTTAAATAATTTGAGACGTTCTGTTTACTATGAAAAACATAAAGAAGAAGCGGCTCAATAAAATGTGTGAAGTGTCCTTGAAGCGATTATTTTGGGAATTCCGGGTTTTTGAGCTGGTGTGAAGTTAATGGAAGACGTGATTAGGAGTCCCATGGTCTCTGCAATTGCATCCCCTAAGACGTGCTGTCGTTTCCTGAAAATGTAAGTATTGTTGGTTGGGCTAGAGCTTTCATACCCTGAGGAGCTGAGATCACCGCATGATGGACGGAGCTATTATCTGCTCTATTTGTCAACACCTTCTTGAATGTAGTGGTGGCAGTATTCGTCATGTTCAAGAGAACAAGGAACGAAGGATAATTAAGATCAAGGCTAGCATATTCACAAGTAAAATTTGAAGACCCTGTGATGATTTGGATCAGTTGGCTTGTACAGCTCATCGCACACAGGTAGTTAACGCAATCCTCCGCCTCTATATCATACACTAGGTCAAGGTCCATGACTTTGTTGGGATTTACATGCCCTGCTCCAAAATCAAGGGGTGTCCCAGCAACTTCAGTGGTCATATCGATGATTCTACCAACTGCGTTGCCTGTAACATCAGCAGTTGTCATCAGTGCTGATCGGATGGAAGCAGAACTCCAAGCATGGTGAGAGGCTTTAAGCAATGCAGCTATCCCAGCTACATGGGAACATGACATTGATGTGCCGGAAACAAGAGCATAATCTGTGAGCAAATAATCATCTTCACGCATTGGTGCAAATCCTTTATTAGGAACCCAAGCAGCCAGAATATGGTATCCAGGAGATAGTATATCAGGTTTCAAGAGTCCATGGGGATCTTCGATCAGGTCCTCAAGAGGAAAAATATGCCACTATCGAGCTTAGTAACCAAATAACGTTAACCCAAACTTTACTCTAACTGTTGTGTTTGTGGTATTTATGATATAGTTCTTCAGCAAGTCTCCATCTTTTGTGCTCACTATCACAATCGGCATGTAGACGTAGTCTTGTTGGAGAAATTCTGCATCATCTTCACTGAAGATAGCCCCATTAGCTCCAGCAATGTCTGGCCCATATCTGAGAGACTGTGATGACTCATCATCGTAGTCACAGAAGAGGAACTTTCCGGCAACATCTTTGGGGTCTAAGAAGTTCCAAGCACAAACTTCTTTGCCTCGATTTCCTTGTCCGAAGTATACAGTAATAACGATTTCCTTCTCGCTCGTATGCTTCCATGATCTTTGCCTTGAATTTTTCTATTTCCTCCTCAGTCCACTGTAATCCATGCAACCATATCCAAATGCAGATAAGCATGCCATAAGTTGGTAAGGCCTCAATAATATTTATAAGAAAGGTGAGGTCACATGAATTCCTTGCTTTTTCTTGTTTGCATTTCGATTTGAGACAGCACACTAACAGCCTCAAAACAAAAGAAGTGAATATGGCATTCAGAGCATCTGAACTAAGCGTTTGCCCCAAAATGCACCAATTCTATAAAATATGAAAAGGGCCTTGCCAGAACAAATGCAATTTTTGCACAGGATGGATGTAGATACGGTCAATATTAATGTAGATATGGTATTTTTTATATATCTAATTGCTCAAATCAAAGTGATGGCACAAGTTTTTATTGACATCTTGATCATATCCGAGGAGTGAAGAGGCCGCCAGAGGACAACCCATCACCAGATATTTTGGCATTTGGCCAAAGGAACAAGAAACTGGGACTGCATGCACGACCACACATTGCATAATTTCCAGCACCAAAACTTCCACCAACAATGATGGTTACCTTGGGGACCTGCACAGGTATTTTTATTGGCAAAAGTTCAGGTGTAAATAAATTTTCTTCCCATGATTTCTTCAATTTCTCAGTGGATCATGAGATGTAATGATGGAAAAAGAGAGCTTTGCAAAGAGTACAATGAAATAAGATTAGGTTGAGTGTAAGGAGTAAAACTTTCGTGAGCTGCTAGATCAATTTTACTTTTCAAAGTGAAAACAGAAAAGAAATGCTTGAAGCGAAGCAGCCCATCTTACATACCAACGATGAAATATAAAATGTTTATATTTCCCAGCTTTAGTTGTCCAGAAATCCTAAAACATGAAATAAAGAAATGGATGTATAATGAGTACTTTCACATGCTTAAAAAAACAATGACTAGTTTTACAATTGCCTTTTCTATCTAACTGGTGATATGTATTCTCAGAAGACATTGACTTGACCTGCTGCCAAGTCTGTAAGAGTAGTGCTACGGCTTTCTTGCAAACCATGATTGTTGATCGAGGCAAACAATGATCGCCTCAAACAGAGAGCATACTGGAGGGAGATTGTGGAGAGCCAGTTTCAAGTAAAAAGCTTCTACTACAATACGACCTCGATGTGCTTGAAGAGGATGCAAGATATCTTACATCCCCACTCTGAAAAATAGCATCACTCTTGTTTGATTTTTCCTTACTTGTTCTTCCTCCTCCTTCACTTCCTTCACACTCTTCATCTTCCACAGCTCGCACAAATTCACTATGCATGGGGTCTGAACTCTCATACAAAAGCCTAAGGACTTGCTTGATTGAAGGCCTTGCCCGGCCTTCCTTCTGTGTGCACCATCTCACGATAGTCACAATAGTTTGTAGCTGGTCCAAGTCAAAGGAATCCCTGATGCGTGGATCCACTAACTCCGGTAGTCTTGAATCTGATGCCATGAATATTTGAGACCACTCCACCAAATTCTTGCTCTCCTGTATTGCTCGTCTTGCAGTCACTATCTCCAACAGTACCACACCATAGCTATATATATCACTTTTCTCGGTGAGCTCTTGGGTGACCACATACTCAGGATCCATGTAACCTGAAAATCATTGTGTACTCGGGCCTCTTAGTACAGTGAGCTAGCAAATATTTACAGTAGAACACAAATATTGTATTCCCGGACCTGGTGTTCCACGGATATCGGTATCTACTGGTTCAAAGCATATAGAACCATCTTTTAAAGCATGGGCAAGGCCAAAATCTGCAACCTGGAAAATAAAAATGGTGTGAAGGAGACACTGTAAAAGATAAACCGCTAATAGGTATGATTTTGCAGGACATACTCTTGCAAGAAAAACCCAGTCCTTCAAATTTTTTAATTTTTTGTAGTCTTCAAAAATTTTGAAAATCTGGGTTTTATTAGAAGTACTATCATTCTGAGTGTGTAATTGAGAAATACAATATGGACCATGAAAGAAATAAACTCACAAAAGCAACAAGGCGGTAAATCAATACACTACCTTAGCAACAAAATTTTCATCCAATAAAATGTTGCTTGATTTTATGTCCCTGTGGCACAGAGGTGGATTGCAATAAAAGTGGAGGTACTCCTGCAAGTAAAAATAAGAAATGAGGAGGGGAAAATAATTCATGTAAATGAGCCAAAGGTCTCAAACCAAACCAATGGTAAGCCACTGTTTCTGTTCATTACCAGAGCATTAGCCACGTCAATTGCAATCTGGATTCTGACCTGCCAACTCAGAGGACTTCCAGGGGCTGCAAACAGGATGTCAAATCTATTCAGAATACAAAGCCGCCAAATGAGTTCCCCCAATATAAGAAACCACTAATTTCTATAACCAATAGAATTTGAATCCAAGAATCTTCTGGAGAAAAACTTTTCTTTGTTAAATGAAGGCATGGATTGCAAGTGCGTGTGCACACACCAGAGAGATATTTCTCTTGTGAACAGCACCACAAAAAATTATTTCCAATGGAACATAAACTAGGAAGGAAGAGTAATGCACCACATCAAATGGACTAGTAATAGTATAATGAAAATGAAGAGACGCACAATGAAGATGATCCTTTAGGCTTCCATTTGCCATATGCTCATACATGAGGAACCTGCCACGAACAACAAAAGAATATTTGATTTTGCAGTTATAGAAACGATAATCCCACACAAAACCAGATGCTTAGAAAAAGTTTAAGCAGAGCTTGTGAATGTTCAAATCTGCCCTCGTGTTCATTATATTAAACCCATGCAAAAGTGATGTCATGGCACACATTGAGCACATACACACATCACATTAAAATGACCTCAATTTCCTACTCGTTAATTGATACAAAACATTTAGTAACATTTAAAAAGAACACCACAAGACTGCTTGCATTAAGCCATGGCAGACAGAAATTTACATGGACCACAAGGAAACACTCATCAAGTCTTAGTTTTGCTTGCAAGATAAGATGGGGCCAATCATAAAATACATGAACGTAGTGGTAAACTACCTCTCATTCTTTTTTATGCAAAAGCCTCTTAGAGCAACAAGATGGCGGTGGTGCAGTCTAGCGAGTAATTCTATCTCTCTGCAGAACTCCTGTTCTACCTGCTCTGAAACCTTGTTCATCCGCTTCACTGCTGCCACTAACCCATCACTAAATTCAGCTTTATATACAGTTCCAAATCCTCCCTGTCCAATGATTGTATTGAAGTTATCTGTTGCCTTCATTGTCTCCTTGTAGCTGAATTTTCGTAGCATTGATGCAGGCCCTGCAGATGACAGCCACCCCCACCCCAAACAACCCGAAGTTATGAATTAATGAATGAAAATTGCAATTTTAACGAACACTAGCATGAAGATAGCACATAACCAAGAAAACCCAGAATCACACCTTGAAATTTCCTTGTAGGCCTAGGAGGTGGGAAGGCTCTTGAAAAGGTCTTATTTATATTCTCAGATTCCTCTATTTCTCTGTTTTTCCTACGAATAAGAAACATCAGGACTATCAACATCACAAGGGCAGCTGCTGTGACTGCAATGCCAATAATTGGAACTAATGTCAGATGGTATGGGTGGTGGTTTGCTTTTAGGGCTAGTCCCAGGATAGCTTGGTTCGGGCCAGCAGCTGTTAATGGATTTGGAGGGGCTTCAGGAATGACTGCAGATGGAGGTGGCTCTGAAAACACCCAAAAAAAAAAAAACTGAGTTAAGTGGTTGGATAACAACATAGAACAAGAATTACAGATGAAATCACTTCCCATGATGTGAGAAGAAACGACAATTAACTATAGTAAACATATAATATCCTGTATCTAGAAGGTTATAGCATGACAAATAACAGGCTAAGGGTCTGACTGATACAATATATTGGGAAAATTACTTTGCCCTTTTCCAGGATAATCTCTGTGTATTCTCATTCTTCTTAAAAGAACTGCATTTAACGTAGTCCATTTACCCTTTATGTGGAGTTTGTTCCCTAAGTCAATATTTGAACTTCTTATACTTTGATTATCTGAACCATTATCTTAATTTCATAAAATGCAACATTGATTCAAATTTCACACTGTAAATAAACAAAAGAATGCAAAACTAGCACAGGGGAACATACTCGACACAAGCAAAAAATCAGTAAACACATGACGCAGAAAACTACTCATACCTAAAGGGATGTTGAGCCCTTGAACTCCGAAGAAACAGCTTGCAATTTCAACTGCTGAAGCATCATCAAATTGGCTTGCAAGTGCAATAAAAGTTGCATCGCGGCAGGTACTCAATGTCACATTATTATCTGTTCCCACCAGATGATGAAGGTATATAATGCCAGCATTTAAACACCTCTTGCAGTCACTTTCTAACAAAAGGGGAAGTCTGCAATTTTGTGCAACATCCACAAATTTTGGAGACCCCAACATCTGAGTGACAGTTGATCGACCCTTACACTCATAAGTCACTGGAATTTTTGTCCCAAACCCACAAAAAACTGTTGCATCACTTGGAACTCCATACAGTTGCATAGTTTGAGAAATGGAATTAAGACATATATCAGATAGATTCGAGGCAACCCCTAGATTGCTAGTTGCATTTGCATAACGAGCAATGGAAACTGCAATAAACGTATTAATATAGCGGCAGCACTTTCCTCTTCCATCTTTACTAGAGCACATAGAGGCTGCTAAGGTAAAATTTGATCCACTCAGATCTAAGGGGCAATCTGCAGAAGTAGCAGGTGTTGTTGTGAATCAAAATAACCATTTTTCAACAAAAAAAAGAGAAGAAAGCATCACCAAAAAAATAGACTTTAGATTGTTTACTTGGGAGTTCGAAATAACACAACAATATCTTCAATGTAGACAATCTCTAAATTTTCCAGCATTGTGACAGTATAGCTATAATATGATTATTGGCACTAACCCAGTTACACATAACCATAAAAACAAAACTGCTCATGGAATCCCACGCGTCTCAGGAATCAAACACATTGGGAATGCTCAATAATGTCCAAACAAAGCAATTATTCACTAAGAAAAACAATAACACGTCAAAGAATTGAAGCTAGAAACCAAAACCCTCTTCCAAAAGTCCTCCCTTTTCACAAAATAATCACTCGCAGTAAAGAATAAAACAATCAATAAAATGCAAGTAACTTCCTTTCTCAATCCAAACAAAAACACAAATATCAAAAGTTTACATCTTTCTGAAACAGAAAAGAAATGCTAATTAAATGGTACTGACCTGCCATTGTTAAATGCAGAAGCATTGCAATAAATCCAAGCAAACCCAACAACAACAACAAGGCATATCTATACACCACCATTGCCAAGACCAAGAAGGAAACTTTGAAGCTAGAAAGAGAGAGAAAAGAGAAGAGAGGCCTTAAAAACAGAAGCTG
>Ga0325410_1005445_pt1 | contig 14046 bp, 9 predicted proteins | sample PopdelMetagenome_16_FD_206182 | JGI IMG/M metagenome (GOLD analysis project Ga0325410, IMG submission 206182) | Populus deltoides microbial communities from Bellville, Georgia, United States - Xylem-PdIQD-R3 | ecosystem: Host-associated > Plants > Phyllosphere > Stem > Wood/Secondary xylem... | reverse complement strand
TAATCTTAAGACAAGTAAAAGGAAGGTAAATATAAGAAAAACAATGGAAAGGAGGAGTAAACGTTGTTGTTATTACTAATGTTATTTTGCGAAATGTAAATTGAGTATACAATAATGTGGTGTACTTGAGGATTCATGAGGAACCACAGGAGGAGTACAACAACAAAGGAGCGCAAACCAAGCTTCCATTGTAGGTAGGTGTCCCGCATCTATACTTTTCTAAAATAATAGTGATTTTAGTATTCTATTCTATTTTGGATTTAGTACTCGCGGATAAAGCCAAAGGAAAAAAAAAGATATGATGAAATGAACGAGGAATGAAATCTGATTTTGTTTATGGACTTACATATTTCAATTATAAGTAATGAATTATAATAATGAATTCAAAATAACCGCCTCTAAATTTGATTAATCGGTCCCGAATATGAGCGGCTAATGATGTTAGAAAGATTGGCTAACATCGGCATGATCCTGATAGAAAGTTAAGGAATATTGAACTTGAATAACTATTCGGGTTTAGAATAGTTAATCATATCGACGGATAACGTTTGTGTCGGCAAACTCATAAAAACTTGATTAACTTCCTAAGAAGGAAGCTAATGATGTCAAGAAACCTTGACATCGGCATTATCGGAAATATCTCCAACGTGTTGTGGAAAATTGATTGACTATTTTAGGTTGGAAATAGTTAATGGCATTAACCGGTTAAGTTGATGTCGACATTACCAAAGATTTGATTAGGCGGTTCGAGTAAGGACGACTAATGACACTGATGAGAACCATAAGTGTTGATAGTGACCTCCCTAGAATTGGGATAAATTAGCATAATAGGTGTTCTCGGTGAAAAATAATTGATAATATTTGCAAAACAGAAATAATAAGTGAATTTGGGAATGATAAATTCTAGACGTAGTAAAGGAAGATTTAAATGTGGATTACAAGAAATTATGATTGTGTACTAGTGTTTATATATATTAGGTAACTCTCTCATCCCTGCTATATTTTTACTTTTAATATTATTATTCCAACGTTGTGATATTGCAGGTCCATCACTTTCATGCCAGAAGTAGTGTCCTAGGTCCTCCAATCCCTTTTGTATGAATTAGGAATTAAATGAATGTTAATGTATTCTGTCCTTAAGTAATTATATGACTTGAAATATAATAGTTCTTCCTATATTAAATGTCGAGACATAAGATTATACTATTTTTGCTTGTAATATTATCTTTACTAATCTCTATTTAATTATGAATTTCATTTGTGTCTAAATGGGAAAGGAAATGAATATGTGAATTGTTATGCTTGTACCTATGAATGATTGTTTTTGAGGTACAATATAATTATGATATGATTAAGGAATGAGTATAAAATATGTACAGGATAATTATCGATAACTTGGGACCTCCCGATATAGGAGAGACTTTATTGAAATTTTGATAGAAATTTCGATAATCCTTAGATGAGTTCGGCGAAACAAAAAAAAAATCCCACAATTTTCATTAGTATGATTGATATGTATGATCCCGAGAATGGGAATGTTATAAAAGCCAAAGACTTTGAAAGACTATACCTTAAAGATATTGTAAAATACAAAGAACAGTTGCCCAATGAACGGTAGTAGAAAAAACAACAAATTGACTAACAACATGAACATATACAATATCTAGATGGGTAACAATGAGATATACCAAGCTCCCAACAATAGTATGGTATAAATTAGGATCTGATAAAGGCAAACTATCAGAAGAAGAATACTTTGTGTTAACCTTAATGGGAGTATCTACAATCTTATTATCAATAAGTCTAGCCAGCACAAGAATATCTGCAACATATTTTGACTGAGAAAGAAGATAACCTCTAGGTGAGTAGGCTACCTCAATACCCAAGAAATATCGTAGAAAACCTAAATCCTTCATTTCAAATTGTCTAGCTAACTCTGTCTTCAAAATTGAAATATCATCAATGCCATCATCAGTAATAATCATGTCATCAACATATAAAGATAGAATAATACGACCTGTAGTAGTGCACTTAACAAAAAAAGAAAAGTCATATAACGTTTTCTTGAGCTTGAAAACATACCAAAAGTCATGTGAAACACTAAAAGGGGGCGCCATATAAACTTCTTCTTAAAGATCTTCATTCAAGAAGGTATTTTTAACATCAAGTTGACATGCCACTAACAAAATCGAAGATATTACAATAACAGTATAAATAGTAGTCATTTTGCAACAGGATCCAATGTCTCCTCATAATCCATACCATATTGTTGAGAGTATCCTTTTGCAACCAACATAGTTTTGTATTGCTTAATAAACCTATCAGAATTAGTCTTGATCTTATACACCCAACGATAACTAACAACACTCTTACCAGGAGATAGAGAAACAAAATCTCAAGTATGTGTCTTGTGCAAAGCAAAAGGTTCCTCATCCATAACTTGTTGCCAAAAAGGATCAAGAATTGTCTCTTTATAGAAAGAGTGCTCAGAGAAACAATGAATATACGCTAAAAAGGAAGTAAAAGATTAAGAATAACAAAAATAGGCAAAATCTAGTAACTTTATGGACTTACAAATCCGTATGGATTGACATAGAGGTGGATCTATAATCTCAAATGGAGCTTGAGGGACCATAAAAGAAAAGAGAGCTTCAAATGTATCAGAGAGTAAAATGTCAGTACCTGCAAAATGATTAGTACAAATTGGTCAAACATGAGAAGAGGTATTTGAAGTACTAGGAACCTGAGATGATAAACTATCAAAATCCTATAAAAAAAAATGATCTATACGAATAAGATCAGATCTATTCAAGCTATGAGTAGTGGATGGAATAGAAAAGAAAAGTATATGCTCAAGAAAGACAACATGACGAGACACATAAAGTTTCTAAGTTATTGGATTAAAACAACAATACCTCTTTTTACCTTCACTGTAACCAAGGAAGACACCAATAACAAATCAAGAGGACAACTTACTGTGTTCTACATGAGGATAAAGAATAAAACAAATACAACCAAAAACTCTAAATAAGAAATAATCAGGGGCATACCCATACAACTTTTCAAAAGGAGAAAACCTTAAAAATAAAAAGATAGAATTGTATTAATCAAACCTACAACAGTAAGAACAGCTTCTCCTCAAAACACACTAGGAATAGAAGCAAACAATAATATGCCTATGTTTTCTTTTAGCAACACTATTTTGCTTAGGAGTATCTACACACAAAGTTTGGTAAATGGTTCCATCTAAGGCAAGCAACTCATAAAATTTATTAGAGGTGTATTCCCCACCCAAATCACACCTAAAACATTTGATAATATCATAATGTTGAGTTTTGACAAGAGCTCAAAAAGCTGTATATATCTCAAAGAATTCAGAATGATGTTTCATTAAAAAAAAACCCAATAATAATGAGTATGATCATCAATAAAAGAAATATAATATTGAGACCCTCCTTTTGTGGCAATAAGAGAAAATTCTTATACATAAGAATGAATCAAATCAAATAGAGAAGAAGAAACAGAAATACTTCGATTAAAAGATAAAGCGGAAAATTTTGCTAGTTTACTTCCACTACAATCAGAAATATCAAAAGTTTTCAAATTTTCTAAAGCTCATGTGGATGCCAAAAATCTCAAATAAGAAAACGAAACATGATCTAGATGAGATGTCATAAATAAAAATTAGAAGAATAAGGACTCAAACAAAAAGAAGACAAATCAACACTAGTAGCAGCAGCAGTAATTGGCACTTTTAAGTCATCCAAAATATATAGTCCTCTTTCCTACAGTCTATCCCAATCAACTTTTAAGATTGCAGATCCTGTATAAAATAAAACAAAGAGGAAAAGATGATTAAATAATCATCAGAATCACATAACTAACCAACAGAATCAAGATTCAATGTGAGTTTCAGAACAAGATAAACATTAGGGAGTGACAAGTGAGGTGTGACAATATAACCAACACCTGCTAAGGGCTTGAGAGTGCCATCAGCAATTATGATAGGAATAGAAGGCAAGGGGGGATACAGAAGCAAAAGATGAAGAATATAGAGACATATGATGTGAAGCATCAGAATCCAGGACCCATTTAGAATGTGGCATACCTGAAGAACTATAAGGCAAATGACCTATGAAAGAAGAAGTAGACATAACTTGTGGCTAGAAGAAGAGAAACTTCTAAAATTGCTCAGCTAGAGTACTAAGATCGTAAAAGGACCTAATGAAACTATTACTGTAGTATTGTGGTGTAGTGGTTTGTAGCCCTAAGATGGTCTATGAACATTAGATTGTGACCGGCTGTCAGGCTTCCAAGCTTGATTTTGTTGTCTCAACTTGGAACACTGAGCCTTCCAATGACCTTTCTGCTTGTAGAAACTGAACTCATCAAAGGCAACCCTTGTGTAAAACTTATTCTGATTATTAGAGAATGTCTTAGAAGGTGTTGCTAGCACAGAAGAATTAGAAGTAGAAAGAATTCCCTTTTTAGAATAAGACTAAAGACGTATTTAGTCAGTCAATAACTCACTAACAATTGAGTCAATAGAAGACAGTGGAGAATGATGCAAAATTAAACCTATAAGTCCTTTAAAATCACTATGAAGTGCCATTAAAAGTTGTATCAATCGTTACTGATCTCTATGAGCAATATAGGCACCATATGTCTTTAATTATATTGATTCTGTAAGAGCCAATTGATCTCAAAGATTTGTCATAGTAGAATAAAACTCCTATATACTCATATTTTTCTGGTGAAGAGTGACACGATCAAAAGATTAATGTAATTATCCCAAGTACAGAAGTGTCAAAGTAATAAATAACCCGGCAAGACCGGGGTCGAGCCACAGGAAGGTCAACTATATAAATTACAAATAATATATATAATAAATCAAAGAATTTAAAAGGACTTTGAAATGTGAGTTTAATGTGAGGATTAAACAATGATAAAATAATTGTCAAGGTTAGAGGATCCACTAATGGTATTTCGAATAAGTATAGTATAAACCCTTTTTATTACTCAACTAGAAACCACACACAAAGGAGGTTCCAATCGGATTATAAATTATTAACATGATTACATTAGTTATCTTATTCGAATAATGCTAATACTTGTAAATGTTGTCAGGTATTCATGATGCTAATTTATGTTAATAACAAATCAAGTTCCTTTCATAACACAGGTGTCGGTTATACCATACAGTTGGTTATGAAAGGATCAAGTATTTGTTGTACCAAGGATTACACAACATAAATCTAGATTAACCATTTACCAAGCAAAGTATTAAGAGTGAATAAGATAACAAATACAAAACATGTTATTATCAAACATTAAAGTCCATGTTGAGTTTACACTATACTTATTCTTACACCATTAGTGTAACCTTTTCACCTTGACATAATAAACTTAGCTTAACATGATTATATAAGTATAATAAAGGAAATGAAAGGTATAAACAAGAGATTAATGAAAGCAAAACTTAAGCATTACAAAAATATAAAGAGAGAAAGCAAGAATATGATCTTGATCTGAAAACCAAGATGCCTAAATGCATGGCAAATGCCTTCTTTTATAGGCCAAAATTCAGAACTATTGATTTGATGACTAATTATTGAGTGGGTGGCCACCTCTTGACTTGGTAACAATCCTTGTTTTCTTGTCTGAACAAAACGTCATTGCTAACGTTAGAATTTGAACAAATAGTCTCCATGAAAGTTCTAGGAATTTGTCTCAGCTTTCCAAAAAAACAAGAATGAGCTCATTTGGACTTCTAGAACTCGCGATATGGGCTGAACATTGAATAATGTCTGGCCTGCAAGACAGATTTCGACTTCTCTTTTGATGTTAAGATTTGGACTTCCAAACGGCATAATTGAGTCTTGGACTCTCATCAAAGTTTTAGGCCTATGTCTTAGCTTTCCATCCATATAAACCAGACCTAAATCCAAGTTCTACAGCTCCAGTTATGATCCAATAACCGAATAGTATTCTAGTTTGAATTGAACCAACATCTCTTCTTTAAGCTTAGTCCTCTCTTTATGTTTTCACTTTCAATAGTTAAACAAATCAATCAATCCTTTGAATTATAAAACATGCTTGTATTTGAAATAAGCATTTACCATAAATTAAAGATATCTTATATTATCAGACTTGTTATTATAAAACATGTTTAAGTTAGGAAATTTAACGATACTTTAAGTGCAATATGATGATATAAAACCTTGATAAAATGCACTTTTAAGTACTAATCAAAGAGCTTGTATGTTATTCTTTAATTGATATTACTTTGCAAAATTTAATTGTCTAAATTACCTTTGTAAATGATCTCAAACCTCTTTTGATGTCTCATATGTCACCAATTGTATACCTATGGAATGCTCAACATAATTGTTAATCCAAATAATAATCTTTGAATTGTTTGCTTCATATGCATCTATCAAAGCAGCATAACCCTCATCAGTATTCCTAGGTATCACAAAAGTTCCACTAACATATCCCCACATCTTTTTACCCTTAAGAAAATTTCTCATCACATAACTCCAATATGAATAATTATTTCCATCCAAACTCATACTGACAAACTGAAGTGAATCATCTCTTTCAGTAGCCATAATCAACAAACAAAGAAAACTATAATACAAAAGAAAGTAAAACAAAATAAATAAATTGGAGAAACTGAAGAAATATCTTCTCGAAGTTATACGATCGCTCCAAAAAGAAAATTAGAGATCTAATACCACGTTAAACAATCCAAAAAAATAAAGAGAAATACAAAAATAAGAGAGGAGGAGGATAGGTGATGTGATCCAAGCAACAACAAAGGATACATTGAAGGTTCTAGTTGGTCTAGTAACAAGGCTTAGGGCTAAGAGGTTGAAAGAGGCTTTTAATGGGCTTCGAGAGAGACATGAGTTAAGGTGGACTTCAAGAGAGTAATAAATAATGAAGAGCAAGCCTTGATTAATCTGATTTATGTTCAAGAAGGGCTTGTTGGTGGAACCAAGGCCATTACACAAGGATTGGGATGAGAAGACTCAAATCAGACAATTTGACTTTCGCTACTGTTTTGATCATAACTAGAGCTATAGATTGAATTTGGATGCGATTCTAGTTGGGATGGAAACTAGACTTTCATAACTTTCCAATTATATATGGCATGCCTTCTAATTCATTAATATGAGAGAGAATCATTTGTTTGAAGTTGGGCTTTGATGATGTCAGCAATTACAAGAAAAACCGACCTTGTCTTATTTTAATTAGTTGGGCTATTGATTTATCTTTGTTTTATATGGAAACACTTATTTAAGTTTTAGACTTGTTTATGTTATTTATTTTAATTAGTTTGGGCTAGTTTTAGCTTGGTTTGGGTATTATTTAAATTAGATTTATGTGTGACCCATTAGGGAAACCAGGGTTACTTAGCTTTCTAGTATAAGTACTCTTTATGGGGAATATTTGGGGGAAAAAAATGAGTTTTTCAGAACAAAATATTGCCTCTCTTGGTTCTTGATTGAACTTCAACTCTTTAAATAATTGACCAATCTTTGCTAGTGATTTTATACTTCTTTTGCTCGTCTCCCGATGTAGGCGTTGTGATTGGGTGGTATATAGTCTTGTTGCTTTAGAGTCGGTCTTCAATTGTGATAAGCTCAATTTCATACTCAAACTTGGATTAGATGGATATTGGGTTCATGAATTCCATTAAGTTCCGATAGTGTTTACATCACTAGGGTTTCATTGATACTGCATGATGTAATCACAATAATCTAAATGAATAAGTTTAACCTAATTACAAAGAGATTATATATAGGCTAAACTGAAAAGAAAATAAAAATATTATTCTACCCTTAATAAATAAAATAAAATAACCTTATATTTCTTAACAAAAAGCATGCTTGAAAAGTGGGTGTCAAATCCTAAAACCAAGAAAGTTGTAAGATTTCTTTCAGCAAGGTAATTAGGAACATAATGCATTGATTTTTCTTCCCACTTTCAATAAGTTAATTGAAAATTATTTTGATAAGATTTCTCTTCTTTTACAATACAGAAGGTCCCCTGGAACTGTAAAATTTCCTTCAGAAATGTGGTTTCATTCATAGCCCATAAGCCTTAAGTGTTGGAGAAACAATTACAGAATGATAAAGGAAATTAACATTTGACTCTTCAATACTAACATTAGATTCATAGTATTTCTAATTTTCATGTTTATTTATTATAGCACTAACTTTAATACACTTAATCTTAGTAAAAAAGTTTAATATTTTCCCCTCTTAAACTTGTTTAATCCATCTTTATGATTCCAAGCTTCTTCTACAAATAATAGAATGCATCAGTCTTTAATGGTTTTGTAAAAATGTCATCAATTCATTTGTGAATTTTGACATGAACTAACTCCACTTCTTCTTCTTCTATGTGCTCCCTAATGAAATGAAATCAAGTATTAATATATTTGGATTGTTCATGATGAACTGGATTCTTTGCAAGTGTTATAGCAAACTTGTTATTAACAAAGATTCTTGTAGCTTCATTTTGTTTTTGCTGTAAATCTTCCATCAGTTTTTTTAGCTATATTGCATGACACATACAAGTAGTAGTAATGTATTCTGCTTCATATGTGAATAATGCAACAATAGATTGTTTCTTTGATGTCCAAGTAAAAGTTATTTTTTCCATAAAGAATACAAATCCAGTTGTGCTTTTTCTATCTTTCAAATTTCTTTGAAATCCAGTTGTGTTTTTTCTATCTTTCAAATTTCTTTGAAATCCAATTTTACTGTAAATTTCTTATTTATTTATTATAGCACTAACTTCAACCTACTTAATCTTATTAAACAAGTTTAATAACTAACATTAAATTCCTGAGAACATTGATGTTGCTGAAACAACTGACCCCCAAAATTTCAGGGAAGATGGAGAGCCACGCCTAAAAGCTGAAGATGCATGGCCAACACCAACTTGTAAGAGGGACCGATGGAATAAAATATTGACGGCTTCCAAGCTATTTGATGGAGTGAAAACAACATGGATACTGACAGGAATCGCTTTATATTGGAAATAAGATAGTATATGATAAGGATTCCAAATATCTGTAGCTTGATGTATCACCATTCACAATAGGTTCCAAGAAAAGTTACACCACAACAGTCGCCCTCGTCTCGTGCCTGCCCAATCATGATCAAACCATTTTTTAAAAAAAAATCTTTTTCATTCTATTGGTTCAGGGGTCTAAAATGTTGGGCAGATTAAAATTTATCAGCAGCCATGTTTACAGCTGGATAGGATCATGCCAAGAGATTCCCCACACTTCCAAGACTTCTGCAATAGTACTAGATAGGATCGTTTATGATTAAAAAAAAAATTCGAACTGTAAAAAAGAAAACAACGATACCAACACCATTCCTGAAACAATTTCCTGCACCGGCAGAATTGAAGCTAGGAGGATAATCACAAATCCATTTTGTTTTGAGAAGGCAAAGTGCCAAATCTCAGAACTGGATATTATTCTGGGAAGAGTAATGCGGTTTTGGCTAGGAGGAATCGCCTGCAGCTCTAGCAGATCGTCTCTGTCATATTAAATTGCATTAGTCTCGGGTTTCCGTACTGTATTGATGACAATATGCAAGTATACATGCATGTCTATACATATCGACATTTATTTATTTATTATGGCCGGAACCTTGTGCGTACGTAAGATACAAATCCGAACCCGTAAAAACAAACACAGAAAGATAAAATCTAAAATTAAACTAGAAAGCCAAAATTAAAAAGTAAAATAATGAAATTGACTCAAACAATATCTTCTAAGCCTAATTTATAGGCATTCTCGATCTCAATTCCTTGTAGAATTGGACATGTAGAACTCCTAATCAAATTTAAGTGCAATCCTCGTTACTGGGATAATTGTTTGAGATGAATAGCTTTTTATTGGGCTTAACTTTGTTTCCATGAACGAATCTATTAAGCTTTCTACATGATTCATTTATGACAGATCCACGACATACTCTTCAGAACCTTCAAAATCGCTATCACTATCCCAACCTGAGCAATAAGATCGAGATGAAAGATTCAGAATGGGATCAGAAATGTGAGGAGCACATTCACATTGCTGACTTGGCTGTGCTACGTTTCGTGATTCAATTTGTTAGGTAGTTTCCATGAGATGTCTAGATCGGGATCTTTCTTTCCTAAATAAAGTCACTGATTCTCATTCCCATAAGATTTAATCTGACTGAACAATACAGTATCTGGTCTTTGATCTTTGAAGAATCCACACAAAGATCTATGAAAGAAAATCACGGCCGGCCGGCTTCAACTTGCATTCCGGGCCACCATGGCTAATAGGAAGTGAGCTTTAAAGCTTTTGACAGTGAAAGAAAAGTTAGCATCACGAGAGATAAATTCTACTTCGTAGGACGTGGATGATAAGGATTCCACGTATCAACAAGATCATGTATAGACCCTGAAAGGGACTGCCTATATTTTTAATTTGAACAACATTTCCATCGAAGTTGCACAAGTAATTTTCAAAATGGTCAACCACATAGTTCGTTGCACCTTTTAAATATCATAAAAGACTATCTATATCACCATATGTGTAAAACACAAAGCAAAAAAAAAAAGCAAAACCTTTTGTGTTGCTTCTAATTATCTGCAGTTTGGTCAGCAAACTACCACGTACGCACGAGCAAGGAGCATGCTTGTGATGTTCAATATATGCATATTGACAGACCTACTCTATTGATTTGTAGGTAAACAACTCAGTTTTCTCATTGTAACACAAACAGCGCCATCGGCACTTAAACATAAAAATCCGTTGGAAATCACTGATATATTCCCTCCAGAGGCTAGTTTTGGCGACGAAATCTTTCCGTCAGTAAAAAAAACGCAACGAACCCGTCCTTATTTACATACAAAAATTTCCTTCAGGCAATGTCGCATTTTTATGGCAGCGATCATTCATAGTAGATATGGGATTATGTGGTTTTTTTTTGTACATTACATATAATTAATTGCATGAATATTCTTCAAGATTGCATTTGATTAGAGTCCAAAGATAAAATAAATATATATAGAAGACATACAAACGTATTTAATTAGAAAAAGAGATATATAAAAAAATATTTCTCTGAGATATTTTTAAATTGAATTTACGTGATTTCAAAAACAAGAAGAACTAGAAGAGATAATAATTATCTTTGTTTTTTTCTGTTTAGAGATAATAACAAACATTACATGTATATCTATTAGGAGGTTATCGAGTAATGAGTATTTTAAACAGTGTAATGGATATTTTGCTTTACTTTATAATGAAATTCTTCCTCCATCGTCTTAATTCCTAATATATTATATGAATAGGGATTAGATTTTGAGCTAAACAACAGGGAGTGTGGTGTTTTTTTCATCCTTCTCTTCTTTTTCCCCCATAATCCTCCCTTCCGCTGGTCTAAAGTAAAGAAATTCATCGCATGCTACGTGACAATATGTAAATCAAAGAATTTACAAAGCAAGATTTGCTAGCTACAGCTAGTGCCCACCATACATGATTCTTTTTGTGTCATAGCACATAAGGTTCTACATTTGAGGGAAAAAGGGCACAACTTTTTGTCTCGCGCCCCCTCCATAAATTAGACATAGTTAATCATATGGACACTTTCGGTTGTCCTTCTGTTGTTTACTATTTCATTAATAGAAGCAAAAGACCCACCGGCTCAGTCATTAATCTCTCTTAATTAAAGAGCAACAAAAGGTACAAGTATATAGCTAGCTGGCTTTGTTTTGATGGGGAGGGGCAATGCAGATGCATACAGCTGTAATGTTGGTCTTCAAAAGGTAATTAGATGTGATTACCATCATGATGTTTTTGTTATTGCATGGATTTCTTCTTACATTACTGTACTTTAGCTGGTAAATGCTGAGATGTGTCTTGTAAAAAAAAGCGAAAATGTCGAGAGGTGTCCCAAATTCTTGTTTGTAAATGGGAAAAAAAGGAAGGTATCAAGTGACAGTATGTTTTTGGATCAGTATAAGAAGGGAAATATATAGCACAAAATGGATAATTACTCTGCTCGACAACTATATGATTCTTACTCAACAGAAGAAAAGATACAGAATTATAACGCTTTAATCTCTTTTGGTTAATGGGGCCAAAAATAATTACCATGGGAATGGAAGATGCCTGCATACAGCTGTGCCATGCATTGTTTTGTTTCTGAAATTAGCCACGAGCATCTAGTTGCCTACGTACGAAAATGAACGGCTTTTTTGCATTAATTATTTGGAACCATATACAAGGATATATATGTGTTTAAGTTGATTCCTCCATGGTTCCTTGAGATCAACTCTTGGACTGTCAGCGTCTTTGTAAACTGCGGTGCTGTTTATGAATCACGATCCTTAGAGGTACGTACGTGGCTAGCAACCATGTGCATGGATCAATAACTATTGATCTCTACGTTCTTCGTGTTAAGAACAATCATTAAAAAGATTAATATTTACATAGCTCCCAACATGATATGATTTGCATATATAAATATTCCATGTCAAGAACAAAAGGAGTCCTAATTAATGCCTCGACAGAAACTTGACATGACATTACGTACAAATAGACAATTTGTATTAAGATTATTGCTAAAAAACCTCGGACAAATGATGCATATATTCTTCGTTTTCCATACATAAATGAAGCGAGATACATGTATACATGTGAACATTAATAATATGATTATCTAAATAACTAGAATAATTGGTAAACTTATATAAATATAAATGTTAAGTAATCTAAGCCTAGGTCTATCGTACTTCTTTATCTAGGAGAGTAATTTAATATGAATAAGATATATGTTTTTGCCGTATTTTTGTTAGTAAATCTTTTTTTTTTAACTAAATGGTATCGAAACTCAAGTCAAAATTCAACTCTAAAAAAGTGATATCTCTCTTAATTATATATTTTTTTAAAAAAAAGGTAGCAAAGCTAGTTTGATATAGTTGACGTTTGAAACGATTAAAGCATGTGTGTAGAAAAAAAATACCCAAAAAAAGGTGGATGATCAAGTAATATCCAAAGGGAAAATAAAAAAATCAAGATAATAGAGTACTTGAGACCTTGAATGAAGAGAGATGAGAGAGAGAGACCAAATACAAGCTGGCACGTTTTTATATAAAAGACAAGGTGGTACAAGAAAAACCACCTGCGAAAAAGATCAGTTGTATTCCACTATAATTCCTTTCTTCCTTAAATTTTCTAACAAATATTTTAGCCAGCTAAAAATGTTTTGTAACATTGTTAAGATGGAAGTAAATCACAAGCAGGTGGCGTGCAGCCAGCTACAGTACTGTTCGAGATTGATTTTAGTTTGACAACAACACACAGAACGCCTTTGTTGCCCTGCTATAAAGCAAACTTGCTTTGCCTTTTCCTTCTTTTTTGTTCTCTTATACAGCTCGATCGATAGCACTCTCAGCGTGAAGATGGACATATGGCTCACCCGTGATTCCCATGCTATAATTTACTTACTACTGTTACTTGAAAACCCTATGCATGTCCAGCTTAAATAAATGAATTTGCTCCTCTCCATCATCATCTACACGTTTAAATAATACAAAACGCCACCAGAAAATCATTCTTTCATAGGAATGTTGAGCAAGCTGCCCACAGAAAATGCCTCTCCTGTGATTGTTGTGATGCAAGCGTGTCACACCATGCAATGCAGCCTACATATATAAAATGTGAAAATATGTTAAGCATGCATGATTAGAATTGGCTTCACGTGCATTGTTTAAGGAAAAATAATTATGAGGTGGATTAATGACCCAATGCCACACTCATCTCAAATTCAATTATCATCTTAATCACCATCCCTTAATTGACATCAGGCTATTATTAATTACTAATAATAATATTAAGCGATGTAGTTGCTATGCGAATAATGGCACCAGAAATGATATTGTTTCCATAAATTTAATCCAGAAAGAGGTTCACGAATACCATCAATGTCTACTGGAGGGGCAGCAATGAAAGCGATAATAAATACAGAAGTTGCGGTCAAT
>Ga0325410_1005442_pt1 | contig 14050 bp, 7 predicted proteins | sample PopdelMetagenome_16_FD_206182 | JGI IMG/M metagenome (GOLD analysis project Ga0325410, IMG submission 206182) | Populus deltoides microbial communities from Bellville, Georgia, United States - Xylem-PdIQD-R3 | ecosystem: Host-associated > Plants > Phyllosphere > Stem > Wood/Secondary xylem... | reverse complement strand
GGGTAACGAAACATTCAAATGTTAATTGTTATAGTAAAGATATGAAAAATGTGTATATGTACGAGACTTTAAGGAATTTTCCTTGTTAAGGTTTGAGAATATTGGTTTGATTGTATGTGATGATTATATCCTTCATGGTACCCGGGGGGGGGGGGGTGCAGGCATAGGATAAGAACAAGGGGCGATAGCTCATTCGCAAGCTCCACGTAGGCGCTTTGCATCTTTTTTATGCTTAAAATGTTTCTTAAACTTTTAAGAACTATAATTTCTTTAAATGTACAGGTAATTATATAAATGTTAATGAAACATAGGATTGACTTGATTAGCTACCCTGAGTAGAGCTACTGATATAAGTGAATCTAATTGTCAGAATGTTTTAATTAATTAGTTATCCATATTGGAGCTAGTGACATCAGTGAATCAAATTGCTAGGATATTTTGATTGTCTAACTATTTGTATCAGAGCTGGTGGGATCATTGAATCAGGATGTTTTAATTGACTAGATATACATATCGAAGCTAGTAACATCAATAATATTGGCTGCTAAGATATTTTAATTGACTTACAAACCAAATGGTTAATCATGTATTTAAAAGTAAAAGCTAGCAACGAAGTGCATAATAACTTTTTAGTTAAGGATAATGAGGGTTTATTGTTGTGTTGCCAATTATGATTCTCTAAAAGCACAATCACCCTTAAATATCTTAGGGGATAGGGACGACTGCAATGACTTCCCTTTTAAATACTATAGTAAACCCCTAGCTTTTCCACTATTTGACGTTGTTAGTCTTTCCTCTTATTACTCCTATAATAGGACTACTTCCTCGAAGATAAAATATGTAAAACCATGTCACTCTTCAAGTCTTGTTAGTTTACACTCCTAACTAATAGTAGTATCTGAAAACCTCTGTGTGTTAATCTTGTATTTAAAAATAATGTTTTAAAGAAATCAAGGTGGTTCACCCATTCAAGTGTAATTAACTGGTACATAAATTGAAATGGTGAAAAACCCTCAACACAAACCTTGACAAGGGAAATGTGTATTTATATTTGAATAAATAGAGGGGAGATAGATCTTTTATCCCTTTATACGATCCCTATTATACTATATACTAATTCTTCTACTTTAGAGGATCTTCTAGCCATGTACTCTAACTAGGTTTCACACTTAGCTAGATAAGCTAGGTTCACCTCACTTGTGTATATGTTCACAACTAGTTTCAGGGTTTCTTATCACCTTTTGAGGTCTCCTAGTCTATACCGAGGCTCTCTTAGCCTTAACAATCTAGAAAACTTTGTTTTTAATTTAAAAATACATGGAATAATCATTTTTTTTTATTATACTTAAATCTAAAAAAGTGTCTTCCATGTTTAAATTTTAAATGTTCCTAGATAATCAATATTACTATTGTCATTATGATCTAATTATAGTTTTTTTTATATAATTTAAAATCATATCTTCACTTACACTAGTAATTCCAAGAGGACTAAGATTGTCCATTGATTTATTTAGCCTACACCTATATTATAACTCCATATTGGATAATATCAAATTGAACATATATTTTGTCATATAGTTTTCTTGCTGCTATTTACATCTATATTTACTTGGCCTTTTATTAAAGTTTTCTGGCCTTCCTACTCGAGGTAGTCCTAAAGCTAGATTTAATCCAGTTCAGGTCTATCCTACTTGAAAGCTTTTATGGAATTCAGAGGGATATTTAACCTTATAGGATTTTGATGGCCAAGATCTGGTTGAATAGATGAGATTGATACACTAATCACTTACAAACTCTTTAAAAATCAAATTTAGTGGCATAAAAATGATGTAAAACACTCATAATAACTAAAAGAGGTTTTGTGGTTGATTTGAGGGTTTTTTTTTGTTAGATAATTCATTATGGTGTTTGATGTATCTAACTTGTTAAAAATCTCCATAAGACAGAGAATGCCTGAAAATAAAAATGGTTAATGTGAAGAAAAATCCAACTCATGGCCTTATATAGATCTGTCAACATAGTTGATTGGTTATCCATGATGAAAACCAAACCTATAGGTCGTGTCCAAGTTGTTCAAGAAGGTAACAATGAAGTAGCTGCGAGAGACAATGTCTTTCAACTTGATGAGTTAGTTGATCTATATTGAGTTGCTCTATCTACCAACTTAAAAAGAAAATTCAAGTTTTCATGTAGTTGAGAATATTTCTATTGATGTTGACGCAAATGAGTTATATGATATATTAAGAACCAGTAAGCATACAAAAGTAGATGAAGATGATGAGACTATGATGTACATGATGATGATGAAACTGAAGAAGAAGAAGACAATTGTGATTAAAAGACTTCGAACTAATTTTAAATGTAAAACATCAATGTGTAATGAAATTGACTTTAATGTAATTTTTTCATATGTTATTGCTTTACAATGAACTATTGTTAATACAATTGGAATATTTATTGTTGTGATTTAATTATTATATTATTGAATAGAAATGGTGTTACTGTATTGCGATTTCACTATATTCACAAGTTGTATAGACATGAAATACAAAAACATTAGGAAAAATGTTAGTATTTTATATCGATGGAATTAGCGACAGCATATAAAATACAAACACAATTACTAAGAGAATATCTTGAGAGTTGAAAAAAAATTACAAAACGTTTTCACTGACAATTACAGTTAGAATTATCGACGGACTAAGTATCTAAAAAGCTTGCAGAGAGTTGAAGAAAAAGAATAAGACATTGTTATTAAAAATTATATATGGGATTATCAGTAGACCAAGTCCCTCAAGAAGTTCTAGAGAGTCGGAAAAAAAATTAAATGACTTTATGAATGAAAATTACATATCATTGATGAAATTATTGACAAAAAGAAATTTCATTAGAGAATTTTGAGGGGTTTGGAAAATTTAAGTTTTATTGAAAAATTTTAGTGTTAATTAGCAATGGAATTTCCACTGGACATTAAGTGAGAGTTTGGAAATGTAGTTGTACCCGCATTTCCAAAACAATTATTTTTTTTGCTAAAAATTATTTTTTTGTATGTTTTGGATCGTTTTGATGCGCTAATCTCAAAAATAATTTTTAAAAAATAAAAAAAATATCATTTTGATACATTTCGACATGAAAAACACTTTCATAAGAACAACCCAAATAAACCCTAAAAACTAATAAATATTTAATTGTCAATCGGCAATTCCATCGATAAAAAAACCCCATTAATAAAAGACCAGAATCCTTAATTTTATAAGAACAACACGTCTTCTTTCTCTTTTCTCTCTCTATTAATTTTTTCTCTTTATCTTCTCTCTCCTTCTCTCTCCTTAATTTCTTCTCGTCCTTTATCCCTTTCTTCCCCTCTCTCTCTCTCTATCGTCCTCTTTCCCTCTCTTCCCTATCGCTCTATCCTTAACGCCAGACAAGTGAGAAGTCTTCATCCTCCAAGTCAGGTAAATCTCCTGCTCTTTCCTTTTCTTTATTGCTAATATTTAGATTGAATGATATTTGTTTTAAAAAAATTATCGAGTTATGGTTGGGGTTAATTGTGATGAATTTTGCATTTATATCCATTATTTTGCTTATTATGTTATGAAATGGAAAAATTCCCATATTTAGTAATTTAGTGTAATGTGTTTGGAAACATGAAAATGGGTAAATATATTTTGTAAAATATATTAGGATGTTACGATGATAAGTTTTTGCATTTTATGTATGAATATGTTACAATATTTATGAGATGATACGTTTTGCATTTTATGCTAAGGCTTTGAATACATAAATATTCTCAAATTTTGTAAGGGAAATATTAAATTCTTGAATAAAACTAAAAAAAATGTGTTCTATTTTTTAACTCGTTTAATTTTTAGTTCAATTGATATCCATATTTTCTAAAAACATTAAATTCTATAATTTCATTCTAATTAGTTTATCATGTAAAATCATTAGTTTCATTCTAACTCTTAAGTGATTTATAAAGATAAAATCCCCATGAAAGTCCTAAAATATTTGTTCTTGAGGAGATTTGAAACCAACCTTATTTGGAATTGGATTAGCAATTAGCATTAAATCATATAAATTAGCATTAATCATATTTCATGTACAGTAGGTAATTAGTATACAATATGCATGTTTAAGTTACCATGAGGCATTGGTCCAACAATTATGCATTCAAGGCTAAGGTGCTCATAGTCAAAGTGCTTGATTGGGTTTAAATCCCACATCCCAATTACATAACACACACACACACACACACACTAGTACATGCTTAGGAATCATGGAAAATTTAAAATCAACCTTTTAGTTTCAAAATTTAAAATCTTTAATTAGAATTGAAGGATGTAGCTTCATGCATAAACTCTAAATTCCTTTTATGTCTCAATAAATAGAAATAATGTGCAATAATTGTAAAATAGTTTACGATGTTATGATGTTAATTGAATTTTTAGAATGCTTTTAAATTAAATATTAGTCATAAATAAAATCAACTAGTTTGTTTTTTTATTTATTGATGTGTATTTATAGTTAATAGAATTTTGGGTAATATCCTGTATAAGAGAGGTGCTGCCAAAATTTTCTAAAAATAAGATATAATGATAATGTTATTACCTTTTTATACTTAATTTGTTTATATGACGAAGAAAAGGTCATTAGAGAGTAATATAGACATAAGTGTTGTTGGTTCTTCTAATAGTGCTTCTGATGATCATAATCAGACACCTCAGGCACAAACATCCTTTCTAAATGCAAGCTCATCGAGTGTTAAGTCGACTCACAAAGGGGGTGTTCCTTCTAAGGAGGATGTATACATTAGGAAGTATATTGTTTAGTGGAAGCCTAACCACAACATGTAAGTTTATTTTCCTTTCATGTACGATAAAAAACTAAACAACAATGAATAATTCTTGAATAATTAATTTTAAAGAATGAATGAAATTTCAGGTTTACAAATGTAAGACTCAAACTTTTGGCCCAAACTCAACCTAAGTTAACCTAGGTATATAAGAAAACATTATAAGAGAATTACTTTTCTCTCTTCTAATTCTTGTGGCCGTCATGACCCTCCCCTCATCAAACCAAGAATTTCAGTTTTTGATTTTGAATTTTGGGTTCAATAAAGGTGGAAGTAGCAAGTAAGAGGTTTTCTCTCATGTTACTTTTGATTGAGTTGTTTATGGAAGAATTAAAGAAGAGATTAGGGTTTATAAGGATTTGAAGTTTATGTTGTTAAGATTGATTTATGATTATTAAGGGTTTAATGTTTAATGATTGATTTTTAGTATGTTGTTAGAAATAAGGATTTGTGAGTTGATTTATTTAAATTTATTTTTAAGGGTTAAAAAATTCATTTCAACCTTGCTGGAAAATCTGGACAGAATGGTCTTGAGGTTGAAGATGATAAAATTTTATTTTGGTCCTTGATCTATGAAAAATTACAGTTTAGTCCCTAAAATTTGTAAAAAAAATTATAATTTGACCCCTAAATGTATTTTGAGATTCTTGATAGTGTTATTATTAGGTTAATGATGATAATCTCAATTTGATAATTGATTCGGAATATATTCAGTTTGGTCCCTCAATTTTTGGAATTTAGAAAAATATTATAGTTCAGTCCTTAGTTCATTCTGGAAAGAATTTAGGATGGTTTATGGGTGAAATTTCAGTATGGCTATGTATTTACTGTTTGGTCCTCCAATTTTGGTAAAATTATGTTTTGGTCCTTGTTTTGTAAAATTATCATTTTAGTCCCTAAACTTAGGAAACTAAACCCGGTTTTCTTTTATGCATTAGAATATTTAAATTGTGTTATTTTGGGTTGTTGTTTTAGTATATTTTATATATTTATTGTAGGTTCTCCTAACAATTCTCACTAGGATTTTCAGGTCTTTCATCTGATATTCTTTTTAGTTATATATTTTCCAGGTCAGTGAGATAATCTTTAATATATATATAATATAAATAGATATGTATGTTGATTATACGATGAGTACAACTAGTTAATTTCTTGAATATTTATATATGTTGCTTTATTTTCCAAGTACTCATTTATTCTTAAATTTGCACTCGTAATCTATCAAACTAAATTATATTCGATATGATATACGTTTCTTTGATGATTCTGTGGATACCTATTATACCTTGATGTAGGACTTGTCAGTAACTTCATGTTAACGGAGAGTAGTTAGCGTATGTGTACATAGTATTTTGTATACCTAGCTGGTGAGAGAGACATCAGTCTATGGTGACTGATCCTTCCACAATTCATTTGGTCACCTTCAGATGTCATCTGGTCATCTTCGGGTGTCATCTGATCTTTAAAATGTATTCCACTACTTTATGATATTATGCTTAGTACGTATATTTATATCAAGATAAATCAATTTGTAAATAATTAATATCTAAAATGTATATTAAATGTTATCCTCTCACTGAGTTGGTTGAACTCACCCCTCACTCTTAATATTATTACAGGTTCTTAGTTTCTGATAGTAGAGAGACTTTATTGAGTGTTCCTACTTCTTCAGTTTTGGTTGGTATGCCTTGCTTGTTTTGCGAGGCTTGCCTTTTAGTTTTGATTCGATATCTTAGATGCTCCACTGTTATCTTGTTTTAATTAAGCTTGGATTTTGACAATGTAATGAGTATTATGGATTATTGTTTTTTTTTAAATTATTGATGAGAAGTTTTGAACTATCATTTAGTTTCATTAGTTTTGAATAATATAATATTTTTGGAAATTATGAAATGCTGCGTATTTTTAAATAACTTATTCTTTTGATATGTTCATTTTGACGCTTAACATAGGTTGAGTGTTCTTTCGACACTGGTCTTGCGTTGCCGGTCATGGACCTGAGATTCAAGTCGTGACAAAGGTAATATCAAAGCCTGGTTTTGTTAAAACCTTGTAATGTATTTTTTTTAAATCCTCATAATATGTGGGCTTAGGATCCTTCTCGTCTTGTTGTGATTCCTATTTGTCTTCTTGAACTCTTTTTATTATTGTGTTGATATACATATGAGATATATGTATGTGAATATTAATATAAATACATCATTGAATGACTTATATATAATATATGTGTTTTTCATACATGTGTGATAATATTTGATATGAGTATATTCTTGGATATAATATATGTGGTGTATGTGTTTTTCATACATGTGAGGATTGTGTATGTGAATATTTGATATTAGTATATCTTTGAAAGTATTTGTATAATATGTGTATTTGATTAATAATATTTCTTGGAAATACTTAAGCATGAGTATTTGGTTTAAGTATATTTTTGAAAGTATTTGTATATTATGTGTATATGAGTATGAAATATTTCTTGTAAGTATTTATGAAATATATGTATATGGATATGTGTGTGTGATATGGAGTGAGTAAGCATTATAAATAGTATTTAAAAGTATTTTGAATTATTATAAGAATAATATTATATCTAAACTAATCATGATTTGTTTGTATATCTGATTGTGATTGTTTGATTTTAAAATATAAATCTAACATGAATTTTTAAGTGATTTTTGACATATAAATCTGATATGAGTATTTAAAAGTATTTTGAATTATTATAAGAATAATATTAGTGATATTATAAATAGTATTCTATATTAGAATACTATTTATAATATCACTAATATTATTCTTATAATAATTGAAAATACTTTTAAATCAAATTTAAATACAAAAATCACTGATATTATTCTTATAATAATTCAAAGTATTTAAATTAGATATACTTATCTTTGGTAAGTATTCTAAAATATATGTCTAATAATCTTATATATGTGTGTGTGTGTGTGTGGTTAATAATATTCTATGAAATATATGTGTTTGATAATATTTTTCTAGGTGTGTTTATTTTGATTACTCTTTGAGCCATGAAAGCTCATCTCTTTTCACGATGTTTTTATCCTAGAAATATAGATTTTAAATGGATGAGAAAGTTGAAATATGATTAATCAGTTATGGATGACAAGATTGTTATTCAAGAATTACTTATTAAGGTTGTTATTAGAGGTTATTGATTATGATCTATATGTTAATTAATATAGTTATTTAGAATTGGGTAAATTGATGGTATGAAGATTGTATGCACAATCTATTACAAACTTACAAATATAAAATACTAGATTAAGATATTTGATTAATGAAATTTATTTGTGAAGGTTTCCTTTCGGTTATGTATGATATGTATGTAAGGGGCTTAGATGGTTATAATGGTCTATGGTGATCCTCTTAATCGTGTACCAATACAGTTTTGAGATATGACACTCCTCTTCACTCTTCTCAGCCCTAAAATTGAAGGGTTTTTTTTTTCTTTTCAAATGCTCATGTTTCTTTTATTTCTGTCATTTTTTTTACTTTTTAGTAGATATTCTTATTTTCTTATCTTATTTTTATATCCTTGAAGTTGTAGTGTTAAATCTTTATCTAGTGTTTGTCTTCTTCCTCATCGAATTCATCTGAATCGTTCTTCTACATGTCTATATTGCATTTAACTTCCATCTACAAGTATAATTTTAATTGCATCAATTATTTTCTTACTTTGATTCTTTTATACTACCAAATCAATTATTGCTACCTCTAGATGATTTTTTTATTTTAGTTTCTTTTGATGCAATGAAGTCTATGTGGCCATGAACTTCTAATATAGATTCAAAAGCCTCTTTGTTTGTTTAATATTTTGGAGTCTGTAATTTTGAGGCATTAGTTGGGCTTTTATTTTCTTTTACTTGGACTTTATTTAGACTATCCTTTTGTATGCTTGTGTTCAGTTCAACCCCAAATCCTGAGTTTTCAAGCTCATTGTTCTTATTCTTATGCAAACATGTATCAATTGTTATATTTGGTGGAAATCGATTTTGTGGATTGGCTAGTATTTTCACTTGCACACTCTTCAATATTCTCAATAATCATTCCAATCCCATAATCTTTTTTCTTAGAAAGAAATGCCACTGTCGATGTTTGATTTTGCTCTTCTAATTTCTCTTCCGGGATAATTTGACTTAAAGTACTTTCATCTTCTTTTAGTGCTTCAAACCTTGAGAATTAGTAATGGATACTAATTTTGGATCGTCCTTGATTTCTTTTATAGTTTCATCAGGAGTTCTATATTCTTTTTCTAGTGCCTTTTTTGGACTCGGATTTTGTTTATCTTTATTGGATTAAAGCTTTAATTAGGAGATGTCATGTTCCTTACGATCATCCTCTTGTAAGGATACCTTTTCTGTTTTTCTCAAATAATCTTCTAGCAACTCCACATCCTTTATTTTTCTTCCCTTCTTTCAGTTGTTGTTGAAATTCCTTGCCCTTCTTTTATATAACATCTAGGGGATTCTAGTCAATAGCAACTTCATTTGCCGCTACTTCAGCACTTAGAGATTCAACTATTTTTAAGGATTTCTCATTTTCCTCTTTAATTTTTTTTGATTAGCTCTTCAATATTATGATCTTTATATTCATAAACTACATCTGAAGCTCTTTTATTTTCCTGGTATCATCTGTGTCTGTATTTTCTTTGGCTACCTACTCCCTTATTATGTTTTTGTGATCATCAATTGGAACTTGAGATGCCAAGTTTAAGAAGGGTAGCTCAAGTCTTATGTTATCTTTGATTTTTTTTTTTACTTGTTGACATGTTTTTGCTTCAATTTCAAGAGAAACACTATCATTTGAGGTAATATTAGAAACCTTGTAATGACTTTTCATCCAACCAAGCTTCTTCCAAGCTGGTCTTTGTTATCTTTACCATAATTGTTGCCTTGATATTGTCACAAAAACTATCTTCATCCTTTATAATCTTTATCATTTCATCTGATTGTTTAGTTGTTATGGTGGAGGTTATATTAGAAACTTTGTAATGGTTTTTCATCTAACTAAGCTTTTTCCAAGCTAGTCTTTGTTATCTCTACCATAATTGTTGCCTTGATCTTGCCACAACAACTATCTTCCTCCTTTATAATCTTTATCATTTCATCTTATTATCTTCATCGTTTATTGCTTTTGCAAGCGACATCTCCTCCATGGTTGGTATCTTTTGAAAGTCTAATCTCATAATTGTTGTCTGTTTAGTAGACTCTATTGCTTCATGACATTTCCTAATTATAAGGCTAGATTATTTTACCTGATACTTAAAAAAAAGAATAAAATAAAAATTATGAGAATGTGTTTTGATTTAGAAAGAGATATGATTTGAGATAAGATGTTTTAGAAAAATTCGATCTAAGAGAAATTTGTGGGTGTGTTGTTTAATTTTAAGGGATATGAACTAAGAAAAGTTATGAATGATATTCTTTTTATTGGATATATCATAGTGCGCAATGACAGCATGGTGGTATTTGCTGATTTATTTTTTAGTGGAATTTAAATGATTTTTTATGAAATGAAATTCTGGAGATAAGTTGTGAATAATTTGTTCAATCATGATGGTAAGACTTTTATTTTTAAAGTTTAAATTCAATGATGAATTTTGTTTAACGGGGAAAGTGTTGCAAGACCAAAACCTTTTTCCCAAACTCAACCTAAGTTAACATAGGTATATAAGGAAAAGTTGTAAGAGAATTACTTATCTCTCTTCTAATTCTTGTGATCGACATGACCCTTCTCTCATTAAACCAAGGATTTCAGTTTTTATTCTTAAGTTTTGAGTTCAATAAAGGTGGAAGTAGCAAGTAAGATGTTTTCTCTCATGTTATTTTTAATTATGGTTTGTTTATGGAATGATTAAAGAAAAGATTAGGATTTATAAGGATTTGAAGTTTATATTGTTAAGATTGATTTATGATTATTAGGAGTTTAATGTTTAATGATTGATTTTTAGTATGTTGTTAGAAATAAGGATTTGTGAGTTGATTTGTTTAAATTGATTTTTATGGGTTAAGAAATTCATTTCAACCTTGCTGGAAAATCTAGACAGAATGGTCTTAAGGTTGAAGATGATGAAATTTTATTTTGGTCATTGATTTATGAAAAATTACAGTTTAGTACCTAAACTTTGGAAAAAAATTATAATTTGACCCCTAAAAATGTATTTTGAGATTCTGGACGGTGTTATTATAGGTTATGGATGATGAATCTCAGTTTGATAATTGATTTGGAATATTTTCAGTTTGGTCCTTTAATTTTAGGAATTTATAAAAAAATTACAGTTTGGTCCCTGGTTCGTTCTGGATAGAATTTAAGATGATTTATCGTTGAAATTTTAGTATGGTTATGTATCTATATTTTGGTCCTATAATTTTGGTAAAATTACATATTGGTCCTTGTTTTGGAAAATTATCATTTTAGTCCCTAAACTTAATAGACTAAACTTGGTTTTCTTTTATTCATTGGAATCTTTAAATTGTGTTGTTTTGGGTTGCTTTTTAGTATATTTTATATATTTGTTATAAGTTCTCATAACGATCCTCAATAGGATTTTCAGGTCTTTCATCTGATATTTCTTTTAGTTTTATATTTTCTGAATGAGTGAAATAATCTTTAATATGCATATAATATAAATAGATTTTGGATTTTGACAATGTAATGAGTATTATGGATTATTGTTTTTGTTTTAATTACTGATGAGAAGTTTTGAACTATCATTTGGTTTTATTAGTTTTGAATAATATAATATTTATCAAGATTTTGAAAAGCTGCTTATTTTTAAATAACTTCTTCTTTTGATATGTCCATTCTGAGGCTTAGCGTAGGTGGGGTGTCCTTTCGACACAGCTCCTACATTGCTGGTCATGGACCCGGGATTCAGGTCATGACAACAAATGTGAAGGCTGTTCACACTATAACATTAGTGATGAAATTGCCTTTGATTAAGTGGAGTCAGGTTTTCAAAAACCCTAAATGGAAACTTATGATTGATGCTTGGTTCAGAAAATTCGAGGTTAGTATATACATAAATATTTTTTTAATATTTAATTTAGTTAATTTTTGTATTTTCATAAACTAGCTGATTTATGAAATTGATGTGTAGGAAAAGTTTTTACTAGGAAAGGGCTGATAACGTTGATGCTAGGAGAGTGTGAGAAAATCACATTACTATTATGAAAGATTGAATTCAAATTGTGAACTTTTTTTTTTAAAATGTTAAAATTTTATTTTCCATAATCTTAATAGAATTTTTTTCCTATTAGGTTTAGTGATTTCTACTACAAGGCCCATAAAAATAAAACAAATATGCAAAAGAAAAAAGTCTTATAGGCCAGGAAGACATGGCTATGTGGAGGTGTTTCAGACCTCTACACCTCTCGAAGGGTATCTAGGATGTTTGTATCTAACACGTGACGTTTGAGCGTCTCTTGTGGTGGTCGCAGTCTAGTGCGGTGAACCAAACTAACGAGATTCATGGTTTCATTACTACATACATCAGTGGGTCTATTTCATTTATTTTGCATGCAAAATGGATGGTAAGATTCTGTTTTATAAAATAATATTTTTTTAAAAAAATTATTGTATTATTTGATTTTTTTAACTAATAGTAGCTTCCTTTTACAGGTTATACAGTGCTTAGATGCGATCCAAGATCGATGAAGCTTTTTGTTAAAACCCACATGTGAAATGAGGACCGTCAGAAAGGGGTGCAGCAGCTTGTGAAATACCCAAATTCAGAAGTCAGTGCCAAGTTGGATTTCAAAAAAAAAATTCTTAAGTTATTTTTTTAATTTGCTAGCTTGTTTGTTCTCTCAGAAAACATATAACACTTGATTACATGAGAGATACAAGGATGCTCTTTCGACTCATCCAGAACTTGATCTGGATTTGTGGTAAAAGGCTAGATTATGCAGTGAACTGGATAAAAATCAGGTTTACAGTATCTCCAATACTATGGCCAAGGATATGCGGATGGGCTATAATGTATCAACCATTGGTTCCTCTTAATTGAGATCAATACATCAATCTCCAATCATCTTGACGATTATACGAGAACAAGTTTAAGCTTAGAAGGCCCAGCCTAGTGTTAAGACGACCCAACTTAGGTTTAAGATGGCCAACTGGAAGGATAAAATAAATGTTTTCAAGCAGCTGTTAGCAACCCTCACTAGTACATATGATCAACCTCATCACCCTTCTAGTTTCAACGAAGATCATCCTTCGCTTTCTCCTCCAGCTTCTGTCCACTAGATAAATTGTATGCAATAATATTTTTTAAATTAATAATAAAAATTTGGTTTTTTTAATTCTTTTTATTTTTTATTTTATTTTTTTAAAATATGAAATACAATACTAACATAATTACCGATGAAGTTTTAACGACCGAAGGACTAAGTCTCTTGGAGAGTTCTAAAGAGTTGAAAAAAATTTACAGGACTTTGTCACTAACAATTATAGATGGAATTACTGACGGACTAAGTCCCTAAGAAAGTTCTAGAGAGTTGAAATTTTTTCACAGAACTTGCTACTGTTAGATGTAATTCTCTAACAGTTTAATTTTGCTGGTATTATGCATATGATCATCAATGGATTTACCAACGGTTTATTCTGCTAGTAAATGTCATAATCACCGATGAATTTATTGATAAAATTAATGCCGATAATTTTTTTTATTTGGTACGCTATTTTTATCTGTAAATCCATCAGTGACTATATTACCAATGGATTTACCGACAAAATATAAATCGCCGACGATATGTTTTCTGACGACATGTTTTGATCTGTGATTCTATCAGAAAAGTTATTTTTAATTGAATTAGTGTTTAAAAACTAGTGAAATATTTCATTAGTGATATGCAATATTCTAATAGTGTATGAATCAAATATAATGATGCAAATTTTACAATTTATGAAGTTAATGCAGTAAGAAAAAGAAAGAAAGAAAGCCAATTAGGTATTTTTCGATCCAAGAAAGAAGAACAAAACAGCTTAAGCACTCAATTAGTTACCAAGATGAAGCAGATCTTTAACGGATGTTTCACTTATAATTCAATGGAGAATACATAATTTGCCATGGAAATAATGAGGTAAAATGGATATATTATCGAAAACATGTTAATCCCTTTGCCTCGGCCACCTCGAACACTTTAGTCCCAACAACCCAACATGATA
>Ga0325410_1005441_pt1 | contig 14050 bp, 3 predicted proteins | sample PopdelMetagenome_16_FD_206182 | JGI IMG/M metagenome (GOLD analysis project Ga0325410, IMG submission 206182) | Populus deltoides microbial communities from Bellville, Georgia, United States - Xylem-PdIQD-R3 | ecosystem: Host-associated > Plants > Phyllosphere > Stem > Wood/Secondary xylem... | reverse complement strand
AAACTGTTGTGATAACTTTATTTTCTTTTGTATCGCTTTTTTTTTTTTTTTTTGGTTTTATGTGATTCTCTTACTATATGTTTAGCTGATGAATGTTGAGTTGCAACTCTGCCTGTAACTTAGCTTCTCCAATTTGTGCTTGTTAGAGTTTGTGGGAAAAGTATCTATAGAGTTAATTATAACTTAGTCCATATAATCTATGGAGACTAATTAATTGGTCCCTATAGTATTAGAAATATTTAATAGCTCATCCTCAATTTTTCTTTTTTGTTCGAACAAGTCCTTTTCTAATCAAGATCTCCCATCTTTCCCTGCTTCTCTTTTCTTTATTCCAGTTTTCAAAGGGAAACAAAATTGAAAAGAATATGGAATTTGAATATGAATATGAAGATGTAGGGATTAAATATATGGTTTCTAAACTATGAGGGTTAATTAATTAGTTTCATTAAGCTACAAGGACTAAATCATAATTAAATCAAAATTTTCAAATTTTTTGTTACCTTTAAAAAGCCAGCACATATGATCCATGAAATTGCCTGATTTGGTATTTTCGAGAAATAAAATACTGAATCGAATGAAACTGGACATTGATATGTATCCAAATAAATCTCAGTTAATTAGGTTCTGTTTGGCTACATGGAGCACCTATAGTGCAACCTGCGTTTCACAACCAAAAATATTATTTTTGGTGTTTTTTCATTCAAAATATAGATTGTACTAGTTATTTAATTTGCGTTTTGTAGTGGGGAATAAAAAAATAGCAAAAAAATGAAAATGGCCATGTTCTTAATGTTTGGTCGAGAAAAAAAAAATAAATAATAAATTAAAAATATAGCCAAAAAAATAAAAAATGATCATGTTCTTCATGACCCTATCATTTTTAAATAACTCAAAGAAAATTTAAGACTCAAGTTATCGAGCCAACTGAGTTGGATAATTTTAAATAACTTAAATTAAACTTAAAATATAAAAAATGAATACTTACTCATATGATGGAAAAATATAAAACAGTGATGGAAAGATATAAAACAAAGATAGCATAAAAAGCCTTTAGCAAATTCGACAACCAACTTGAATCAACAAATCAAACACGTGACTTAGAACATGAAATTAAGATGACACCAAATAAAAAAACAAAAAAATATTGGAAAAAAAAAATATTTTTAAAAAATAAACAAAAAATAAATAAAATTTTCGAGCAAGGTTTATGGATAGTTTAGCTGCACTAACCTCAACTTTAACTTTTACCAAATTTCCAAATACACTTTTCATTGCCTCTCATAGGGTCCATAGAATTGAACACCAATTAATAGACATTGTTTTATATATATATATATATATATATATATATATATATATAAAAGTGAAAAATTGGGTCATAGATTCTTAATGGCCTCAACAAATACTTTTTTAAAATTGATTCGTTAAAACACTGATTTTTAATATATATTTTTTTTATAAAATACTGCTTATTTTTTAAAGAGATAAAACTAATTTTATTTTTTTAAGTTACAACTTACCATATATTGTCAATATAGTGAATAAATGTACCTTGGTATCTATTGCAATATTTCCAGTATTATTTGTTTTTTTATTTTCAATATTATATCCACAAATATAAATAGTATATTTTTTTATTAAGAGAAAACTTATGTTTATTTATTTTTGTAAATACATATAATTAAGAATATTATAATGGAAAATTCTCTAATTATATACTATTCATGATATAAAATATATCAAAAGTTAATTTTATAGGACTTTAAAATTTAAATAAATACAAAACAAATCATGTTATATTAATTTGATTTTTTAATTTAATATATTGGTGTTATTTTTATTATTTTGCTATTAGAAATATGATAATAGATTTGTAAACCCTTGCGTAAATATAGAACTGAAAATAGTAAGATTTCAATAAGTTACAAAAACCCGGGAAAAAAAAGAATAGATAAATGATGATAATAATAATAATAAGTGTGATGCATAATGGAGGGGATGACCTCCATAAATAAATAAAGAAGCATTGTTAAGGTTAAAAATAATTTTTTTGAATTTTAGCTTAAAATTCATAACGTCAGCGGAATCATCTATATGTATAATAATTGTGTGCGACATTCCATTGTCCCTTTTCCAGTTCTTCTAAAATGGTTAAGGGTTAAGATAATTTCAACCAATATAGAAGTAACAAGGTTAGTCTAGGTGTTTTCGTACTCTACAAACACAGCTACAACTTCTAAACTTATTATACTTATAAAGCTTGGAAACAACACAAGACCAAATATTCCTAAAGTAATCAATTTGTTTCTTTTTATAATTGACCCTTGTTCTAACTTTTTCGTCTCTAAGCTTTTAATATTTTTTACTTCAAACCACTAGCATTCTTAGTCAGATTAGAAACTTTGAGCAATTTTGACAAATCATGAATCACTTTGTCATCTTTCAAAGGGAAGTAGATCCTATACAGATGGTTGGAAAAATCCATTAACATTCCATAATCTTCCATAATAGGATATAGATCTATATTCTTAAAAAAGAAACACCTTTAATCGGGATCCCAAAAGTGAATATGAGTTGTAATTGCTGGGTTTAGTGCTTCTATTTTCATACTTTTTACCAGTTACCTATACTTCCTAAAAAATACAACCTCATTAATATTATGAACATTAACCATCAATTTCTTCACCTCATTCACAGTGCAATTCAAGTTCTTGATCGGTGATGATTTTTTTGCATCATATCTAAGATAATCTCTTTTTGACAAATATAACAATTCAGAATTTTACCTATATTATATAGCGGTAAATTTAGCAATGGTGGTCATTTTTTCATTTAGAAGTCCTATAATTCAAGATACTTTATAGTTAGGCTTAGGCTTGATGCAAAACATATAGTATGAAGCATACACCTTAAAGGCAGGTTTTAGTTTTTTTTATGTGAGACAAATGGTAGGTTTACTACTGGTTCTCTAAAAAAGATCTTTTATTGTCCCAATGATCACCCTCATGAAGGCAATATAGGGGCTTAATAGGTAATGGGATAGTATATATACCAATTATTACCAGTTTAAACACTTAGTGAAGAGTTGGAGTTTACACAAATTTAAACCTTGACTCAAGTTATAAGGTAAGTTGTTAGTTTCTCACCTTACCTAAAGCTTTACGGTCTGTTCCCTCACAAATAATATTAGTAATGCATGAATGTGTTTCATCCATATCCAATATACTACGTATGATAGGATATAAGATAATGCATGCTAAAGCACTTCAACAAAGCAAACCATTCATGGTTGAAAAATATTAAAACATCAATCTTCATATAGCATAAATAAACAAAAAAAACTACGTCCAAGGGTTCTTAGTAGAGTTGTCATCCTGTTATACCCTTCACCAAAGCACGATATCATGACGACCTTTCCCGGACGGGTTGGAGGTCTTTATTTGGATAGGGAGTTGTCACCTATTATTATTATGGTTACTAGGATCCCTTACTGGTTTTTAAAAATTCCAGGCAAGGGACTGGTTGCTTAAAGAGAAGGTATTAACATCCCTAATACGCCTTACTTGAGATAACTTGCATTGTTTTTCTTTGTTTATGGTTGTTATGGCCTAATAGTGTTTCTAAATTCTGTCTTCGTACTATTAAGGGTTTACTATAATGAACAAACCCTGGTTTGCTTGATAAAAAACTTAGTCTAAAAGATCCCGATTTAAAAAGATATCAGAAAAAAGCAAGCCCATTCACAATCCATGTATCGTGAAGGCGTTGAAGTTAAAAATCCAAAGAGATTTGATGATTATTTAAATTTCACTTATCCCCTTGGTATTTTGAATATCCATGACTCTTATACCATGTGACATAGGTTTAAATATCCTTAATTATCATTGAGACTTCTTTTAGGACAAACTTAAAATTTTTGGCTATTACATCATTCCAAATAATATTTAAGATAAAATTCCTTACAGTTTTTATCTTTATATTAGAAATGAATAGGTTGTATTACTCCCAATAATATTTTAGACATTAACCCTCGTACATGTTTTTTTTTATATTAAAAGTAAATAATAATAAATCATTATCCCTAACAATATTTTAGTTATTAACTCTTTTGTAGGTTTTTTTATTCGTATATTAAAAGTGAATAATATATTTTCTTGCTAAAAATAAGTTTTTAATATTTTTTTGAAATATAAACCAAAATCTTTAATATTGTAAAACTCATGCAATATTTTTTGTATTTCAACAAGCAAAAGATTTTTTTAGAAGTTTTTTTTTTTAATTTTAAGACATGCTCCAATATTGTTTTTAGGATTTTTGGTCATATGCAAAAAAACTTTTATTTTTTTAAAAATATATTTTTTTTAGATTTTTTTTGGCAAAAACTCACCTTTTTAGGATAAACTACCAAAATAGATCTAAATGCATGTTTGCCAAACACACCTGTAAACCAAAAATTCCTCTATCAAAAAAATTGAGAACCAAATAAGTGTAAAGTGGATGGCGATTCCAACACGTTAGCGTTTGTTCTGCATGCCCTAATAACTTTTCAATTAAAAAATTATTATTTTAAAGATGAATTATGTTACTATCCTCAACCAAACTTATAATTAACAACTACTTTTAAGCTAAAAAACTCAAATACCCCTGACTACAATGAACTAAATGTCTTGCATCCAATGATACATGTATAATTGTACTGTGTATAAAAAATAATAAATACCTAAATACCTCTACTTGAGACCACTATTTTTTTTTACTTTTGAGGATATTTTAGTGTTCACAAAACATTGAATAGACACAAATACCTCCAAACAAATTATTAATGGCTAATGCACCTTGTGAAAATACCAAAATAACCCTAGTAAAAAAGCATGCAATTTTTTTTTTTATGGGAATAACAAAATAGTCATTACATTGTAGCGGTGAAAAATAAAATGTGAAAAGGGCTATAATGATTCTCCTTTTGTTTTAGTTGTTTGTTAATTTCTAATATGTTCAGCCTTATATAATTTTTTTTATTCAATCAATTTTAATTGTGTCTATTTTTATTATCATTTGATTAATTAAAAAATTAATTTTAATAAACAAATTCATTAAGATAAATGTTCCAAGTTGCGAGATAAAATATTTTGATTTACATCTATTTCTTGATTTTTTCAATTTTATTTTTAATTATTATTAATGATTTTTTCATTTATTTATGTATATAATTCTCAATTTATGCTTATACCAGCTTTTTAATCTTCATTTAGAATGTTTTATATGAGAAAACATGTTGAAAAAACTTAAATGTCAATTTTTTTTTTTTTTATAAGAAAATATCCGACCTACAACGAAACAAACATGAGAATTTTGACATCACCTATAAATAAATAAAATCCTCCTCTGAAAGCCTATTTTTAAACTATGATCGTATAATATAAGCTGATTTTCATCCTAGCTATCTTTATTTTAATTGTGTTGGAAATGTAAATGAATGGGATTTTGTTCCAAGAAAAAAAAGAAAAAAAATTATCATGCTTCATTATTCATGTAAACGACGCCGTCAGAAAAAAGGACAGCCTACGAAAAAAAAGCTCTCGTTTTTGCTTCCCTCTGGCTGCCGCGAGGCGAGAACAGAATACCAAGGAAAAACCAGAGCAAAAATAAGGTCATAGCAAGCACAATGGCTTCCACAGGTGGTGCTGCCCCAGGCACTTACACTCCCACTCCCACCAAGAAAACCCAACGTTCTTCATTCTTCTCTGACTCTGATATCGACTGGCTTCGTCCCGATGGTCGTGGTTTCCACCAGTGCCGACCTGCTTGTATATATATATTTCCTTTTTCTCTCTTTTTACTGTTTATTTTTTTTTTTATAATTTTCTAAGTAGTAATTAGCTTTTAATTATCTTCTTTGATTACACTGAATGGTCGCTATTTTTAAGCGGGTTTACTTTTAATCTTCTGGGGTGTTGTGATTTGATTGTTTTAACTTATGCTAGCATGCTTTCCCCATCTCTGCTTTCTTCTTGTGCTTTGTTTTCTTTCCTTTATAATTATATGAAGGGCTGTCAGCTTTGATGTTTCAATGTTAAGATGTGCTTTTGGGTGTCAATGAGTGAAAGTTTGTAAATTTCCCTTTTTTTGGCTTCTTTTGTTAATTATTTTTTATTTTATTATCTTCCATCTTTATGTTCCGTCATCCGTTAAAAAGATGCTGCTTGTTGATTGTGTAATGGTGTTATGCTAAGACAAAAAATGTTGAATTGGTTCCTTGTTGCTGGTTCTTCATTTGTTTTTTTAGATAATTTGAATTCTCTTACTGTAGGCATGAAGTTTCGAGAAATTGAGGTTTCTGTGTCTTTTTTTAGAAATCTTGTTTAATTTACTTGGCATGATATATTTACATCGGTTAGCTATGCCTTTTGTTAACTGCCTCCTCTTTTGTTGTTGGGTGCAAACTTTTCAGTGGTGGGTTGAGCAAACCCGTGGATGAAAGTGATTCTCATGTTCTATTAGTAGAGTCGTTTTGCCATAGATGCTAAATCCCATCAATTTCTACTTCAAATGGATGACCTCCGTCTAAAATATGAATGTGGTTGGTCAGCACTGAAATGAAAATTTTATTTTGGATCTGTAAGGATGTTGAGGTTGAAATTTTGATTCTTAATAGAGAGAATGTAGCTCATAGTTCAACCTTTTTTTTATCTGCTTGTATGTACCATACACATAAATTATCTGTTTTGGGATTATGCAGGTATGATATGATTTTTGTCTAATTTACTTGAACTGAAATGTTTTTCGTTTGCAGTTTTCAGGACTGGTGCTGTGAATTCTGCTGCAGGATCTGCATATGCTGAATTTGGAAATACAAAGGTCATCGTTTCTGTGTGAGTATTGCCTTCATTTTTTTAGTTATACTGACATGATGGAACCATGATATGAGATATAATTAATACAGCAACCTTCATAATATAAACTTAATTTTACATTGTACTGCCATTTCTTGCTTCAGGTTTGGGCCTAGAGAAAGTAAGAAAGCAATGGTGTACAGTGATGTGGGCAGGCTTAATTGCAATGTTAGCTGTACCACTTTTGCCACCCCTGCTCGTGGACTGGTATGTTAGCATGCATCTATAAAATTTTTGATATTCATCTTCAAACTCCTATTATCTTTTTTGATATTTGATGCCCCTTTTTGTTAGGGATCAGATAATAAAGAGTTCTCTTCCATGCTTCATAAGGCTTTGGAAGGCGCAATCATGTTGGAAACTTTTCCCAAGACAACTGTAGATGTGTTTGCATTGGTGTTAGAATCTGGCGGCAGTGAGTTACATTTTCATACTAACCTCTAAATCTGGGTCTGTTTTGGGGGAATAAAGGGGTGAAGAATGAAAATAAAGACAGGTTAAGAAAACGTATGCCTAGCCTGGGTGTTCCTTTGGAAAAGAACGCTATGTCTAGTTTGCAGAATAGCACAACCACCTTTATGACTTGCTATGCAAATCTTGTACTGGAAATGTTGTTCTTCTGTTTACCTTCCAAAGTCTGTAAAGCTTTTTCATGCCTTTTAAGTTTGCTTGCTTGTTTCTACAGCCTGTTTTTTCAATACAATTTTAGTGGCTATTAATTTTCTTTTTCTTTAAACTCATTAACAAGATTATGTTTTTGCAGGTGATCTTCCTGTTGTAATATCTTGTGCAAGCCTTGCCTTGGCGGATGCAGGGATTATGATGTATGACCTTGTTGCTGGAGTTTCTGTGGTATGCATCATGCATAGACTTGAGGTTTCCTGACACTGTTTCTAGTTGTTATCTATCATGAAGTTCATACTTTATATGCATATACACAGTTATCCATTGCAAATTAGTAAAATATCTTCTAGTATTTATTTTAATTAGTCTGCTTGGTTATTGTTTGATGTGAAACCAACCCTAATCATTGGACACAGAACGGCAAATCTCAGAGCTTACAAACAATCATGCGCAATGTAGTTATTGATCAATGTTCTCTTCCAATATTATGACCTGCCAACTCGTTTTGCTGAATGCTTAAAGATGAGAATGCTTGGGACCCTTAAATCTACCCTTTAGGAGTTGAATTCTTTATTCAAATGTGAATATTTACTGATTGAGTTCAATATGTGATAAATTTTGTTAAATCTAAAATCGCTTATTACTATCTCTGTTTGTTTGTTTGTTTTGAAAATGTGGGGTTTTTCTAGTTTGAGCATTAGTTAATATTTTCACGTACTTATTTATTGCTGAGAATTGATATAAGTAAGAAGTGTTTTAATATCTTAAGCAGTAGAAACTTTATTTGGGTGTTTGATGTGGTTTAGTCTTTGGGGTAAAATACTTTGTAACGGGTAGTTTTCCCAAATTTTGAACTAGAAATGGGAATTAACTGAACTGTCTTTTTCTGACATTTGTTCATCTTAGCCTGTTCCTTTGTTCACTCCAGAATTTGTCACTTTTAAAAGGCCATCTTGTAGTAAGTCCCGTTGAACCTGGGTTATTGGAATGAAAATTTGTAGACATTTAAATTATTGCACTTTGCTAAATAACTACTCATTGATGGCGATTGTGCTTTGACCCGGCTTTTATGAATAGATGGAGATCAGAAAACTTAGGTGGTCTCATTAATATTTGTTGCCTTAATGCATTTATTTTTTCCGTAGCCTGGTATTGCTTGGCTCTTTGACTCTGTAGAAATATTCTGTGGCTGTTTGTGACTAAGTTGATGGTGACGCAGCAGAAACATATTAGTGCAAGGATGGCTCATCAAGCTTTCAGATGTCTTTACAATGCTGTGCATTTCTTTACTTCTTTCGAGATATATCCAGCTGATTTAATGACCTGAACTTGGTTGTTTAGTTCACATTTGTTTCCCATCAAATTTTCATGTTTTGTAAATTAGATTCTTTTGTTTTGCAGTCTTGTCTTGGTAGAAACCTCATCATTGATCCAATTTTGGAAGAGGAAAGTTTTCAAGATGGGAGCCTGATGATCACTTGCATGCCTTCTCGTTATGAGGTCACGCAGCTTTCTATTACAGGGGAATGGTCAACTGCAAAACTGAATGAGGTGCGTCATCTAAACTGCAAACATCATTTGTCAAACTATAGGAAAAACCATATCACGTTCATGGTAGTATGCAAGCTAAGGTGTGTGCAATTTGGCTGTACTGATTTTGCTTTTCACAAACAGGCAATGCATCTTTGCTTGGATGCTTGCTCAAAGCTGGACAAGATAATGAGGGCATGTTTGAAAGAGGCTGCTTCAGCTTCACTGGATTAGAAAGAACCCCTTTCTAGTAATGTTGCTAGAATAATATAGGTCACCTTTTAGCTGTTTTTTCTTCTTCTTTTCTTTCCCTCTTTAAGCAACAAATAATTTATCCATTTTTGTGAGAACTTTCAATTTTCCTGATTAATGCTCACCTGTCTCTACATTTTACCTCTTTATCTCTACTATCGATATACTTCTGTAGCCTGTGTTTCATGCAAGCCAGCTTCTTGCACCAGTGGAGTGGTGTTGAATTTTTTGTAATGTATTCTGTTAGTGGCTGGAGCTGTAGCTTCTAGTCTCATCTTATGGTCACTTATCTTCCTATACCAAGGTGATTATTCTGTAATTGTTACATTTTTGTCGCGTAGGCAATCACATTTGGATTGCTTTTCTATTATTTATGATAAATCCAGCATTAAAATGTTGAAAACTGAGGTTACAATGCTTTTAATCTGCTTTGCAAAGGAACTTGGATGTTAGTTGCCTTACTAGAATTATTAGAACATAAACTGAAACAGATAGGTGAATCCTTGTTCACCCATCACAATCCATTATGGACTCGCTCGCTCACATGAATAATGCGCGTTTACATGTTTTTTCATTTTGATCCTCGAACTCCTAATTTTTGCAATTCTATCCATATTTACAGTATAATGGTATTTTTTTTTTTTTTTTGTAAATGTGTAATCCTTCCAATTTACGTTACCTCCCACTTGGTGAGTTTTGAGGGATGTTTAAAGAGGGTTTGGTTTTCATCTTGCGAAATCAGAATTTAGTTGGGGTTAATAAAAATACAAGTTAAAATAATAATCATAATTGACAAAGAGCAAAAGTAGAGCAGAAGTACATGCTCATTTAGATTTTGGTGCGGCAAATTCGAGTTTGATTCTTGAAGTTTCAAATTGTCTATCATTTAGTCTCTATTGTTTTTTTTTGGAGATCTACGTTGTTACGATACCAAACTTATTTTTTTTCTTTTCTAGTTTCTAGATATTAAGAGAAAAGAGAAAAAATAGTGGGATAATAATATTTTAGCTATTAAAAAGATCAATATTTGTAACAATGAGTTATTTCTCTAGAGGAGTTTAATAAAATTGATTTTTCTATAAACATATTGGAAAAAGTTAAATTAAGACGGCCATGTTTGGGAGTATAGTTGCGGTTGTTTTTCAAAGTGTTTTTCACTTGGAAATGTATCAAAGTAATTTTTTAAAAAATTATTTTTGACATCAGCATATTAAAATGATCTAAAAATACCAAAAAATAGTTATTTGACGCAAAGAAAAAAATAAAAAAATTTAATTTTTTTAAAAACGCTTTTAAAACCTAAAAACAAACATGGTCTTAAATTTTCCTTTTCCATAATTCTTTGAGAGATTAGTTTAATTTGTCTCTAATTTTTCTCTTAATAAAAATACTTTGTTATTAGTAACTACAGTTAGCCTCTAAAATAAAATATATGAAAATGCATAAAACAAAAAGAACAGGTGTAAAATATTTGCTTGTGCAATTATTTTTATTTCAATTTTGAAAAATAGCTTCTCGCTAAATTAGTACTTAAGCTTTTTTTTATTTACCAGTTTTTATATTTTAAATTTATCTTATAAAATATAAACAACAACTTTATGTTCTCAATTAAAACAATTATAATGCATAAAAATACATAAATAATGTAATTATTTTATTTTCTGCATTAAAAATTAACTTAAAATTCTACCAGGTGAAAAACGAGGACATATCTATTCATTAACGAATTACGCTTCAAACTCCTCCTTATTTTAAATAAATTTCTTTCCCGGTTTCAAATAAATTTCGCTTATTTTCAGCGAAAGTATTTACACACTCCTCCTTCCTACCGGGTCAATTGTTGCCTGCTTCAAACTTCATTGAAGTCCAAATAGTGATGGGCACAAAGCCGAAAATACTCTCTTGGTTATGAACTTGGATTGATTTTTATTTCTGCAATTTACTGATTAAGACAAGTTCCAAGCAAGAAAAAAAGAAAAAAGAGTTGACTAGGGCAAATTCACCTTGGAATCAAGCTGCTACTTTCTTTGCTGCTGTCATGAAAAGATCTGGAAAGATATATGTTGGACTTTTAACTTTTTTGTTGGATAGACTTTTTAGAACCTCTAGCTCTTCCATGGTGATTCCATGTATTTTCTTGGAATTGTCACAAACCATTCATTCATATAAGAACACAGCTATACCTTCCGGCCACCACGCAAATAACCGGCATCATTTCCAGCGACCCTTTTCTTCCACCGCGATCAAAAATCAATATCTTTTTTTTAAATGTTGCCAGATCACTGCAACAGTGAGAACCCAACATTCCTTTTTGCTAGCAACAAATGCAACAGTGGTAGTGAAAGCTTGAGATTTACACGAACCATCACATTCCTTTACCTAACATTCAATAGCACAGGCACCATATGCCGTGCATTTATCAACAATGACATCCCAATGGTAGCGTTTATAACTTTTCTCACCTTGTGTTATTTTCTGTTAGACCACTGCTTAACAGTGTTTAATCCATTGCCTTCCGACGAAGAATAACCCAAGAAAGAGCTGTTGAAAGTTACTATATATATGGAGCTCCTCATCAGCTATACTGTTTGGTTTTGCATACCACCTATTTTCAACATTCATGAGCCCGGTTGTAGTTTTCCCCATGTATGGAATTGCGTTTGTGAGCAGTGCGTTTCTCTTCTATGTCCACTTGGTACATTAACGTGCTTGCTGCAGTCTTGAAAGCATCAACATTCTTCACTTTTGTGGTTCCATTGACAAGGATATTATTGATCGTGATACCAGCACTTTAGAAAAAGTCTAGTAATGCTTGGGAGCAATATTGCCAAAACCTCTCTTGGTACATTAACGTGCCTAATCATACCAACGGCCTCTGTTTTCTTCGAGTATTGATTCGTCATTTGAAAGATTTGAAGGGAAAGAGAAGACCAGAACTTGGAAATTTGTAGACAGGATTTTAGCTTGGTTAATTTGTACTGCTTTAATCAACTTAATTATCATGATTTGTTTTATTGCTTGCTGTTAACTAATGCAGCAAAGTTTGTGCTTTGATGACCTTATGAATTAAAAATAGAAAATAGACATATGCATCCCTTGTAAAGAAAGGACATAACATATCTAATGCGGATTTACGAGGGGGCTAATATGGTGTTTGATGTAGGTTTGTATTTGTCAAAAGGATTTTGTATTAAAATTCTAAATTAACTTGTTTGAAATTTGGATTTAGTCTTAGATTTACTTAAGTAATTTCAAGTTTATATTATAGAGTTATATCAGTATCAATATGATTAAATCCACTCAACTAAAGAAATAACTAAATAATTAAAACAATTTGAATGTACTTAAAGTAAACTCAATAACTTAGAAAATGAATATTTACATTCATGAAGTGATTCATACTCTGATTATGTCCATGAATTGAAACTTTTAGATAATGAAACATTTTTTTGGTATTTTTTGAGTTATGGAATTGAAATTACAAGCTTACTGAATATAAATGAACTTGATTATCGCCTATAAAGTTATTACCTATTATTTTATCGCCTACAAAGTTATCACTTATAGACTATTATTTATGAATTATCGTCTACTGGTTTTAGATTTGAAAAATCATAAGAACTTAATAAAATTACAATTAAATTATTTGAGTTTGAGTTGTTGTTGATCTTTCATGCAATCCGTTTTATAAAATTAGTTGATTGATGCTTTAATTAATTATCTATCAATGAACGATAAGCTCTCATATTTCAAGGTGTTTTTCATGATCTAACGTTCATAATAATTGTTGTTGCCTTCTAATTATATGGCATGTTACACCTTCTTTAAAAGTTAATCTTATATGCATGTTTTTTTAATATGTGGCAGTAATTTTTATCTTTTAAATTTCTTTTAATTAATCCTACTTATAATATAACTATTATAATATAATGTTTATTTTTTCACATATTTTTTTTATAGTATAACACTGGGTTGTCGCTGCCAAAACAGAAAAAAAAAAACCCTTGATCTTTGAGTGTGTTTTTAATTTTGTTTTATACATCCAATTTTTTGAGCCATTCCTTAATCCGTCTTGAGTGAATAAATTTTATCTAAGTTTATTTATTAACCTCCCTTTGACAAATAAATTTCTAGCTCCACCAAAATACATTGTATGTTATTAGAGTAAGTCAGGTTAATTTTTTCTAACCTTAAAAAATATGTAAAGATGTTAGGAAGAAAAAACTTTGATGCATACTAAACACTTTTAAAATATTAAAATTATGATATATTTTTTATAATTTTTTTTTGAGATGGTTATACATTAGCTCGATCTAGACTAACCATGGTTTAACTTGTGATCCGAGACATGAGATTGTGATAACCCCATAAAATCTAAAAAATAAGAAGCCCAATCCTAATCAACAAAATATTGAAGATAAAAAAAAAACATTCAATTAAAAAAATTACTCAATATATATATATATATATATATCATGAAGCGTGCACAACATACTTATATTTAAAAAATTGATTTAATTTAATTGAAAATAATTTTTTTAAGAAAGCTAAATTTAACAAAGTGCGACAAATAAAAAGACTCAAGATAATTTAAATCATTTTTAAAATTAGAGAAAAATTCTAAATAAAGAAAATACAAAAATAGAGAGGCTAATTCCAATTAAACCAAATGTTGAATGATAAAATTGAGAAAACTATGAGCTTAAAAAATGAAATAAAAACAAATGAACGCGAACAAATCTTTTAAACCT
>Ga0325410_1005439_pt1 | contig 14052 bp, 12 predicted proteins | sample PopdelMetagenome_16_FD_206182 | JGI IMG/M metagenome (GOLD analysis project Ga0325410, IMG submission 206182) | Populus deltoides microbial communities from Bellville, Georgia, United States - Xylem-PdIQD-R3 | ecosystem: Host-associated > Plants > Phyllosphere > Stem > Wood/Secondary xylem... | reverse complement strand
ACTTGAGAACCTTTTTTAATACAAGCTTCTGCTTAATTCAATAAGCTAGTAATTACTGGATAACAAAATTTAATACCTTAATCCCAGCCAGCTGATTTGCCACTTCTAGCTTCAGGTGGTGAGTTGTGCTTGTCATCATCGACGACACATAAAACACAAACTTATGGTATCTGAAAGAGAGATGAAGCAATGAATAATGAAGGTGCGACTCATTTTACAAAAATTCAGCTTTATCCATTATATTGGATTTCATTTAATCCGTTTTATAAGTGAAACTTTTGGACTAGATGCTAGTAAATAAATACATGAAAGTTACATAGCCATGCCTAAGTTGTCAAAATGTTTGAGAACTGCAAAAGATCTCCAGCATTGGGTTGGGCAGGTCACTCTTACCACAAAAATTCAAAATCAAAAGGATGTTCTTCTGGCAGTATATTGTACTTCAAATCAGTCCCTGGCGCTGCAGATCAGTATATGTCTTTTTATTGTAAATGTTGCCCTCTTTATCTTCATATTCTTCCTCAAGATCTGGGCGCCACTTGTTCACTCCTTGCCGCGCTTGTATCCTCTTCCATAATTCCTGTGCTTCCTGAATAAAAAAGTGAATAAATGAAAGAAGGTGTCACATTCCAAACTAACATACAAGATCTGAACTAAGAATTTCACATTAAAAGAAATCTGAGTTTGAGTGGCATAAACAAAATAAAAGGCATATAACAAAGAAAGGATCGGATTTCAGAACAAGGTCTGAGAAAGTGCACCTCAATCGATGTGATCTCATTGAAGTTCTTGGTGTTTGGGATGCCAAGGCAACGCATTCCATGCTGATGACGCCATTCCTTGAAATGCCGCTCAAACGCTCTACGACCCCAGTAACTATAGTTCCCACATATCTCGCATTTAAGTTCCTGACATGCAGAAAAATAATTGAGATCCTCTAGCCATAGAAACTATCAAATAGTATAACTAGACAAGGATTACAGACAAAGATCCTCCACTAAACAACTAGTATAATTAGAGAAGTATTACATGCATCATAATGATATATAATGATACTAGGTGTTACTTATTGCAACTTGAAAATAAAAACTTTCACACATATCAATTAAATACATCTGGGAAAAAAATATACAACAAAAAACTACTCTCCAAACGTAGAAAGAAAAAACTCCAAAACCAAAATGCTGATGGAAATGAAAGATACCGGTGAAGAGATATAATACTTACAATGACCGCAATGGGTTTATACAATTAGGGGGAGAAATACCTGACCAAGACCATGAAGTTTATACAGCCAGTAAGGTATAGGCTTCCCATCCCAACCCATTGGCAACTTGAGGGGATTGTAAATCTGTTGTTCTTCATCGTCACTTTCAGTGTCAGCCTGTGTCTCTTCCTGCATCAGTTTCAACATCGCATTATCAATTATTGTCATCCCAGACATCAAAGTCTCACTTCTTCCACAATAATAATCAAGCATCCAATTAAAGCAGTCGGAAAGAAAAATTTCATGCAAATGGTCTTGCTGTTTGTATTACAAATGGTCTCTAGATGCACAGTTGCCAATATGCCATTAGCATACCCGGCCAGTATATGTGAGGAAATATATTCTGCTTGTACTGGGTTGTAGAGGGGTTTGATCCCATTATATCAACATGGTGCAAACGACTTGCTTCAAATTAGAGCAGGCACCAAAAGAAAATTGAAGGTCACAATGAAATGCTAGACAAAAAGCTATGATTCGCACTCTAGTTAAAAAGGCTAAAGCACTTGAAGAATTTGCAATAGCTTAAGAGCTTGTTTGACATTGTAATAGCGATTGCTTTTAAAAGTGTTTTTCACTTGGAAATGCATTGAAATAATGTATTTTTTTATCACATCAAAACGATTTAAAAACACCAAAAATAATTAATTAGAAGCAAAACAAAATTCAAATTTTTGCAAAGACGCTTTCCAACCGCAAAAACAAACGGAGCCTAAGACAACATACCTCCTCACGTTCTGCTTCCATTTCATCATATGTCAAAGCCTGCTTCTTCACAATATTTTCTTTTGTCCGTACAATTGTCTGCACAGGGTCACAGGAAAATCAAATATCCAACTACCACAAAAAAAAATACAAATGATTTAAGGCACATGCAGCCAATATTCAAATGCACATTATTAAAACATACAAAAAAGCTGGCAGATAACCAAAGAACAAAATCTCAATGCGATATTGATCAAGAGGATGGAAAAGAAACTGGATGACTGCACCAAAGCTAACCTCATCCAGTAAATCACACAATTTATTCATTTTGGTCTCCATCAGGGCAATTTCTTTTGAATTGACAACTTCCTTTGAGTTCACAGCGCCTCCATTCGGTTCTGATGCACATGAACCTTTCACAAAATGTTTCTTGTCCAACTTTTCAAGAGGTGTGTGCTGCACAGAATGAACAAATAAATAAGTAAAGCACGAAATGCCACATTAAATCTATTTAAGGAAAAAAAAAAGTCATGTTGAGAAGTAATTTAATTTAAGGAAATAAGACTGTTTATGTAGCTTGAGGTTAGATGCTTAACAACAAACACACAAACAAACAAATATATAACCCCCTCCCCCCTAAAGAAACATAATAAATAAACAAAGTGCACACACAAAGCACTATCTGGCCATCCTAATTTTCACAGTAATTATAACCCCTCCCTTACTAGAAGATTAATGATTAAGTAAGAAACTAGAAACAATGGGGATGCTCACTGGATCTTTTTCATTCCTAAACTTACAAGGCCCATACAAGGTAAAAGAACTATTCCAACCTTTGTGAGAAAAAGCCTTTCAGCACGCTGCTGAATGGTACCGCCACTCTTGAGCCCCAATGCAGCCAATGCCTGTCAGGAAAACATGCAGCAAACGATTTAATAACTGTTAATTAGAAAGGACAACTAAACCAACAAGATAGAATTCTGCTAGCAAAACTGTCACAAACCATGAAATGATGATGGAGAAATACAATAATAACAGTTGCCCAAGTTATGGCGTAGTTTGTATATTACATACTTCAATGACTCCATGGCTACCCACTGGATATTTTTAATATTTTCCAGTGTTGATCACACTGTCTGATATCAGAATATTTCTTATTAAACTAATGAAGTAAACAGTGACAAAGAAATGTGACTCCACAGTGATGCTATGTATATAATTAATATTTTTCAGTGTTTGATCATACTGCATGATATCAGAGTAGTTTAACATTGATCACATTGTATGATATCGGAGTATTTCATGTTAAACTACCAAGCAATCAACAACAAAGAACAGAAATGTTAAAATACCAAGCAATCAACAGCAAAGAACAGAATCCAATTTTGCACTTTAAGCTCAACACTACAAGGAGAATGATAACAGCAGCAACATGTCAGCATCAGCTGACACTTGGTGATAACAAAATACAGAAGTACATCCTTGTTTCTTTGACATTAACACAAACTATCAGCATTAAGCAAGAGAATGCTCTATGATTATAGATTTCCAGGAAAAAAGAAAATGATTCATGGAAATATAAAGCAGCTGCAAACAATGATATTCTTACCTCCTTCAATTTTTCAGGGCCCACTTCTTTAAGCTCCTCAACAGTGCTGTAAAAATCAAGATCAATAACAGTATGATCAGCTGGCACATGCCCATTTTCTTGAGCATTCTTTTCCCATCCTTGTACCGTGCCATTTTCCCATTGCTCTTCAAATTCAGTAGTAACCTACAACAATAATCTACATTGTCAAATGAAGCACATGATTGGCTCCGACCAAGCATGGTCAAAATCTCCTTTGTTCTATAGACTTGAGTTTTTGCAAATAAAAAGAGGCAGGCAATTAAAATGCCATAATATCATTTCTTGTGAGCAAATGTCTTGCACGTCTTGTGGCAGAGAAAGTATTTAAAATAAAATGAAAACAGGGTTTTCTTTCTGTTTTGTCCTTAACATTATAAGGTATGAATTGTGGCTGAGCCAAGTCTAGCATCATAAAATTTAAATGTAGCACATTTTTTAGCCCCATAGGCCTATATAGTACTCATGAAAACTTCACACTTCAAATCTTTAGGTAAAAAAAAAAAATGATTAGAGATAATTTTAGCAGCGCTTGGAATTTAGATAGAAAAAAAAAAATACTGCTCAACACTAGCATTAGCATCACATAAATCAAGCAGGCACGTATAATAGAACATCAAAAACACCATGAGGAGATGAATTTAAAAAAAAATGGCAGGGAAAACATCATATAAAACAAACCTTTGACAAAATCCTATCAAGATCTTGCAAGGGCTCTGTCCTCTGGAAAAAATAAAATAAATATTCAAGTAGATTCTCCATGTATTCCCTGTATTGCCTGCAGAAAATTGAAACAAAAAATGAAACAAAAAAGACATTAACTTGGATAAATAATTTCAAGTGAGGTACAGATGCAGGTGAATATAACATCTGATCATTAACTTAAAATAAATTCAAAAAAAAATTCAGGAGGGCAGGGGGGGAGAAAGAGAGAATACCTTGTAAACTTCACTTTACGGGGTAAATTATGTGGTTGGGAGAAAATGTCAAGGTAAGTAGAGTATTCAATAGGCTTCTCGAATTTTAAATTATTGAACTGGTTATACAATTCATGCATGTCTAAGTATTTCCCAAATGCTTCCTGTAATATAAATCCAGCTAAAGTATTAGTTAATTTAAATTGCTGGGCAAAATCATACAGCATAATTAGGTAAAGTCGTCGTAGAAAAAACTAGAAACTACTGCAGCCCTAAATTATCTGTTAACTAGCATAAAAATTCAGATATTAGTTTATAAAACTAAAGTCCTAAAATATCAAACTGAAAGGCAACAAATCTCACAGTAAATGAATTTGAAACTGCCAACAGAATCTCAAATCTCAAGATTTTGAAATGTTTAGAGCTCGCATATACATTATATGAGAACACCATCTAATTGAGTAGGTACACTTATAGAGTAAAAAAGTAGATAAAAATAACCCAGATCAGTTTCCTCAAATGCTATAAACTACAGCATCCCAGTTGCCTGGCACAAACACCTCAAATATCCATACATGAAACTAGAGCCCTAACATATCAACAACTGCACTAAGGTCAAATAATCATTAAGTGACACAAGTTAGAGAGACTGACCTCACCAGTAAACTCAATAACTGGTTCCTCTTTAAGCATTGCCTCATAATCCTCATTAGCATCAACCACACGCGCCGCTGGATGCCTTCTATGATACTCACGAATCTTCGCAGGCAAAAGAAAAATAATGATAATGATAAGATAAAATACAAGTAATTTCAATAAATAACAAGTAACCGTTAATTATCAGATAAATTTCTTAATCAAAATTAATGAAAAAATAAGTTACCTCTTTTAATCTATCATAAAAAGCACTAAACACATTGGTTCCGGTCGCCGTTTGTCCACCGAGCGCCGCAATCTCATCTTTTCTCGCATTATCTCTATCTTCATAAACCTCAACCTGAAAAAAAATCAAAATCAAACACTTATTATAATTATAATTGCCTTCCATTAAACTTAATTGATGAGAGAGAGAGAGAAGAATTACGAGTTTCTCAGTACTGGCAATGATATTTTCGATCATGTTACGAACACGGTGGCTTTGAAAAAGACGGTCCTTGTTGTTTGCTGGTTCATTTTGGAGATCTTTAACGATAAGTCGTTCGAGTCTCTCTACTTCCTCGTGAGAAGCTCGAGTCACCTCTAATAGAGTCGACGACATCTTCACGGTGGCCTCTGCCTCAGGTTCCGGTGAAACTTGTGGTGGATTTCAGTGTGGTTTTGATTAGGGTTTTTTCTGTTGAGAAAGAAGTTGCAGTGGCGAGTGCAGGTCTGGTTTATTTTATTTTTATTGTCACGATCGAAATGTTCAATAACGTCGTCGTTTTTGTGTAATGTTTACTTTGGAAAGTAAATTGCATCGCTTGCCCTGGAGTTTGATATAATTATATTAGTAACTGCTTGCTTTTCAAATTATATAATTTGCTATGTATAAGTTTGTTTGTTTTTGCAAATGAGGTCAATATTTAATTTTCTTTTAGCATAAAAAATATATATTGTTTGATGGTGAACCAAAGAGTTTATGAATCCTTTTTTCATCATAAGATTCTTTGACCTATTCTCCACCTTAAATGCGTGAAAATGGGTTAAGGTTTATGTACCTTATAATTAAACTTTAGATGAAGACCATTATAATTTAGAAGGATTATAATAATACTATACATTATTTGGTCAAAGGTTAAAAACTTTTGAATAACATCTCTAATTTCACAAATTTTTGAGGGGTTCCCATGTAATTTACTCAGACTCAGAGCATCATGCTCGAGATATCCAAATTAAAGGGACTAGAATGCAATAAGGGCTTTTCAACGAGGACTGTTTAAGCTGCTTAGCCAGCTCATATAAGCATTGCCCTGTCTTGTCGTCTCTCTCAGGGACACCCGTTATTCTGTTGCGAGAAACTTCAGAATGTTGTTAGAAAGAAGAACAACGATCAAACGCATTGAAAAAGCTTAATTTTTTGCAAAAAATATAGTAATGTGGAAGCTAAATCAGTTCATACCAGGTGATGATGGGGAGAGAGAGGAGAGTTTCTTGGAAGAAGAATCAGATGGGATTTTTTCACTTTCTCCTACGCAGGTTTGTTTTTCTAATTCCACCTCAAATCTTGTTTGTTTCTTGATTAAAAAGTTTTCATCTTTTTGTAGTTTAAAGCTTTTTTTTCTATCTGGGTTTTTGTTTATGTAGAGAATGTATGCATTTGCTGCTTCTTTGGCCGCTGGTTTGATTCTTATGTTTCTGGTATGTCCACCTTTTGTGCTTAAAGTTCATCTTTTTGTTTCTTTTTGGGTTTTATTGAAGCATAAAATGTGTTCTTTATGCAATGTTAGTGATTGAATTTTAATGGGCTTTTTGGAGTGGTAATATGCAGTAAGTTTGGCTTTTAAAGAGGAAATTTTGAAAGTAATTAATGGTAGAAATATTATAGTATTTTAAGGAGCTTAAAGATTTTCTTCCTCTGTGTTTTTATTTGTGTCCAAGGTTTTAAATTTCTTTCTTGAACCGAGTGTTTGTCTATAAAACAGTGGAATTGCTTCCGAAGAGTTCATAGAATGTTTAATGTTTTCAGTGCAATATAGAGTTGGGTCTTGTAACTCATGCTCTACTAATTTAATATTGTCAGTTCAGTCTTTTCTGGACTGCACTATTCGTTGGAAGTTCCTTAATCAAGCTAGTTTGAAGTTTGAGTTTAAAATGGTTTCCAAAATTTTATAGGGTCATTCGTAGTGCCTTTGTTCGCTAATGATTTGGCTTATAGGGAAACTATAGAAGATTGAGATGATTTATTTTGATTGGGAAGGTTAGTAGCTTTTCTGCTTGATCTTGCAGCATGCCTTTTATTAGACTACTTTACATGTTACCAACATGGTACAGCCCATAGCAAGCTTGATATTAAACTTCCTTTTCCCTCCCAAAGCATCTAAGAGGGACAAGTTGTCAGCATCTGCAGATCACTTGGCTTTTGTCATGCTTCCACTACATCTATCAAACCTTGTAAGTAGGATGCCTCGAGCACTATTTATATAACTCATATATGAAACCATCACTTCCTTGGGGTAGTGTTAGCATACCTTGGCTTGTTGGTTTATAAGGAGTTAGCTCTGAAATATACACTGAGGAACAGTCCTCTAAGCTTGCCTTGAGAAGAATATGAGACTTCCTCGCATCTTGGAGATGTTTGACAATTGCTGCTTCTGGACTGTCTATAACAGTCTGGAGCCTACAAGCATGGACCATATATAGAGCCCCTTGCTAACAATTTCAATTTATTTGCTTTCTTTCTTTTAAAACTTCCATCTATTTTGCTTTTCTCAAACAATGCATTACCTCTATATGTTAACCCTCTCTATCATCCATGGAAAAGACACTTAGTAAGCTGTCCTCAAATTAGATCATTAAGCCAATCTATTTAAAGAAGATCGCATTTCAAAATCAGCATAATAAATAGAAGTTTAGATTATATCTTAGAGGTTAACGATGATATGTATTGTACTTTATTATTGATATAGTTATATAGTTTGAGGCTGTCAAAAAATGGAAAGCAGTAAATGAATAGGATGTGTATCTAGAGAAATGTTTCTCAGGTTCTTCCCTTGGTCAGATTGTTAATATAACTAATTGCATAAGAGGTGTGTTACTACCAATATCTGTAAATTTTGATCTCCTAAGTTAACCTTTTTCCTTTTATATGAGCATATAAACTCTATGTGTCTTGCTTACATCTTGCTCAAGAAGCTGCAAGTCCCATTATTACTAGGAAGCAGTCCCTTTTCTTTCTTGCTTGAGGAGGTAAGTTTAGATTAGTTGAGGGAAAATTGTTAGAGAATAATATAAATCATATCCTGGAACCTCACCTAATAGTTTAAGCTATTGGGTTGAGATAGTTATTTGACATGGTATTAAAGCCTTGTTGACCAAGCGGTCACGAATTCGAATCTCACCATCCCTATTTATTTGATAAAAATTAAGCACAAGGTAAAGTGGACCTGTGCAAGTTTCAAGCCCAAAGGGCTTTCACTTGAGGGGGTGTGTTAGAGAATAATATAAATCATATCCTGGAACCTCACCTAACAGTTTAAGCTATTGGGTTGAGATGGTTCTTTGACAAAATATGGGATTATAGAACATTGAGAATCTAAGCATGTTCAAGGAATATTTTGTGACCATTTATTGTGACATTTTAAAAGCTGTATTTCTATGGAAGCATTTGGCTGTATAAAATGCTGATAGCTTTACAAATTTTGCATGTGTTGCAGTCCTTGATTGTCTTTGCCAAGCCTATCAAATTTGCACTATTGTTCACCTTTGGCAATGTGTTGGCAGTTGGAAGGTACATTGTCATTTTTACTCAATTTAGCAATACGTTTCGAATCTTATATTTTTAATCTTTCCATTTGCTGGTTTCTGCAGGCCAACAAGTTTATATTCTGTCCCATCCCATCCTGATTTATAATATTTCTTTCACTCTGGATTTTTTTTTTTTTTTCCTTCCACTGGTATTAGAAAACTTCCATGCTTTTTTGCTTTTCTCTCATCACATGTAAAACAAAAACACCACTTCTTATTCATCATAACAAAGGAAGGAACTTTTTTCTCCTTTTCTTCGATTCTTGGCATAGCTTCATTTTAATTCTTTCTTTTTATAAACACTTTGAATCTTCTGACAAAAACTAGTTTAATCTGATCACTTTTGATCTGAAAATTTTGGGCACTCCAAGTTCAGTGTAGTATTGTTGTGTATTTGGAAGAGAATTTACATATCGTAAAGAGTTCCATGATTCCACACAGATAGTATCCCAGAGATCATCTGCAATTCAGTTCAACTGAATCGCTGTTCTTCTCAGGGTTTTTTGCATTCTGAACTTGTTTTGTGAATGGCAGCACAGCCTTCCTCATTGGACCTGGGCGACAGCTAGGTATGATGTTTGACCCTGTCCGCATATATGCTACAGTTATTTACATCGGATGTGTTGTTCTGGCTCTCATTTTTGCTCTCTTGGTAAGTCAACAGTTTCAATTCATTTGTCAAATATAATAATGTTAATGCCCCTTAATAACAGAGAAAACTTGGGAAATTAAAGTGCAGTAAATTATGATTGCTTTTCGTTACCCGTACGGTTAATATCCTTAGATTGTTTAAATCTTCAACCCCAAACATGTTTTCTTAATATATCAATATTCTGGATCATGCTCATTTATTTTCACTGCCTTGCAAGTTATCATTTATTTATCATGTGCACCAAACTGTTTTTACCTCAAGTTATTAGATTTGCCACTACAATTCCTTTTGTAAAGATTAAGGTACTTCTTGACTGATAACACTGATAAGTGCATTCCTAATTATCTGGTATTTTGTCATCTTTTCTTCATCTTCTTCCCTCCTTTTCTTTGTGGTCATCGCATTCTTTTCTATCTACCACAGCAGAATTTACACCATCTTGGCATTTTGATTCTGAGCTATGGATGCTAATTTAAATAATGCAGGCTTTATTTATAACTACCTGTCATTGTATCTATTTGCATCGTTAATTTGCAAATGAAGTTACACTGCCGAGAAACTTTTCTGCCTCAGCAACACTAACTAATGAAGCGTAGGACTTGCTTTTACCACCGTCTGTGAATTCCTAAGATATACTGAAGCATTGAAATTTCGAAATTCCTCTGAATTATAGCCGAGTGGTTAAATTTGAAATCATTTTTGCCTCTGCTGTGCCTTTTGATGAGCTTTCATTCCTGGTACTTTCATTCTTGTGCTGTCTTTCAGAAGAACTTCTCTCCCTCTTTCACAAATTCACCAAGATTTCAGTGAAGGTCAATTCTTGAAAAGCTTCTAGTTTGAACAAGGTTATAGACTAAAATGGCCTTGTCATCACACTTGTGGTCCCCGTGTCCTTATAAAGCCAAAGCTTCCCCTGCTTTTATTAGAGAAAAATAAAATTCAAGATCAATTTGAAGAACAAGGCGTCTCCAAATGGGAAAGAAAATTAATATATATATATATATATATAAGAGAACTGCAATTGTGATGAATACCTGACATTAAAAAACCCCTAAATATGCATTTTTCAAGTTAAAAATGCTTTCTGATTGTGGAAGCAGATTTAGATCATTTCTACTTATTTCATAATGGCTTACCAACAGGTTTTCTGCAATTTTTTTCACGTTGCAGATTCATAGCAAGATTTTAACAGTGTTTGCAATCATATTTGAGATTTGTGCCCTTATCTGGTAAGTTTGTCTCTCATTTTCACCCATTTCATTAGTTTTATGGTAAGGCATGAGGATATAAGATTAAAATTGTACAGTAAAGACTTGCGATATCATAGACAGTACAGAAGGATTTTCAGACTATTTGGAATGGAAATTATACAGCGCTCTTATTTGTTTTACATAGACAGTACATGGTTGCTTCTCAGAATTTTCAGACTATAGTACATGATTTCCAGCTATTTATCTTATATATCAGGCAACATCTCTGCAATAGCTTCTCTTAGTTTAACAATAAGAAGTTCAATTGGGCATTTTAAATGCTTTGTTCGCACCACTTATATGTCTTCTTTAAGCTGTTTCAGGTACGGTCTGAGCTATATTCCTTTCGCTCGGAGAATGGTGTCTAGTTTGATGATCCGGTTATGCGACACTGAGTTATAGGCTCAAAGCTAATGCAAATTCTAGGAGGGCAATAAAATGAGAGATTCTTGAAACCTTTGGCTTATGGCTGCTGTCTCCCTGCTTTTCATCTGAGTTCGTGCAGAAAGAATATTTTCCACTTGAGTTTAGAGCTTGGCACTTCTGATTGTTAATTTGGCATTATATGGTTCTTGGTTTCTTATTTCAACTTCATTTACTTTTACCTCGTCTCCTTTCAACTTTCCTTAGGCTAAAGGAACATGGCCTTGACCCCGAAGAGACCTGGTACATTCGGCTACACTTTTTGCTTTTGCAAAAAATACTATCTGCTTGCAAGTTGTAAATATGCAAAAGACAATATGAAGAATGAACTCTTTCCTGATTACTTGCTTAATAGTTAGCCACTTACCTCCTCATGATATGGTTTCATTCGAAACAACCTTCTGTGTTATCTCAATCAAGGAAGGGAACTAAGAACGGTTTGCTAGGGATGAAAATGCAGCCAGTCTGGTTTTGAATAGAGGCCTCAAGATGGACCATTGTAAGGGTAAAAAGTTTTGGGTTGGGTTGGTGTAAGATGGCCGTGTACTTTAAGAGATGCCATATGAAAATACGTAGTCATGGTTTTTGCTGGCACTGTACTGACCCATAAGATGTTTCTATTCCATTCTTGATTAGATGAGGATTGCACTCGAAAGAATCTGTTCTGTTGCAGCATATGGAGTCAAGATTTCTGTTGAAGCAAATAATAGAGTCAAGATTTTTTTCCTTATAATAATAGAACAGAAACTTAAATTAATCTTATCTATAATATTCAGTTTCAAGGACTTGACAGTTCCTTATCCTACCAAGTAATCTGTTTGGTTAAAATCCTCAGGCATAACATAACTTCAGGTTTTTTAAACTACCTTTACATGGAGAAAACTGAGAGAGAGAGAGAGAGAGAGAGAGAGAAACCTTGGCATGAGATAAAGAATCCACTATCCAGCCCAGTCTGTTGTTCTTAAAGATGCCTCAAAGTTCAAACTGGACCATTGTCGAAGGTGAAAGGAACTGGGCTTGGAGGAATACAAGATGGGTGGACGCACCTCGATATAAACCACAGAAAGTTACATGCATGCTTTGATTAGATGGGTTCATGCTATAAATAGAATCGGGTTTTTACTCCTCCATGCAGTGTTGCAGGTAAGGAATCCAAGAGTTGAATTCAAAGAATATACAAGTGTTTTATAGCTAAAACAAGAAGTGAAATGACAGCCCAGATGGGCCAAGTTTAAATTCAGCTCAACTACTCCTTTTAGGCCAGGCAAATAATATCCCAGATGGATACCAAGTCCAGGGCCAGCAAATACATCCCTCCAGGAGGTATAATAGGAAAAATAGATCGGGAATCTCGCATGTCTCGAAGATGGGAAAGAAAAAAGGTGTTTATTATCAGTCTTCTAGCTCATCAGAGGTTGAAAATGATGGACGTCTTTCCACATCCATGCTTTGGAGTCTGGTGACCTGTGATGATATAAACATTGCACCTAAAGCAGCATGTGAGAGATCTGCATTGAACAACCATGGTGGTTGCTACCTACCTACCTCAGAATAGAACGTGTCTTCAAAATACCAAAACTTTATGCCCAAGTAGACAAATCTTTGATCAGTAGTAGCATCTACTTACTGCACCAGAGGCAAGTGGTCAGTCCTTTTCTCCATTGTACATGGACCATGGCTATACCCCAAGCATGTCCTGCGTGCAAGATTAAAGTCAGTGACATGATTGCTTGTATGGTCTTGCGCATCTAGATTTTTGAGAACTTGTGGTGCAAAATGCAAATGCCCTCTTCTTATGCTGCTGCTGTCCATGTGAATACTGCCAGTACCACCCTCCTAGTCTTGGAAGAAAATTCAAAGACTTCGGGCCTAAAACATAATTGACCCCAAAGTTGGTAGGTGATTCTTGATGATGTTGAATTGTCCCAGCATGGGCAATTAGGCATCGACATGCAATTAAGAATGGTCTTGTCTTCAAAATAGTTTATTTTTTTAAGAAAATACTTTTGATTTGTTGAAATATTGGCATCATCATTTCTCATATACAGCATCATTGTGCTGATTTATTCATCAAAATGCTTAATAATACCCAGTTTGTCTTACATCCTCTGTAATTTTTCCAGAATTAATTCTCACCAACTGACTATTCATCATGCCCTGCGTTAGCCTCTCGAAAAACCCAAAATCATATTCTATAGGTTCACCAACAAAATCCCAACATCAAAATCATATTTAAAGTCGGTTTTCAATAACGTTTCGTTACTCTCTCATCAGAAAAAACAGAAACAGCAAGAACAAAAAAGACGTTATTTTAGATGTTTTCTATTTAAAAAGACAAATTTTACTTTAAAATTGTTTTGAAAACATTTTTATTTTTATATTTTTTATTTTTGAACGAAACACGTGTGTGTGTGCGCGTGTATAACCAAGAAGGAGAGTGATACGAAAATGGGGTTGGTGGGAAAGAGTTAACAGCATGATGTTCATAAGGTTATATCTCTTATGATATTGTTTAGCTTTAAGTTTCAAACCCATTTCCTTCGACATTCCCAGCTACCCACTCCTCATGTAGGGTCCATGAACAGCTACTAATATTTTAGAAACCAACCTCCCACCCATCCTTTAAAAATCAAGAAATTACTGTATAAATCTTGTCAATGTTTCTTTATTTTCCTTGAAACTTTATATGTATCAAAGTTGTGTTTGATAGCTGTCATGCTAGATTTATATTATAATTTATTTATATCATTGTTGAAGTTTAATTCATTGAA
>Ga0325410_1005438_pt1 | contig 14054 bp, 8 predicted proteins | sample PopdelMetagenome_16_FD_206182 | JGI IMG/M metagenome (GOLD analysis project Ga0325410, IMG submission 206182) | Populus deltoides microbial communities from Bellville, Georgia, United States - Xylem-PdIQD-R3 | ecosystem: Host-associated > Plants > Phyllosphere > Stem > Wood/Secondary xylem... | reverse complement strand
TTTTGCGAAAGTTTCCTCTACCTTTCCTGTTATAGGAGCTTAAAACAAGATTGAAAACCTTTTCAAAGGAGAAACTTCTAGGAAAACAAAAAACTTCCTGTTATAGGAGATAAATTGTTCCCCCCTAATTTTTTACTAGAGTTTATATTTGCTCAAGATAACATATATTTCGAGGTTTGTTGACCAATAAAAGCAGAGAAAATTAGTACTGGCAAATGACGCATAAAGACAGGAAGAGTTGTTCCTTTAAACTTAGTTTCTTGCATGGTCTTGGATTCTTGATCCACCACTTGCCTTCTGTGTCTACTGGCAAATCCCTTTCCCAATCATGGCTCACATACGAGTTCAAGAATCTTCACTGTATATGTAATTACAGATGGAGATTCTGCTATCACTCAACTTCCAAGCTGTAACTCTTCATGGCAATACTAGCATTTAAGAGGAGATGAAAATCTACGTGGTGCATGCTTTATCATAATCTTTGCTTAGGGCTTGATGTATGAAGAGACTGTCTTACATGAGGAAAATCATAGCAGTTGATTTCAATGACAATAAAAAATGCCAGTCAGTGTAAGAAAAAAGTTGTTTTTGGTAGAGTTCGTACCAATGTTTTCCTTGGATAGTGCTGAATTACAGCTTGTAGGTGTAACTCATTAGTTCTGACTATAGGATAGTGCTGAATTTGCTTGATTAAGAGTGTGCTGAATTCCATCCCTTTTACTATATGTCATCTTTCTTGATAACTAAAGGGGTTGCCAAATTGCTTGCTTCTACTCAAAGAAAGTTTTTATGGCCCGGAGTTTCAAAGCAATGAAAGGTACAGAGGTGGACAGGGAATGGGGTCACTGATGGGGAAAAATAAAGCAAGGTTGTTCAAATGGCTTTGGAGGCTTAGTACAGAAAGTACTGATAAATGGAAGGGCTTATTCATTTAATTACAAGAAGCATCAATTTCCCTTCTTTTGAAAATGGCATTCCGTTCTTCTGCAATCCTTTATCTAGAACTTGACAAGGAATAATGTCTATGATAAGGCCTGAAGATGCTACTTCTGAAGCCTTGAGAAAATGCTCCAGTTATCGGGCAGGAAATGGGAATCATGTTGCTTTTAAAGGACCAATTTCCTCGCTTATATAAAATATCATCTTCCCCTTGTGCACTATTTGAGATATGGGAAATTGGATGCATGCATGGTTCTTGGTCTTGGAATGTATTTTGGCACAGAAACTTGAGAGCTTTTGATGGTAAAGTAAGAATTATATTTTGAAGGTTCTGAAGACCAACCAAGTTTTTAAAGTGTTTAGATAGATGATCACACGTTTATGTCAATATTCCTTTCTTTAGAATTTACAAAATTAATGGTTGGTGATAGATGACCTGCACCTGCAAAACAATTTTTTTGGGTGAGATTTTGGGACCCTTTAATGATAAAATCAATGATATTTAATAAGAGATTGCAATAAATAAGAGAATGAACTTTCAACTCTAAGAACAAGAGTGTTTGTTCTTAGTTGTATATGATAAGTGCTTTGACAATAAGTATATGAATGCTTAGAGATTAGGATAAAAGTGAACGTTTTACCTGGGTAATTTAAAAGGTATATATAGCCTTTGAACTTTGTCATATTGCTTGAATGAAGGAGTTGAAATGTCATCTCCATCTGATAGCATTAATGAGGGATAAATATCCCTTACACAACATTAATAAAAAGTAAATATCATTTACACAACATTAATGAATGATATATATCCTTTACATAATATCAATGTTGATGAAAATATGGTAGACCCTTACGAGACTTTTATATATCTAGATATGTAGGGAGATGATCATTTTTGGTTTTTAACATTTTATGTTAAAAGATATAAGAATGGACAAACAAATCCTTGTGACCCAATATCAGTCCTAAAAAGATTATTAACTCCATATATATATATATATGGAGATAGAACAGTTCAAGTCTAAGGGTGTTGAGTTTGACATCTTGGTGTTAATAAAATTCATGAACACCAAGATCGATCTTTTTTATCCTTGGAATATGTTGAACCAATGACTTTCTCTCTTCTTCATCATTACCCGATAAATTTCTCTTAACTCCTAAACTTAAAAATTAAAAAATGAACTGTTGGACAAAAAAAATTGAATTTATATGATCATGATTCAAGTTTTGCCTCCCACAAGTATTCAAGAACCTCTCTTCTCTATGCTTGTAGACCACTAATGTAACACCCTTTACTATATTGATCAAGGATGTAAAATTTGGGTAATTTTTTATAATAATAATAATAATAAATAAATAAATAATAATAGTAAGGACAATCTTAACTCACCATCAAACAACTTCATTAATTACTACAATGATACAAAATTCATTTCCTCACATTTCTAATTATAAACACTTACTAAATTACATACATATAAAGTATTCTTAAGGTAATAATTTGAAAATACAAAGATTGCTTCAACATGTAAGTGTAATTAGCTTGGTGACACTCTAAAAGAAACTAAGGTCTTCAATGAAATATATATGTAACACATAATTAATATAAGTTATCACTCATTAGTATCTATAAATTTCACCACTAGATCCTCTATTAACTTAACACAACAAAGTCTTTGTGAAATAAATTGTGAAGTTGTATGGAAGAAAAGTCTTTGTGAAATGGTCACATGCATATGTATAAATTCATTTTTCTTTTATTTTCCATCCTTTGGGTGGTTATGTCAATACTAATGAACCTCATTAGCATCATTAGTTTTCTTTATCAAGATCGACTAATCATGTTCAAGTAAATACTGACATCAATGTAACCCTTTGATATCATTAGTGTTCCGAATCCCAAAATAGCTAGTCAAGTCTTTTATAAATACTTTCTTTTAACATTCAATAATATCGATGTGAAATAACTCTTTGCTATCATTAACCTTCATATTAGGAGTAGTTAATCAAGTTTTTCCATCCATTTCCTTTCTTTCTTTTTCTTATTTAAAAATTTTCCATACTATTACAAGAAACATACAGAAGTAAATCTAACAATTGTATTGGTGAAAATATTACATAATATAGGTGTTAGACACCTACTTGTGGTTTGAGTTTTTATCGTGATTCCCTACTAACGTACTGATTCCGCAACATCTCTTATACCAATAAGGATTTAATCATCATCACCTATTCAACCCATATTGAAAGTTATATTTCAACTTCTCATTCACTTCACATTCTTAACTTAATTAACAAGAGAAACTTCTTATACTTTTCAATTCCATAAAAAATCCACACCATTTTCATTTATCTTGCTATCCATTAATTTTGTTTATCAATAATCCATACATAATTTCATTTTATTAAACAATACAATTGCTCAATATTTCTTAAAATACTCATGTATGTTAAAATCACCACACATCATCAACATTCATTATACATTTCACACACGAAACATAACCATAATTTATTTATCTCATACATTCATCATAAAATCCTAATTCAAAATATAATAGAGATTCAACTATAACTAGACGAAATACTCAAATTCATTTGATCATTATCAATGCATCAACACATTATGTAAACATTTCACTTAACTCCATAACTTCACATTTTCATCCCAACATGGCCGGCCATTGACTTAACAAAACACAAAGTTTTATTCTTTATAATTTGTCTTGATTTCCTTTAATTTATCACTAATTGCATATCTCATAAATCACAACCCGATCATATTAAAATTTAACATTATAATTATATGATCACAACATTCCTCCATCAAACATGCATCATTCAATCATATTCAATTTCAATATTTAATTCCATTTCAATAATCATATAAATTATGATACAATGTATAATTATACACAATTATAAATATTAAACCCACTTAAATTAATCCTTCCATTATTTCTTACTTAATTGACGCTTTTGGCCATTAATTCACCAAGTTTTCTACTTCAATAACAAATGATTTCACATAATTCTTAAGTTATTCTAGCTCATTTACATGATTTCACAAATAATTTGTAATTCTCCTAAAATCACTCAAGAACCCTAATTAAGTAAAAAAATGAAATTCAACACTAACATGCTAACTACTTAAATTAATGACAATATTAAAGCTTAAAGATACATTACAAATCAAGATGGATGCTTAAACCTTTCCTTTGCAAACCAATGTTTCCAATTTCTCATTCCTCCTCCAAGCTTCTCAGTCTTTTTCTCTTTCTCTTTCTCTTGTAGTCTCTCTCTCTTCCTCTCCCTATTTTTCAGCCTCCATGTATGTCTCTTCCCCATCCGATATTTCCCCCCATCACACCATCTCTCAAGAGAGAAGACAAATAAATTCTCAGCCCAATCCAACGATTGGATTGAGAGTTATGCTTGATGATGTAAAACTAGTCAACATGTAATTTTTTACTCCAAAATATGAATTAATGTATTATTTTACCAATTAAAATAATCAATATTTCCAAAATAATTCATTAGGGACTTATATCCATGTTTATAATAAATTTTTTCCTTAAATTTCATCCCTTTACAGGTTAAAATTGTGCGATCATATGCAGGCTTATATTGGCGGTTAAAGTCATTGGCACGTAAAACCATACATTAATTTGTTTAAAAATTACAAATTAATTTTCTAAATATTTTACCCCACCTTTATAAAAATCTCCACATTAATCACTAGTTTATTAATTTTTCAGGCTATGGGTTCACACCATACTCTTTATGTTTGCCAAGTTATATTTTCTAGATTCAAACGTATTTTTAATACCGAGTTTAAGTTGACCACATAGAATTTCATTAAACCTTATCTCATAACATCTCTTTCCCCTTTTATCCCTTCCATGTGTTTTTTATTTTCCCACTATTTTCTTACTTGTACTTTTTAAACTAACACATGAACATTTTATTTCAAATTCCCAAAATCCAAAGTCACCTTTTGAATTCTAGTTCTCGATTTACTTATTTAACATAATAATTTCCTTATTAATTTTATAGATTTTATCTAGGGGTTTATAACTGATTGAGTTCATGAATCTTTTATAACTTGAAGTTGGATCAAACTGGCTATACTCCTATCTAGAGTTTATCTAGTATAAAGTCCAAGGGTATGGTCTTTAGCTCCTAGTCATTAAGAAAAGGAACAATATAGTTTTATCTAAGTCCTCAACTTTTATACAAATTCTCAATCGGATCCTTTATTAGGTCTTTAAATATTTGTGTCTTTTTGTAATTGTATATTGAACTCTATGTAAATCAAAGTTTGTAAATATATATTAAACTAATTGTCGCATGTGTTCGGCGTCGCGGCGATCGTCCACCCTCACTCAAGTGTGTGTATCTGGAAAATATGGGGGAGACAAGGAATTCTTGTCTCTTATCAGTGAAAAAAAATGGAATGGGAGTCGCCACCTAGTTTTTGGTTACTAGGAACCCTAAGTGGTCTCAGAGATTGGGCACGGAGACTGATTACGTAAAGGGAAGGTATTGGCACCCCAAATACGCCCTACCTAAGGTAATCTGTATTGTTTTATTGTCTAATAAAAATCTAAGGTCTCATCATGTTGGTCCATCTATGGTTCAAGAAAAGCCCTCCTCAGTAATGAGGTTCTTATCTTATGGGGTAAAACCTAACCGTTCTAATGTCTATAAAAGAACTATTGTTTTAAGATCGGGAATACGTTTTACGTGTAAACTCGTACCCCGGATACTAAAAGACAAACAAAATAAATTTTTTGTTGTTTTTGAAATTTTAGCCAATGTTCTCTTGACTTTAATAAACTGGTTATTAAAGCCAAAATGCATGCTAAAATATTTTTTTTGTATGAAAAAAAACCATGATTTTTTTAGCTTTGAGACACTTAGCCGTATACACAAAAACTTTTTTTTTCTTTTTTCAATTTTTTTTGTATTTTGAAAGTTTTGACGAAAACCGAGTATTTTAATATCGAATTTTGTATTTTTAGCAACATAAAAATACTATTTGATATTAATCAAAATGACATAAAAATACGCGGGAAAATTGTAAAATTTCAAAAAATATTTTTTGAATTTTTCTTTTAACAAAAAAAAAACTGGGCCGAACATGGCCAACCATCCTGGGCTGGGCCTGACCCGGCCCATATACTGTGGGCTGGACTTAGCCCAGCCGCGTGGGTTGGGCTGATGTTCCAGCCCATAACCAATAAAAGGGCTGGTTATTGTGCTGTGCACAGTAACTAGCCAAATATAATTAGCTAGTTACTGGGCACATCACAGTAACTAGCTAATTAATCTTCATTTGCTGTAGAACGTGAATTACTCACGTTCTGCATGCAAATGAAGATGAACAACTAAAAAAAAAACAGCAAGGGAGAGGAGAAAGTTACTTGGAGCAGGGAAGCACGGTTGTAGTCGTCAATGGTGGTTGAAGGTGGTGGTGGCAGCAATTGGGAAGCCCTGTGACAGCAACTGTGCTTCTTCTCCGCGGAGCAACGACACCAACGTCTATGTCTTCTTTTCCTCTCGTCGGTTTGCTCTTCCTATTTTCCCTTCCCTGTGCTTATCTCCCCTTCTGGTCTCTGTTTTTCCCGTCAACTTTCTGCTCCTTCTTTTTCTCCTTCCTTTCCTCCCTCTGTTCTCCCCTGCTTCCTTTTCGTTTTTTTTGTTGTTTAAGTTTCCTGGTTGTGCTGTTTGTTTCTCTCAAAACCTTTCTTCTCTGTCAATATCTCCCCTGTTTTTTTTTCCTTATAGTTTCTAGTTTTGGTCCCTTTCTCTTCACTCTTTTTTTCGGAAAAACCCTGCTGCTTCTCTCTTTTGGTCTCACATCTTTTTCTCTCCAAAAAACTGTCGGTCTCTCTCTCTCTCGGTCTCCCTCACTTTCTCTTTCAAAAAAATCCTTCCAGCTCTCTCCCTTTTTCCTCCTCTCCAGCACCCCCTCCTCTGGTATTTATAGGTAGAGGAGGAGAGGGCCACCTTACCCTTGTCATGGCGCAGGGTAAGGTGAGCTGGGGAGTTGCTCGCAGGGCATGGCTCCCCTGACTTTTTTCATCATTATGGCGTGGTGGCAGGGCCTGTGTGGACATGGGTCGTTGCTGGTTTTCTTAGGCAAGTGGGGTGGGGAGAGAGGGAAAAAATGGCGTTGCAGGGGAACATAATAGCCTCTTCTTCCCCTGTCCTCTGTGCGTGCAGGGAAAGAAGAAGACTTATGGTGCCGTTCAAAACGGCACCATTTGCTTCTTTCTCATCTCTTTTTTTTTGAACAGTACATGAAATGACGCTGTTTTGCCCAAAACGCGCCGTTTCATTTAAAAGGAAATGGCGCCAAAATGCATCAATTTCGAATCAGTCCTTCAATTTGCTTGTTTTTTTCATTTTGGTCCCTGGTTTCGGATTTCTTCAATAAAGTCCCTAATTGGCCATCAAACTTCAATATTTATGCAATTAAGCCCCTGATTTGACCAAATTAACTCTAAAAAATTATAATTTGACCCCAGCACTTTAATTTCTTCCAATTAAAGCCTAAATTGACTTTAGAATCAATTTTTCTTTGAATCAAACCCTCCATAAATTCAATTAAACTTTCAATAAATTCCATTGAGTCCATAAACATCTGATTTTGGATTTTTCTTTCTCAAATTGAATTTTCTTCATCAATAGGACTCTCAGCAGTCAACGATGTGCTGTCAAATTCCTATCTTTGTATTTTTGAACCTCCTCAACCAATTTTTGATCATTTTTTGGGCATTCTGGCATCCTCTTTTTGCTGTTATTATTTTTTATATATTTTTTTATATTTTCTCCTTTTTATGCGAGGGACCCAAAAATGGGTTACAACACTAATGACAAAAAATAATTAGTTTATCTTTATAAAAGCATGCTAAACAAAAAATATCAAACAAAAGCCTAGAATTTATACATGTTTAAAACCATAATCATGTAAAAGCATAACTAATGTCAAACATGTTTTCAACACAAAAATAATAATAGAATCCTAGCATGTATATTAAGCATATAATCAAACTTGCAATTGATATTAACTCAAAGTTGTGTCGTACAGATTAGTAATAAAAAAATATCTATGTTTAAATTAAAATAAAGAAAGATGCTTACTTGTTAAAGCACTTTAAAGTAACGAGATTTTTGTTGTTGTCAATGATGAATTATTTATCCTTAAAGCTTTATTACTCCTCACTTGTGCAACTAAAATGTTTACAATATACCACTTAAGATTCCAAAAACACCACTTTGTTTAGATGCACTTCTAAACAAGGTATTTGAGCCAAATAATATGAAATACAAATATCTTTTACAAGATAAATCTAAGTTCTAGATTTGAAAGAAAAAACCAAAGTATAAAAGAGAAAGAAAACACTAAAAATAAGGTGAGAAAGAGTGTGAAAAAATCTAAAAAATTAAAGTTAGAAACTCTTTTTTTACCTTTTTTTTATAGCTAGTTTTGGAAGCTAAAAGGTTGAAGAATTAATTCTCACCATTATCAATGTCTGATTATCCACCATAAATTAAGAATTAAATATAGAAAAACCAAGAGTTCTTTTAGATTAATTTATCATTCACCTATAATTTATTTAAATCATGTTAATTAAAAAAGATTTCCAACACAATGATTGTTGTAAAAAAACATGCAGAAATTATTGATGAATATTACAACAAGAGAGAAAACTAGAAAATATAAGATTTCAGCAATATGCCTATATCCACATGAATGAGAAGCTATATTTTCACTATATATTGAATAGGCTTACATAATATATATTTATAGTAGACCTTAAACCGCTCAAGAGTCCAACTATCTAAGGGATATTAATAATTTTCAATAATAGCACTTTACCATACCACTTCGCTCAGTACGATATGCTCTGCTTCATCTTGATATCTGCATATAAGCTATAAACTACAACAATAACATATCAATTTAATCATAAAATTACTATATTGAACTTTATTTCTTAGGGTGATTAATTAATTTGACAGTTTACTACTAATAAATAGTAATATGTTATATGCAAACATAAATTTGAAGAACTTTACACCTTGAACAAATAGCTAATAATAAATTGTCCAATTATCACCAAATTATAAAAAAGAAGAATATCACAATTAACACTCGATAAAAAAACTATACCAATAAGAAAATTATCCATATTTGAAATTGGTAAAAAAAGTTACACAACTATTAATATTTTTTTATATTAAAAAGTTTTTCAATGCAAATTTTATTAAATATTGTATGTTTTGTGATTTTACTTAATTTACATTACACAAATTGAAAAAATACCTAAAGCTGCTCAGTGTTTCACTATGCAGTATGAGATGAATCATTATGGATTGAAACAATGATTTCTTCTTTTTTTTGTCCTTGAATCATTTTTTTACTTTGGCCATTGATTTCTTTTTTCAAATTTGTCCTTACACATTGCATTGACTGGGATTTTAGGCTGATAATTTATTTCAATTATCTATTTATAGGGTTCTCATAATCTCAAATAAAATATTTTAATGTTAATTTTGCATAACAATACTCAATTTGATTGTTTGCTAAGTATTAAAACTTTAAGGACCAAATTTGACATTGAAACAAGACACTAGGCTTTATTCCCCCTTTTTTTTACTGTTCATTAGGTTCACTTTTTGTAATTTAATCCCTCTAGTTTCTGAATTTTTCATTTTTGATCTCTTTGGTTTTTGGGTTTTCAATTTTCATTAAAAACTTCATTTTGCTTATTTTTTAGTCTCTTAACTTGAAATATAAGAGAGGAACTGATAAAGAAAATAAGAGAGAAAGTTATTGTTTGACCACTTTCCAACAACAAAAAACATGATCTTAATATCAATGAGTTTTATTTAATAAAAGAGAGTACTATTAAAGTGTTTTCTATCCTCCATCTTGTCAGAATAGGTAGATCAACCTTAAATTTTTTTTTCCAGCTATTTTCTCATTTATTAATTAAAAAGATACATTTTTTTATTCTTATTTCAAATCATTCAAATTTTTTCTTACATTCATTCTAGTTGCTTTTAGTTTTTATTGGGTAAACAACATATTTCGGAAAAACATACCTTTTTGGTTAGCAAGAAATATTAATAAGAAAACTGTAATATAAAATTATTATATTTAAATAAAATTTCAACTATTACTATTCTATTAAAAACATTTAATGCCATATAATTAGATAAAAAGCTTCACATGACATGAAATTAGATATATTAATTTACATCTATCTCTTAATTTTCTAACATAGTTTTTAGTTAGTGTTAAGAATTCCCTTTAATATTTATTTATGTATGTAATTCAATATTTATTTTATTAAATACATATATTAACTTTTCATTTCATAATTGAAGTTTTTTTTACACTAGAAAGCGTGTTGATAACACCTCTATATTGATTTTTTTTCTTTTGCTTTAAAACAAAAAGTCATATTATATGACATGCAATGAAAATACGAGTAAACTAACTTAGGTATTCCTTTTGCTGAATTACCATAAATTGTAAGATAATTTTTTTTTTCATCATATCATGAAATTCTCTTTTATAATTTGATCGTAAATAATACTTTGTGTTCTTGTTTTAGTGTGGTTATTGTAGTCATTGAAAAGGCAAGCAACGCAGTTCACCTTTAATTAGGGATCTTAGGATTAAAAGGTTGAACAACTCTTGTCATGAGCTGCATCCCAATTGGATTTGCAATGACACTAGATATGTTGCCCGCGTGATGCCGCGGGCTTGTATGTTATCGTGGGTTTGTAAAAAAAATCATGTGGAGAACATTATAGCAATTCACAGTGTTTTAAAGAAAAAAACTACGAAGCTAAATTCTCAACCAGCTCAATACTAAAAAAATAAAATCGACAAAGATAATTCTAGAAAAAGAAATCATAAAAAACGGAAAAAACCATGTGGGGAAACACTGTAACAATCCAGAGTGTTTTGCAATGACACTAGATATGTTGCCCGCGTGATGCCGCGGGCTTGTATGTTATCGTGGGTTTGTAAAAAAAATCATGTGGAGAACATTATAGCAATTCACAGTGTTTTAAAGAAAAAAACTACGAAGCTAAATTCTCAACCAGCTCAATATTAAAAAAATAAAATCGACAAAGATAATTCTAGAAAAAGAAATCATAAAAAACAGAAAAAACCATGTGGGGAAACACTGTAGCAATCCAGAGTGTTTTAAAGGAAAAAACTACAAAGTTAAATTCTCACCAACTTAATATTAAAAAAATAAAATTCTAAAAAAAACAACACAAAAAAAAGAAAAAAAAAGGAAGAAGAAAATTTTGGAAAAAAAAGCAAAAAAATATATAAAAAAATAGAAAAAAAAACATGTAGGGAATTAAAGCTAAATTATCAACCAGCTCAATATTAAAATCATTTAGAAAAACACTGTAGCAATTTATAGTATTTCATGAAAAAATATACAATTGTAATTCTCAACTAGCTCAATATTAAAAAAATAAGATCAAAAAAGAAAATTTTGGAAAATATCAAAAAAAAAAAACAAAAGGAAAAAAAACCATGCAAGGAAACACTGTAGCAATCTATAGTGTTTCATGAGAAAATCTACAGTTTTAATTTTCAACCAGCTCAATATTAAAAATAATAAAATCAATGAAGACAATTTTGAAAAAAATCATAACAAAAAAAATAATAATATGGGGAAACATTGTAGCAATCAACTGTGTTTTAAAGAAAAAAACTATAAAGCTAAATTTTTAACCAGTTCAGTATGAAAAAAATAAATTCTATAAAGACAATTCTAAAAAAAAAATCGATAAAAAAAACATGTGAGAAAACACTGTAGTAAGGCAAACATCATGTGGAGAAACACTGCAACAATCAACAGTATTTTAAAGAAAAAAATAAATTCTCAACCAGCTCAATAGTAAAAAAATAAAATTGACAAAAATAATTTTCAAAAAAAAAAAAAACAAAAAAAAAAAATGAAAAAAAAACATACAGGGAAAGCTAAATCTCAATTCTCAACCAGCTCAATAATAAAAAAATAAATTCGAAAAAAATAATTTTAAAAAAATATATGGGGAAACATTGCAGCAAAAGAAAAACCATGTGGGGAAACACTATAACAATTTACAGTGTTATTTTTGAAAAAAATATGAAGCTAAATTCTCAACTAGCTCAATATAAAAAAAATAAAATTAACAAAGACCAGTTTGAAAAAAAAAAAGAAATCATAAAAAGAAAGAAAAAAAACCATATAGGAAAATATTGTAGCAACCCACAATGTTTTAAAGTAAAAAACAACATAGCTAAATTTTTAACCAGTCCAATATTTAAAAAAATTAGCGAAGATAATGTTGAAAAGAAAAACAAAAACAAAAAAAATTAAAGAAACAAAAAAAAAAGTAGAAGAAGTCAATTTTGAAAAAAAAAAGTACAAAAAAAAACATGTGGGGAAAGCAAAATGCTTTCCCCACGCGTTTTAGAGTTTCTTACTAGATGCCATGCCCGTGCGATGCCGCGGGCTTGTGGCATGCATGTACGTTTTTGTGAGTTTGTATTAATATTAAAAATATAAAATCGACAAAGATAATTTTGAAAAAAATCATAACAAAAAAAAAATAAAAGGAAAAAAAATCATGTAGTGAAACACTGTAGCAATCTATAGTGTTTGATAAGAAAATCTACAGTTGTAATTCTCAATCAGCTCAATATTAAAAATAATAAAATCTCCAAAGACAATTCTGGAAAAAGAAACAAAAAAAATCATAGGAAAAAAAAATCATGTGGGGAAACACCGTAGCAATCCACAGTGTTTTAAAGAAAAAACTACAAATCTAAATTCTCAACCAACTCAATATTAAAAAAATAAAATCGACACAAACAATTCTGAAAAAAAACACAAAAAATGAAAAAAAGAAGAAGACAATTTTGGGGAAAAAAAGGAAAAAAAAAAGAAAAAAAAGGAGAAAAAAACATGTGGGGAAAGTTGAAACTAAATTCTTAACCAGCTCAATATTAAAAAAAAACATTTGACAAAAATAATTTTGAAGAAAAACACGTGAGGAAACACTGTAATAAAATAAAAACCATGTGGGAAAACATTGTAGCAATCCATAGTATTTTAAAGAAAAAAACTACAAAGAAAAATTATTAACTAGCTCAATATGAAAAAAAAAATCGACAAAGATCGTTTTGAAAAAAAAATTAAAAAAATCATGTAGGGAAACATTGTAGTAATTCATAATGTTTTAAAGAACAAAAACTACATAACTAAATTCTTGACCAGTTCAATATTAAAAAAAATCGACAAAAATAATTAAAAAAAATAATCTCAGAAAAAAACATGTAAAACAAAAAAAAAGGGGAAAAGGGAAAAAAATGTGGGGAAAAAATCATGTAAAACAAAAATAAAAGGAAAAAAAACAAAACGAAAAAAAAAAAAAAGTTTTATCATGTCAATAGTAAGGCTTGCGGGAGGTGGGGAATTAAAGTTTTTTTTATACTAGAAAACGTGTTGATAACACCTCTATATTGTTTTTTTTTTCTTTGGCATTAAAAAAAAGTCATATTATATGACATGCAATGAAAATGCGAGTAAACTAACTTAGGTATTCCTTTTGCTTAACTTCCATAAATTGTAAGATAAAAAAAAAAGTTTTATCATGTCATGTCGTGAAGTCTTTTTTATAATTTGATCGTAAATAATATTTTATGTTCTTGTTTTAGTGTGGTTATTGTATTCATTGAAAAGATAAGCAATGTAATTCACGTTTTACTGAGAATCTTAGGATTAAGAGAGTATTTAGGAGTGTGTTTGTGATTGTTTTTCAAATAATTTTTCGTAGTGAAATACAAGTCAATGATGTTTTTTTATTTTTTAAAAATTATTTTTAATATTAACACATCAAAACAATTTAAAATATTCAAAAAGATATTAAATTTTAATTAAAAAAATTAATTTTCTTAAAAACATTATTTGCACCTAATTGGATTTACAATGACATCGTCATAGTAAGGCTTGCGGGAGGTGGGGACAGTAGATTTTGTCAATAGCAAGACTTTTTTGCTTTGAATGTGCTGCCATTCTCTT
>Ga0325410_1005437_pt1 | contig 14055 bp, 12 predicted proteins | sample PopdelMetagenome_16_FD_206182 | JGI IMG/M metagenome (GOLD analysis project Ga0325410, IMG submission 206182) | Populus deltoides microbial communities from Bellville, Georgia, United States - Xylem-PdIQD-R3 | ecosystem: Host-associated > Plants > Phyllosphere > Stem > Wood/Secondary xylem... | reverse complement strand
CGGTGATGCCGTCGGTGAAAGAGCCACGTCATCTCAGTTTGAATCCCTCGGTAATGCCCGTCGGTAAAATCACCTGACGTCACCATGCCGTTGCGTATTTCCAGACGAACTGCATACTCCGTCGGTATATACCGACGGACATATTCCGTCGGTATATACCAACGGTTTTTGAGACAGAATTATTTCCGTCGGTATACATTACCGACGGAAATATTCCATCGGTAATTCCGTTGCTTTTCTCCGGTTTTCTGGTAGTGAGAGAAGTTGCTAGACTATAGGGGAAGAGAAGAATGAGAGGTCATAGAGGCAGTGTGTAAAGGTCTGAACAGAAGAGATGAGGCTTCTGCTCCTATCTGGGTTCTGGTCTGGGGAAGAAGGTGGCACCCATTCGGCTATCGAGAAGAAGAAAATGAAATGGCCAGCGAGAAGGGAGTGTGATCAGGGAGGCCTGCCTTCTACAATTCCAAGCCAAGAAAAAAATGGTGAATATGAGGGAGCCCTTCCTCCGTGAAGATCTGGAGGCAGGGGAAGAAAAGAAGGAAAGGAAAGGGCTAAGGGGGCGCAGCGGCTAGTATAGGTTTCACCGCCCCATCTTTTTTTTTATGTTTCTTTTTTCTTTTTTATTAACGTGTTTTTTTTTGTAATGTCTTTTTTCTTTTTTCTTTTTTAATGTTGGCCTCCTAGGGTTTCTTATCATATGCCCTCTAGGGTTTCGTGTAGCAGCCTCCTAGGGTTTCTTGTAATTGCCTCCCCCTTCATGCATACACTGGAATCTATATTTATAGTGCAAGAGTCTTATCGCGTGCAAGAAACAAAGTTTCAATCAAACTCATTCTCTTCTTTCAAGTTTGAATTTGATTAAGAATCAAATTCAAAAGCAGATAATTATCCTTATCTTGAAAACAGGGATACAATGACAAAAGCACATTGTAGTTCCTAGTTTTCGTGTAAGCTGACAAATCACATTTTTTATCGAAATAAATATCTGATCTTTTAATCTTATATTTTAATCCCTGTAAAATTAAATTAAAACCCAACGGGCCAAAATTGAGTTATAACAGTTGTCCCCTCTTTACAATGCTTACGGTGCAAAGGCATTGGAAAATTCATTTTCTTTTGAGTATAGTAAGTTTTGTAAAGAAGAATAAGTGTGAAAACCCTTCCTTTTCCTTTCTTTTGATTTTATTTTTGTTGTTGTTTTTTTTTTTGATAAATAGTCAAGTTGTTTTCGACGACCTACCCGATGATGAAGATGAAACGAGAAAAGGATTTTGTATGCCCTGGATAAAATAATATTTTATAGGACACTAAAATAAATGTTAAGATAAGTAGCTATCTTGAAAAATTACCTTTGTCATAACGCATTTTTGAATCCCCGCATTAAAAAGGAGAAAAGAAAAAAATTCAATCAAAAATATATCAAAAAAAATAATTGCAGTGAAAAGAGAATGTCAGAGCGCCCAGAAAATGGTCAAAAATTGTTTGAGGAGATTCAAAATACAAAGAATGAAATTTGACAGTATATTGTTGACTAATGAGAGCCCTGTTGTTGAAGAAAATTTGATTTGAGGAGGAAAAGTACAAAATCAAATGTTTATGGATTCAAATAAATTTTATTGAAAGTTTAATTGAATTTATGGAGGGTTGATTACAAGAAAAATTTATTTTTTAATCAATTTAGGCTTTAATTAAAAGAAATTAAATTTTTGGGGTCAAAGTACAATTTTTGAGAGTTGATTTGGTCAAATCAGGGGCTTAATTGCATAGATATTGAAGTTTGATGGTCAATTAGGGACTTGATTGAAGAAATCCAAAACCAAGGACCAAATTGGAAAAGGCGTGTAAATAAAGGAACTGAAATTGACCAAATCAGAGGTCAAATTGAAGAAATTGAAAGTTTATTGATCAATTAAGGGTCAAATTGCATAAATCCAAAACCAAGGACCACAGGAAAAAATACGCCGAAATCTGGGGTTTAAATTGAAGTTCTTCATGGGTAAAATTGAACAAAATTAAAAGTTTGAAGCCAATCAAGGGTGTAGATAAAAATAAATCACAAATTGAAGGACTAAATCGTAAGATATTGTTCATCCCCTTCTCCAGCGAGGCTGGTTGGGTGGCCACCTTCCCAATGCATTTGGCGCCTCGTTTCTTCACCAAATTGGATGAAACCTACACGCAAACGATGTTGTGATACCTTACTACACGCTAGTGTAAGCTGTTCGGGGTGATCGAGGCTGCAAAGGTGATGGCACTACCCGAAGTGGCCAACCCAACCAACCATTTTCCTACACAAAACTGACAGTTCATCATGGTTAGGATACTTTCGGATCGAACCAAGGGCTGCAATTTTGCATCAGAAGAGACAAAGTGTACCTCTTCCACGCCTATAAATAGATTTTATCTTCATGTCCTAGGGAGAGAGGATCGGAGGTCCAAAGTTAAGAAAAAATCATCTTTTCCGGGTTCCCACAACTGCTCCTCTCTCTGTTTCTCTCTCCACCGTGGCCTCCTGCCATAACCACCAGAGCCACCCCCAGCTGCCACCGTCCTCCCAATCATCGATAACAGCACTTGGACCGTGAGAAACGAAAAAAGAAGCAAAAACAGAGATAGACAGAGTGGGGAGATTAGCAAAAAAAAAAAGGAGGAAACCGAAAGAGAGAGACAGGGAGTGAAAGAGCAAAAAAAAGGGGAAAGATAAAAGAAAAGGGAAGAGGAAGGACAAGAGCCATCGTTGCTCCACCACCACCGACAGCATCGCCACCGCTAGAGAATAAACGGCGAAGAATGGGATAAACACAGAAGAGGGGCATAGGCAGCAGAAGGCAGCAGGAAGAAGAAGTAGCAGCCCCTTGCAGCAACCACCGTCTACCACTGCAGCAACGCCACCGGGGTTCCCAGCCACCGCCACCCCAGCTACAAGTTGCCACCACCCCAGCTCTTAGAGCGCCTCCATTACAGGTAACTCTTTGCTCCCACTCGTCTCTATTTCGCATTTCTTTTCCTTGCATGCAGAACGTGCACTGTACACGTTTCTGCAGGCAAGGAAAAATAATTACCCAGTTACTGTGCATAAGCACAGTAACCAGCTAATCATTTAACAGGTTATGTGCATGACCACAGTAACCAGCCCCTGGTTGCCACGGGCCGGATCATCAGCCCAACTGTTGCGATGTCGCGATCGCACAAATTAATTACCCTAGCTTCAAACACAACACACAAGATAATATAGAGCAAGCAAGGGGTCAATCCCACGAGGAAGGTTCAAGTCAAATTTTTATGCTAGATAATATGCAATTTAGGGGGGTTGGACATTATATAGGCTAAAGTGAAAAAAAAATAGAAAACTATCAAACAAAATTTAATAAAATCAAAAAATTATCAAGAGAACAAACCTTGGTCACAAGCACACATCCACCTACAAAAATCAGAACTGATCATAGAAACGAAACATCAATTTATATTTTGAATATTTATCTCTTCTTAACATTGGTTTGTTAACGGATTCGCCGTATAACTAACCCTAACCATCAAACAACCACAGTGTCCGTACTAGTAATTTAATTCAATGACAGCCTTAAGAACTAGATAAGTTGATTAATCAAGAAAACATAACTGTCCGTAGTCTATGTTTGATTTGATTAAATTTTCTCCATAAGATTAATAACGTAGATCCGCCACAATTATTAAACTCAGTTGCTTCACAAGTTCATATACCACAACTCCGGTTTTGATATCAAACTTAGCAATAGATTGTTTACAATAATAACTTAGAGTCCACTCTAGCAATTAAAATAAACAATCATAGGAAAAATAAGCATAGGAGAACAAACATATTCATCATATAACTTGAAAAGAAAAGAAAAAATAAATCTCACAGTTCTTAAAATCCAAAAGTTTATGTGTCCTTGCAACCAAGAAAAAGTGTTTATCTTTGCATGTTTGTTGAACAACTAATCAAAAAGAAGAATGCATAATTTTAAATTTCTTAGAGGAGGGGGCATTTTTCTCCTTATGGGTGGCTGCCCTCTTTCTCTTCTCGCATTCTTTTTATATCCTATGAAACCCTGGTTTCTATTTTATAAAATAGTCCTCCCTTAAGTAGATTGTTTACATTTGAGTATTTCAATAACTATTTTCCTAAAAAATAAGAATTAGTCTTGCATGAAATCTTCAAGCTTTGACTTAGAGGAACTAAATTGCTTAAATAAAAACTTGGATATCAATTTAGATGTTTCGGAACGTAATTTGGACTTGTTTCTTCATGAAACCTGTTTGGTGGTAGAATTTAGTTATCACCTTTGAAAAATCATATCTCCCTCATATGACATCTTTTTTTTCTGAAATTAGGAGCCTTTATAGGCCATTAAGTCAGGAATCCAAAAAAATTAAGTTTACATCAATTGGACTTTTGTAGCTCCAGATATTCAAGTTGGAATGACTGAAGGTCAACACTAGTAGATTGTGAGATTTGACTTTGAAAGCTGCAATTTCCATCTTCTTCCTTATTTTATTTCCTTGCCTTAGATGTCCAAAAAGGTATGGATGTTAGCTTTTTAATGCCACTGGAATCACTTCATTTCGACCTCTAGAACTCACTCTCTGCACAAAACATCGACTAAATGTCAAATCTGCTAATTACCTCCAATTTACTCCTTTTTGCATCTTTCATCCAAAAGTGCCTTTAAAACATAAAACAAAGAATATCAAGGTATTTTATATATAAAAAATAGACAAAACACTAGTTAAATATGGGTGAAACTATCGAATAATATAGTTGCATCACCAGCCCACACGGCTGAGCTGAGTCCAGCCCTGTAGTAGAGGCCTAGCCTGTATAGTTGGGCCGGGTCCAGCCCGGTTCAATAAAATAATAATAAAATTTTTTAAAAAAATTGTGATTTCCTGCGGATTTTTCTACACCATTTTGATTAATATCAGTCTGTATTTTTATATCATAAAGATACAAATTCAGTATTAAAATAACTGGTTTTTAAAAAAAAAAATTTGTTTTCATGTATACGGCCCAGTCTCTCAAAGCTAAGAAAAGAAATCATATTGTATTTTCATACAACAAAGAAAACTTCATATATATATTAGCATGCATTTTGGCTTTAATAGCCAGTTTATTAAAGTCACGAGAACTCGGCCAATATTTCAAAAAAATATTTTGTTTTGTTTTATTTTAATGTCTGGGATTATAAATTTATACGTAAAACATATACCCGATATTAAAAAGGTAGTTCTTTAATAGATATTAGAACGGTTAAGCTTTGCCTATAATATAAGAACTTTCTTACTGAGGAGGGTTTTTCTTGAACCATAGACGGACCAACAATTAAAAAACATGACAAGACCTTAGATTTTTCAGGCAATAAAACAATGGAGCTTACCTTAGTTTGAGCGTATTTGGAGTGCTAATATCTTCCCTTTACCCAACCAGTCTCCATACCCGATCTCTGAGACCATTTAGGGTTCTTAGTGACCAAAATACTAGGTGGCGACTCCCATTCTATTTTTTCCACTGATAAAAGACAAGAATTCCTTGTCTTTCCATATTTTCCAAGTTATACATACCACACCTGATGAGCGTGGTGGGTGATCGTCGCAATGTCGCACATATGCGACAACCTTAATGGAAATAAATGAATAAAATTTCAAAAATAGCTGAAAAATAAAAAATACAGAAACGTGAATAAAGACCAAATGGAAATGGATTATGATGAAATAAATTTACTGGGATATAAATTAATGAAAATCAAAATAACTTGGGTGAAAAGGTGGTCTAACCTGTATCGGTACTCAAGAATTTTATGCCAAAAACATAAAAATTTACTATTGAGGGACATGAATGGAATTAATTAAATTGTTACAATTTATAAGTTATTAACAAGGGCATTGGTCAGCCATAAGAGAGAAAAAAGGGGAAAAGGGAAAAAAAACAAGAGAAAAACATTAGAAATCAAGAGAAAAACAAGAAAAAGTGAGAGAGAGCTTTGAAACTTGTAAGATTTATAATCTTAGAACATTAAATTAAGAAAGAATCAAGTGAAGGAAGATACAAGAAAAAGAGAGGAGGGTCGGCCACAGTAAGAAGAGAAGAGAAGTTGGGAGAACTTAGATTGGTAAGTATGAAAAATTAAGATTCTTACTTGAATGAAGTGTTTTTTAGTTTATTTGAGTAAGTTATCAAACAATGACAATTAAATTTGATTTAATTTCTTACATTCTTAACTCTTTAAATTAGGGTTCTTATGAGAATTTAAGGAATTTTGAGAAAAGTAGTAAACATGATGGAATTGTGGTAGAACAGTATAGAAATAGTGAATATAAGTAGTAATTAAGAAAGAAATTGGATAAGTTTGAAGAAATCAACTTGTAACTAAGGATGAGGAAATAAAGGGGTGAGGTTTTGATTGTTTTGTGCTTGAGAAAAGATGTTCCTTATCTTATTTGAAGTATTCAAAGTATAAACAAGTGAAGAAACATCATAAGAATGTGAAAAGAATGAATAAATAAATGGTAGAAATAGTTCATGGAAGAATTCTTTAAGTGAATTAAAAGAAGAAAATTGATTAAAACTATATGTTGAAAATGAGATGACAAATGAATGAAAACTTTGGTGCAAAACCCAATTAAATAAAAGATATTACGTGCTTCAAATTTAGGCACGTAGAAAAAATATTAATTGATTAATGATATAGTGCAATTTGATTAATTCAGGAGTTGTTTCGGGAGTAAGGTATCAGGCAGGAGAAGTTGGGCCATCACGAGCAGACGGTAGGTAATTCATTACTTTTTCTTAAAATTCAAAGTTTCATTAGTAGTTATGAATTGTTTTATGACATAATGATATGAGAAAAGTAAAAGAAGAAACTTGTTTGTATTATAATAGGGATGTTTGGTAATTCGTATGGAATTACCGGTTTAATTGGCTATTAAAAAAAAATAACTAGAAGTTAATTCATATAGAATTACCGGTTTAATTGACTATTAAAAAAGAATAGCCAGATGTGGAGTAATTCATATGGAATTACAGGATAATTGTTGGCTATCGAGGTAGGTTATTCAGATTTGAGGTAAATTATGAATTACCAAATTGAAAATTAAGCAATGAGTGTTGGTTGCCGAGGTCCTATAAATATAGGATTGATAAATTATAATTTAGTGATGTTGATATCTAGTAAGTTAGTGATGAAAGACAATTTGATACATTTTGAAAAATAGTGAACATAATAGTTTTATCATTTTTAATGTGTTATCTTCCTTATTTCTTATTAATATTATGTATACAGGTATTTCACGAAGGACTTTGTGTTTAAATCTTTTTTTTATGTAATATCTTTTACTTTATATGTAATTTGTATCATATGTAGATTTTAATAAATGTATCCTAAAGATAATTGCTTTTTGTACACATTTAAAAAGTATAAGTAATATTAGTAAACTATTCGAAATGAAACTTAGTAATTATAAATATATGCATGTTAAAGTAATAATTAGTTTAATAAGAATCCTTGAGTTTTTATTTGTATGTAGTTAGTGTTTTATTATAAGAGAATATAATCGCTATGTTTTATTTGTTGATGATGTAAGGTTGAGAAAGCACAATGAAATATTGTATTACAGATATGATCCATAATAGTTGGATCGAAGTGGAAGATTGAGTATTGTGATTGAATGAAGTCTAGCAGATTCCAACATTGTCCAATGAGCCAAAGTGTAGCTTAATCAATTTTAAACTAAAAGTATTTAGACAAACGGAGCACTAGAACTAGCACGACAAAGCATATTTCATAAACAAAGAATAGATAGATAGATAGATAGATAGATAGAGACAAGTCGAGAGACACGACAATGATGAATTTGGGGACTCACAAATAAAGCACGTGGGACAGTCATTTAGAGGTTGAAAGAGTGCCAAAATTTATGGATGGTTGGTAATCTTATGTTGTGTAGAAGTGTGATAACAGTTGTTTTTTAAAATGTTTTTTTGTTTAAAAATACATTGAAATAAAGTTTTTTTATTTTTAAAAAATTATATTTGACATCAATATATTAAAATAATCTGAAAACACCAAAAAATATTAATTTGAAGTAAAGAAAAAAATAAAAAAAATCGAAACATTAAAAAAATATTAATTTAAAATTAAAAAAAACTTCAATTTTTTTCAACAAAACGTTTGAAATACAGAAACAAAAACCCTCTTAATTCATGCTTACAATCATAGGATGATAATTTGATATTAATTCAAATTTAATAAATGAGTTTTTTTATGACTAATTCAATGAGTAATGAATATAATATATATATTTCCAAACTCGACTCAAACGACTAATTCATCCCTGCATTCAATTTCCATTGCTATATACCCTCCTGGCTTGAATGTATGCTGGAGCTTGCCAAAAGGTTTAATATAGTTGCTACTACATTTTGTAAATATAGTTTAAACAGCATCCTGACAGATTAATTTTAAAAAAAAAAAATAGTCAAGACACCAAACAAACGGGTGAGATAAATCCTAGTCGTGCTGTTTAATTTTTTTCAAATGAGGAATAAAGTCTTGAGTATTATTTTAACAGCTTAACCGACCTCATTTAAAACATTTGTATGTTTGAACACAATTTAGATCCCCTTGCATCCCACTCTTATTGCTTTTTGATGCAAGTTGTGTGATAGGATTGGCCCATTCATTTTGTTCATTGATTATGTGGTAAGGAAGGTGAGAGCAATACATCTGTAAATTCTGTACCATGCATTGAAGTTGACTGACGTTTCATGAAAGTCGTGGATTCTGACGAGGAGCCCACCTCTGACTTGAATGTAGGGGTGAGTGAAAAAATTGATAAACTGAGAAAATTAAAAAAAAATAACTGAAAAAACCGAACTGGAAAAAAAACCAAATTAACCGATTAAAAAATCACCAAAAAATTCTGATTCGGTTCGGTTTCGGTTTCTAAAGTCTGAAACCAATTGAACCGAACCGAACCGGTTCAACCATCCTGCACTTAAAAAAAAAAAACTATAAAAGAAATGTTTTCTAACCCTAAAGTAACATTTACCCCTTAGCCGCCCCCCTCCCTTCCCCTCCCTTCTCTGCATATCTCATTCTCTCATTTTACTCTCGTCCCTCTACTCTCTGCTCTGTTTTGATTTTTCTCCCTTCCCTCTACTATCTGCTCTGATTTGATCTTATGGATTTGGTTCCTTTAGGTTTTCTTCGGATCTTAGTTCTCCTGTTGAGTCTGTGGTTGGCTCTACTAACAGCCAAATAGAGGACTATCAGATCCACCAAGAAAACCCAAGAAAACCCCCTTCATTCTCTATTCCGTTAAAAAATCCCATCTTTGACGTTAGTCTCCACCAACAGGACTGCTTGCTTACCTGAAGTTGCAGGCATCTCAAATAATTTGTCAAACAGTACATTATTGTACTTTCACTTATTTTTTTAAAAAAATTAAGGAAAGGTTTCTACTTTTCTATTACTAATTGAGGCCTATGCTCTCCTTGTTTCTTATTCAAATTTCAGCATCTGAGATGACAAGTGATGCAGCAGCAGGGTGTTTGGGAAGGGCAAAACAACATTATAGGGATTGAAATATTGTTTTCTCAAAAGCCACATTAGACCTGGCCTGGCCAGTGATCCAAAACAAAGGGAAGAATATTACTAGTGTTGGTACAGGACCATCGGGTTTGAATCAGTTTGGAAGGGAAAAAAACCAAACCAAACTGAAATTAATCGGTTTGAACCAGTTTTCGGTTCGGTTCGGTTCAAAAAATTAAAAAAAAAATAATTAGGTTTGGTTGTTTATTTTGGTTCAAAACCGGACCGAACCGGAAATACTCAGCCCTACTTGAATGCATCTTATCTTCCCCACAGCACGAATAGACTCAGTCCCCTTCACAAAGGCTACAGACGTTGACACCATTGCCATAAAATCTTGCTCACAATGCAATGAATAGGTTAAATTTGGCCAATAATGAGAAACACGCAGCACCCAAATGCAGAGCAGCATAATAGAAACATAGCTGTATTGTTTCTGTAGGAATAGAATACCCCAGGTTTTCTTTAGGAGAAGGTTTACAGCGCATTAGAGCATAGATATCATTACATTATCTCATCTTTACTGATTGATAACAGTAAGAATTCAATTGCTGTGACATACAATTAAACGAATTTTGCACAAAATAGATGAAATTAAGAAATAGAACATTCATTCACAAAAAATATTTAGAAGACCGTTCAATAAAACACAACTTGTGCCAAAGGAGAAAAAACAGGGACTATACAACACATGAGGAAATGATCGAAGAAACTGTACCAAGAAACTCGATTGATGTAGGTAACTGGTAAGGTGAGGCCTTGTAAAAAGTCCTCGATGCTCATCTTTGCAGTTTTCAGTCAAGTTTTGTGCAAATTACGTTTGTAGGTGTGGATACATGGCCTACTTATGATCCAGGAGATGAAGAAACACAAGGTCAGAAAGGGCAAACCCCAAGGGCATCAAATTTGCAGGGAAATCCTCTGGCTGAATTGGTTCAAAACGAATGTTCCAGCTAAACCATCCAAACAGTGCCAGGCAACTTCTACAATAGTTCAAGTTACCTCTCTGAGCTTGTTGGGTGATGTGGTTAGTTGTCACAAGGCAAAGTTCACAGCTATGGGCTTGAATTATCTCACATCTTGAAGACACTAGCACTTCCAGCATATCAAAAAATTATCCACTTTGTTATAGCCATAAAAGACCAGTATCCATACTATAGGAGTAGGAGAACAAATATTGATAAGAGAAGATAGAACAAGAAAGAATAGACCAATGCAAAAAAGGGAAAACATGAACTCTTTATAATGTTGATGAAACTTTGGAACTTTACCGATAACCAACTCAATCAAGGGGAAAACATCCTTTAATTTTGCTCCATTTGAAAGCTGATGACATGAAAGAATAAAAACAAAAGGAGATGGGAAAGGTTTAAGAATTTTTACCTGCACCAGAATAATTAGAACATCCAATTCATTTTTCTCCATTATTTCAATGGTTAAATAGAGTACTAAACAAGAAGTAAAACCATTATGCGCATCAACTGAAAAACAAGAGTCCCTTGTTTGACCATGAGAACCCCAAAACTCAAGCAATTTTGAAATTTATTTTTTAAGAATATGGCAACCACATTTAAGATTCCTAAAAACCCCAACTTCTGTGGAACAGATATACCTGCCAGAAGTGTTTGAAGCAGCTCTCTATCCTTTTAAGGTAACTAAATGGGATGCCATTAGAGTTTGAGGAACGAGCATCACAGCTGGGAGTGCAATCAAACAGAAGCATGTAGGCACTTAGTTTAGCAGGGAGCCCAAACATTCAATATTGAAGATTTGAAGCAGCTCTCTATCCTTTCAAGTTAACTAAAAGAAATGCCACTAGAGTTTGTGGGAGGCGCATCACAGCCGAAGTGCAATCAAACAGAAGAATGTAGACAAGCAGTTTAGCAGGGACCCCCAAACAATCAAAATTGAAGACCCCAATGCAGGGTGGCCAAGAATGAAACCTCAAGTGTAGAGAAGCACAAAACCAATGAAGCAGACCCAGAAGAAACCTCAACACAAAAACAAAAGCATAAAGTTTTAGCACCACTCTCAGAAGCAACCTGTCTCAATAAATTCATAACAACTACCTACAGAGCCTTCTTCTTGATAAGCCTACAACTATCCTGCATAGCTTAAAGAAGATTAACATAGTAATAAGTATGAAGAAAACTTAACCAAATCCAAGAGGCTGAGGGCGTTGCCCGTTTAAAACAGTCATACTGAAGTCCAAACATAATAAACACACTAATTTCAGTATTCTCCAAGCAAAGCCAAGTCGCCTAGGCAGCAACTCTTAACTCCTGCTTCGGCGCCGATCCCTGATGCCATTTCTGCACAAAACACGGAACCACCAACCATTAGTAAATCAACATAAGCAAGCAACATGGTTGAGGACAAGGTCCTAACAATGACAATTGGAAATTACAGGAAGTTCACTAAAAAAATTCACCCGTTGGCATATGGGAGCTCTTCACGTCCACGGTATTGTGGTGACCTGCTATAGCTGCGCCCACGAGGTGACAGACTGCGGCGCTTGGGGGATCGTCCTCGAGGGCTGTAGCTCCTGCTCCAGAGCAACGCGTGCAAAAGAAGAATTTAAACAGGTGCAAAAACACCAAAGATAATTCCCCTTTATCAAAACAAAGGGAAATTTACAAGCACGCATACACATCATAGATACACATATATTGAAGGCAACATAAGTTTCAAAAATTCACCTTCGACCATAGCTTGGGCTCCTGCGATATCTAGGGCTGCGGCTACGTCGTCTACCTCCTCCTCCTCCTCCTCCTCCTGAACCAACACGCAAGCGACACTCACGAGCAAAATGACCAGGTTCCCCACACTCATAGCACTTCAAGTCAGAACCACCAGAACGACCACGACCCCCTCCTCGTCCACCACCACCACCTCCTCCTCCTCTAGAGTTGTGAGAAAGCTCAACTCTCCAGCCATTTTTTCCTGCTCCAAAAACAATTGATTAACAACTAAAATGAAACTCGGCAAAATAAACCAAATAGCTTATGTGATACATACTATACAAGCATTACAGAAAGATAGAGATGAATAAAATTGATACACAACAGGGGTGGATCTTCAACCTACTCAAAAGAAAAGACAAATAGAAAACGTGAAATGTTTTCTACGCCTTTACCATGTCATGCAGTTAAATAACCAAAGATTCAAACAAAAAACTTACAATTATAAAACTAAACTTAGGGGAAAAAACGCATACCATCCAATTCATGAATAGCATCCTGTGCATCCCTTTTATCATCGAAATCAATAAACGCATAACCTGGTGGCCTCCTCGCAACCCAGACACTATACATAACTCAATAACCAGATAGGCAATCATCATTATCAAAACAACCCGTATTCAAGATTCCATAAAACAGGAAAAAAGGATCAAGAAGCCAACCTTCTTATCACACCAAATCGGCGAAACTCATCTTCGAGATCACGTTCAGAGACTCTTGGATCCAAGTTACCGACATATACACGAGACATTGTTTCTTTATATCTGTCAAAATAAACAAAAACCCAGTTCGAAAAACCTGATCTTTTTCTCTCTTTAAACCTCAAGCAACACAAGATAAAAACTTCCAAGAATCAAGAACAGCAAGAAACAACAAAAAAAATTGCACGCCGGATTCTTATAAAATAGACGAAAAGGACTTCATGGGCCGTAAGCACTAAATATATTGTCATAAAAAATTAGATAAATAAGTGAAAGAAAGGGAGATCTGAGAATGTACCAGGAGAAGCTTGTAGGGAGACGGAGAACCAGAGAACAATAAACCCTAGGCGCCAGCCGTGTTTCTCCTCTACTGTTTTTGGTTTATTTTATGGCTTTGAGAGATATTTTTATAACGAGTAACAAATTAGACTTCTAAAGTCCTTCGATTTTGTAGTTGCTTATACGTTAGTCCCTACGTTTAAGATTTTAATATGCAATTTGGGCCTGAAATAGGAAAAGAGGGATGGGCTGATTTTTGAATTTTGTCAAGTTGGGCCTATTTGACCCACCTTCAAATATGGGTCATGGGTCCAGTATTATCCACCCGAAACCGAAATATTTATTGTGGCCACTATTGTCATGGCGACAATGTTCTTTTTTATTTTATTTTATATTATGAAAGAACAAAAATGGCTAAAGACTATTGTCAGTAGAAAATAACTTCTTTTTTTTACTTAAAAGAAAAGACTTTACTATACACTGCAAAGCAAACATGAAAATCATCCCTGTTCGTTATTGTGATGCGGTATAGTGTGAATTTTTTTTTTTATCTTAATCACAAATTAATTTAAAACTCAATTTTAAAACATTGGTTAAAAAATTACAATTTATAATTTTTCCTAAACTTATTTTTTCAAATTGCAATTAAAAAAACTATGACAATACTAAAACACACACTTCATACAAAAGAAAACATAAGTAAAAACAAAAGGAAAAATAAAAAAA
>Ga0325410_1005434_pt1 | contig 14058 bp, 4 predicted proteins | sample PopdelMetagenome_16_FD_206182 | JGI IMG/M metagenome (GOLD analysis project Ga0325410, IMG submission 206182) | Populus deltoides microbial communities from Bellville, Georgia, United States - Xylem-PdIQD-R3 | ecosystem: Host-associated > Plants > Phyllosphere > Stem > Wood/Secondary xylem... | reverse complement strand
AGTTTAGAATACAATTGTAACTTAATCTTTCGAATTTAAAAAAATATATTTCTTTGACTTTTGATAACCTATTTTAATTTAAACACTAATTAATCTCTTTCCACTCAACCTCAAATGTTCCCTTTAGGAATTTATTAGTGGGTTGGTGTCCTCACTACATCACTCCATGTAGTATTATTTTTATAATAAAATATTTAAGTATTACTAAAATGTTATTTTAAAGAAATCCAATAGTTTAGGTTGAAGTCCCACTTGCTAAATAAGGTGTCTTTATTTAAATTATATGAGAAAAAAAGGCAACAATGATAAACAAAATGGCATGCAGAAGAAAAAAAAACATTTAATTTTAAATCCGAGTTAAGTAAGAAATTGAGTCAGTAGGTTTTTTTATGTCAATTTCATTATTATTTTTCTCAATTACATTGCTCAACCTTTTTATTGGTTGGTCAGAATGCTTTAGAGCCGTTCAAGTTGATTGAATTATATCAAGACAACTTCCACGTAGTTTCATTTTAAATCCAAGTTAGATAAGGTAAGAAGTTGGATGGTAAGTTTTTATGTCAATTATTTATTTATTTTTATCCTTGTGATTTTTTTGCTCGTCAATCAAGATGTTTTTGGATCATTCAAGTCTACTTAGTCACATTAACTTAATTTCTATATATTTTAATTTTAAATACAGATTAGATAAGAAAACATACTAAAAAGCTTTAAAATTAACTCTTTAGATCATATTTAATTAAAATATTAAGTAATTTACTATAACCTTGATATTTTTTGTTAGTTTTTTTTTTTAATAATATATACAGCATAGCAAAGCGTCTATTTAGAAAAGAATCACATGAATGAAGTATAATTAGAGGTATACTTGGATAAATATTTTGAAAACGATCGAATTGACTTTCCACCTCGTTTAAGAAAAATGTTTTTTTGAAAGAATTGATTGATTAAAAATTCTATAATACGAGAGAATGATGGGATCAACCGTTCAATTTGTTTCGTTTGCAATTGGATTTTTTGAACATGATTTCAGAGATGCAGCAAAATAAAATATTCCATAAAAAGGACAGCCTTTTTGGATCTTTCGGTCAGGACAGAAAACGTTTGAACTCCAAGAAAAATAATTTCCTGACATTATTTACAGGTTCATTTATGAATATCCATGGACCGATTCATTTTTGTCTTCTCTTCCTCCTCATACACATGCTTATCTCTAGATTCTATTTATAGTCATTAATCATATCTACCCTGTCTATTTTAGGTATGAAAACATGCGGCTTCCTAGCTCTGTATGAAATTCTAATTCAAAGCCAAGTTTAACAAATATTAATTGAAAATTAAAGGAACAACAGTGCAAATGAAAAATATGTAGTCAAGAATACTGTAGAGATATTGATGCCACACCCACCTTCCTCTCGCCCTGTCGGCGGGTCAATTTTATATATGTGTGTGTGTGTGTGTGTGTGTGTGTGAGAGAGAGAGAGAGAGAGAGAGGGCTGTTTTGAATTTTTAATCCCATTCCTCGTGCTCATGTGTTTTTTTTGTTTATAGGTTTACGATGTTAATGATTATTTTTAAAGTATTTTTATTTAAAAATATATTAAAATAATATTTTTTTATTTTAAAAAAAGTATTTTTAATATAAGCGTATCAAAATAATTTAAAAATATTAAAAATATTAATTTTAAAAAAATTAATAAAAAGATAAAAAAATTTCAAAAACAAATAGTAACTTCAGCTCGTCAATTATCAAAGCTTTTCCAAGGTGTAGGTATAAAATGGGCGAGCCTCCGGATGCACTGCATAATATGATCGGTGCTAGGCATGACCAGGTTCTTAGATCCAATAATCCAAAGAATGCGATATTTAATAGGAAAAAAAATCACAAAACACTAATAATTTTATAAGATTAAGTTATTGTTACATTTATAATCAAGGAAGGTTCATCTCTCTATAATTTACTATTTATATGGAATATATATTAATTATAATGGATTGTAAGTTGACCATGATCTTAATCCTACAATAATTTCTTTGTTAGGAAAAAAAAAATTCTAAAACATAAGGTTTCGTTTTGAATCATAGTGATCATGAGTTATATCTTATAAAAAATTATAATAAAAATTATCTTACTCTATTTGCTTTTAAAACAGAATCCACACCACTAAATTCTTCAAATTCAGCATTTAATCTCATTAAAGGTAATTTTTTATTTTTTTGGATTCGAGGAAACCCCACCTCCCGGAAAGCGCATTTTGTGGGCTCAGATGAGCGAGTAAAACCCCAGCTATCTCAGGCTCTTACAAGTGGTGCACGTCCTGACTCGAACTTGAGACCTGCTGTGCAGATCTCAAACCCTTTGCCATCACGCTACGCCCCTTAGGGACCTCATTAAAGGTAATGCTTTTACTAACAAACTTTGATTCATTAGGAATAAGTTATCAAATTTTATAATGTCATGTATCTAAAGCCTAAGAAAAATTGTTTTTTTTTTGCCATTAGTTCCAATTTTCTATCATTTATATAGAAAAAAATTATAATTTTTAGAAAATCTATTTATGATTTATTGGCAAGTATGCTAAAAAACATTATTTCAAGAATATGAACTTAATCACTATAAACTATGAGTATTATACTAATAAATGAGCATGAGTAACTGGGATTTTATTCCAATAAAATGTCTGACAACTTGATAGAAAAATATGTGATGGAAAAGTTTTTTTATTTGCTGATAATTGTCCCGCTTATCTAAAAGCCATTAAAGATTTGAAAAATATTAAATTATTTTTCTTTACCATCTAATATAACATCAAAGATTTTTCCTTGTGATGAATGGATTATATGAGCTTTCAAGATTCATTATCATTGTCAATTTTGTTTAAATCTTTTAGAGAGTTATGAAATTAGGATCCCAAATCCAAAAAAAAAAAAAAAAGAATGTTTTAGATGCAACAAATCTTGCAATATTTGCTTGGACAATAGATGTTCAAGCAAGTATAATTACAAATTGTGTTTGAAATTGCAAAATTAGATTTATGGATAACATAGCTTTAGAGAATTTAGATCAATGCCTAGGTGATGTGTGCACGCTTGTTTTAATCAAAGAGTTAAAGTATGATGATATAATATTTGTTGAGTATTTTTTGAAATACACGTAAAAAAAAAAGGCAACTTCGAAGTTGTTAAATGACATTAAATTATTGAGAATATCATTTGAAATTAATAACAAAGAAAAAGAAGTTAAAAATGATAGTTTTATGTCAGATCCTGATCCTGTCTCGCACAAAGATATTTTCAAATCATCAATCACTTTATATAATTTTCTCTTATAGTATAAAAAGACGACACCGTATCTTTTTAATTCATTATAAAAAGTTAGAGAAGAATCTAAAAAGACATCAGTTTCAAAAGAAATTAAATAACGTTAAAGTCATATTTTTAAAGAATTTAAATCATATATAAATAGAAATTTGACTTAGAATGAGATTATTAATTTAAATATCAAGTGGAACCCATGTATTTTTTTTAATATATTATTTTATAAATTTAACGAATTATAAATTTATCATTTTTTATTCATAGATGCATATAAGACAATGATCTTTCATGATGGATCCGCGCACTACTGGTAAAAGAAGAGAGGTGGAGGTTAAGAAGAGGGAGTTGTGTTCTCTCTAACCTAGAGAAGTAAACACCATTGATTATTATTATTATTTTTATTTTTATTTTATTTGTATTAAATCAATTAAATACGACTCTCCACTCTTATTTCGGCACATCGTTTTCATTTTCATCTTCACGAAACCATCGGGCATGTAAAGTGACGACTCGTTAATTTGTGCACTCGACTCAGCCACCACTCAATCAGAATTCCTTTTCACCAGGAACACCCCCTCTCTCATTCAACTCACTTTCCTTGTAATTAATTGTGGCGGTTTGTGTTTTTTCTTTAAATTATATAGTTTTTTTTTTTGTTTCTGGTCATGTGGTCCTGATTTTATATCTCTGTCTTCTATTTTAATTTTTAATTTTCCAATCTTCCAGTCTTAATCAATCGAGTTGAAAATGGCACAAGATTCTGTAGCGTGTGGCACTAACTTTAATTATAATTTTTTTTAAAAATAAAGAAATTTAAATTCACATTTTTATTCAGATAAGAGTGCATGTGGATGCCACGATAAAAAGAAGCAAGCCAAACGCTGCTGTCCATTAAAAACACAGAGGCTGAGAAAAATTGTCCCTACTTTTGATTTTTTTTTAAAAAAGATCTTGGTCGCATTTCATGAATGGCCGACTAGGGCTTGTATTTTTCTGCTAACAATGGCTAATATTGCGAGGATCATTGAGTGCCGAGCAAAACCCCACGTTCTACATGCTATATGTAAGATTTTTGTATTCCTTTGGGCGCCCACCTGTCACAATAAATAATATCACAGCTGCAATTGAGTTCGTGGCCTAGAAGAAAAAACTTGTTCTTTTCTCTGCATTTGGGTTCGGTTTTTTTATATTTTTGTTACCTCCGCGGTGTTTTATTTGTTCTCTGAACTTGTAAAGTGTTCAGTGAATCTGGAAATTAGTTGTGGTGCGCGTAAATTGATCCGGACATCCCGAGTTATCAAAATAATAATAATAATAATAATAATAATGTCAAAGCTAGTATATTTCCTCTCGATGATTGATGGTTTATATTTATATTTATACGTGTATGTGTGTGTTCTTGAGAATCTCCTCCACGACAAGAATTCAGCTTTCTCCCAAGTTTTTATATTGCATGTGTGATTTTAATATTGGATATTTTATGTGTTGGTTGAAAAGGGTGATGATTTTGCTTTTCATGTTGATATTTTAATTTAAATTCAAATTCGTTTACCTTCTTACGAGAGATTATATATATATATATATATATATATATTATAAGGAGTGGGATATCATATACTCGTCTAGATTTTAAGATTAAAAGCCTGTTTGTGTTTTTTTATTATTTGAAAAGTATTTTTAAAAAAATTTATTTTTTCACTTCAAATTTATTTATTTTACGTTTTTAAATTGTTTTGATGTGCTGATATCAAAAATAAATTTAAAAAAATAAATAAAAATATTATTTCGTTATATTTTCAAAAAAAATACTTTAAAAAACAATTACTACCACAATACCAAACGAGTGGTAAGTCCATCGACCTCACATGTTAGTTTAGCTATGAATCACATTTAATGGATATTAGATATTGCATTTTCAATTGTATTTAGATGCATTTTAAAATAATATATTTTTTAAAAAAATATCAAATTGATATTTTTTCAAATACTTTTCGATAATTTTAATATATCAATATAAAAAATAAAAAAATATTTTAATATATTTTCAAATAAAAAACACGTATCACCGTAACACCCACTTATTCTTCTGCCAATTTCAAGAGCTAGACTCTTTAAAATCATCAGCAAAACGTGTTTACCACCACACAAAAAAGAGAGTAGGAATGATAATTGTATTCCCCTTAATGGAGCTCTGCCTCTAATTATCAAAATGAACGCAGGCAAGTAAGGATTTTTTTCCTTCGCAAAAAACAGAGATGGAGGCAAACAAAAAAATATCTAATTTATGGTGGTGGTGATGGTGTCATCCAATCCAATAAATATCTATACGGGAATTTATATATATCTAAATAATTTGCTGAATTTATAATTTTTAATAAATATCTAGAATAATTGTGTATTTGTTTTTCTAATACTATCATAATTAACTTTGTTTGATAAATGCAAAATATATTAAAAAATAATATATGTAAATAGTTTTGGCCTTTGGTTTGCAGGAAGGGGGGTTGGCAATAAATTAAAGGAAATTCCAAGAACCAAGGTTTAATTGAACTTTGGAAGTTGGAAGTGGTCCAAGATTACAGCTATCCACTACTTTTTTTTTCTTTTTTTTATTATTATTATCCTCTTGAAACCTTTTTTTTTTAAAAAAAAAACATTATTATATTGAAACTTGTACTGCAAATCGGTAATCACACGTCTACATCACTTTTCTTTTTTGTTGTATGTTGCTCACAAGACTCCATTGTACCTCACCAATAATTCACACATCAAGATATAAAATAGCATATGATCATTTGTACGTTATTCAGGACATGCAGTTCAAGCCCACTTCTAAGCCCAGCACGCATCAATACCTCTCAGCTTCTAAGCCCTTTTACATCCCACCGTTATGCAGAGTGGGCTAGGCCCGCTCTCCGTTCCTTTACAAGTTAGATCAAGATTTCATAATTGTATTAAAAAAATATAAATGTTGTTGTTATTTTCAATGCCATAAAATATTTAAAATAAAAATTAAAAACTAGTTTATCATATAAAATTATTTGAATGAAAAAAATAAGTTAATGCGGCTTATTTGCAGAGTTTTTAAATCCGGCCCGGTGATCAACCTGGTCCAAGACCCACGCCACGGGTTTTGTCAGGGTTACCGGGTTTTGATCGGGTCATTGCATCACTCGAATCAAAATGATATTTTTTTGATAAAAAAAACAATTACATATTCAACGGGTTGCAACTAGATCTTGCATGGTCAACCAGGTTTTTGACTTTCTTTATTTTCTCTTAAACTCAGCCTAATTTTAGCTCTGGATCAGCTGGGTCAACCCGTCAGATCGGGTTTTAAAACCATGTTTATCTGACATAATAGGCTAAAAGTTACAGTTATTACCTCCTCTGAAGGCAAGTTATTGCACTGTAATAATCACAGTAATTTTGCCTTCCGATTTGTTATTTACCTCATGTTCTAGAGAACACATCTCGGATTCGAACTTGTAATTTTGACCTTTTTCTGTTTTCAAATAATGTAGGGATGACAACGAAGAGATTTTTGTATCTGCATTCAACCCAGTACACCTATGACTATCTCCTGCAGACCGAGTTCGATGGAGGAATTTCTTCACTCATCACGTGCCCCCAAGTACTAAGATTTTTAAAGTTTTTCTCTTAAATTATGTGTTCAAATTTCTTGTAGCACTTCAAAAAATCACATTATAATAAATCGATGCAAAACATTTCATATTTAATGATCTTATTTTTTAAGTTATGTTCAAGGTATTGATAATATATAAAATATTAAAATTATGTCATTAAACTTTACTAGTAATACATCGTTAGTGACTAATAGGAATAACATATGAATAATTCAAAGCTCTTTTTATGTTTAGAACTTGTTTTATACAATGTTGAATTATGTGCTGATTATTTGTTAAATAATTTATTTCATTAAAATAAAAACAGATCAACTATCTAACTCATAATATATTGTATATTATATAATACATAATACTGAGATGAAACAAACCTCGTGATTATATGATCACGCAATGCAACCCACATGTAAGAAGAACAAATTTTGAAAAGCTTAAGAATAAGGTTTCATAGGAGTATGATACAATGAAAACCTATCCCAAGAGACTAACATTATTGGAATAAAAACTCTCACCTTACGAATATAATTCATGAATGAGAAGTATAAGAAAGAACACCACAAAGTCAGTTATACTTTGATAAGTTTGATTGTTCTTTGTTTAACCAAAGAGAAAAGTGTTGCATCACGCAAAACACAAGTTTATTCAAAACATCATGGCTGGAAACTAAAAACCTAAGTAGAATCTAAATAATCCTATTTATAATAGGTGAAAAACATCCTAAACAATTCTGAAAATAATAATAAAAGAGTTCTAAATAATATAAAAAAAAATCCTAAATCAACTAGGAAATTAAAATAAATTTCGTACAATAGCTTCGAGACCTTATCGCAAGGCTTTACGATGTTGGATTGATCTGAAATATTAACACAATATAAGACAGAACCTCTGGAAATATCTGCATTCAACCCAGTACACCTATGACTATCTCCTGCAGACCGAGTTCGATGGAGGGATTTCTTCACTCATCGCGTGCCCCTAAGTACTAAGATTTTTAAAGTTTTTCTCTTAAATTATGTTTTCAAATTTCTTGTAGCACTTCAAAAAATCACATTATAATAAATCAATATAAAACATTTCATATTTAATAATCTTATTTTTTAAGTTATGTTCAAGGTATTGATAATATATAAAATATTAAAATTATGTCATTAAACTTTACTAGTAATAGATCAATAGTGACTAATAGGATTAACATATGAATAATTCAAAGATATTTTTATGTTTAGAACTTGTTTTATATAATGTGTGATTATTTGTTAAATAATTTATTTCATGAAAATAAAAATAAATCAATTATCTAACTTATAATATACTATATATTATATAATACATAATACTGAGATGATACAAACCTCGTGATCATGTGGTCAAACAACGTAACCCACGTGCAAGAAGGATAAATTTTGGAAAGCTTAAGAATCAGGTTTCATAGGAGTGTGATATAATGAAAACTTGTCCCAAGATATCAGCATTATTGGAATAAGAACCCTTACTATACGGATATCAATTCACGAATGAGAAGTATAAGAAAGAACACCACAAAGTCAGTTATACTTTGATAAGTTCAATTGTTCTTTGTTTAACCAAAGAGAAAAGTGTTGCATCACGCAAAACACAAGTATATTCAAAACATCATGACTGAAAGCTAAAAACCTAAGTAGAATCTAAATAACCCTATTTATAATAGGTGAAAAACATCCTAAACAATTCTGAAAATAATAATAAAAGAGTTATAAATAACATAGGAAAAAAATCCTAAATCAACTAGGAAACTAAAATAAATCTCACACAGTAGCTTCTAGACTTTATCACAAGGCCTTACGAGGTTGGATTGATCTGAAATATTAACACAATATAAGACAAAACCGCTGGAAATATCTAGTAAAATTTTAGCTTGATCCAACAGTTGAATTGAAAAGTAGACATGTTAGTGTAAAATTATACAATAGGGACAATCAGACCAAGAATTCTTGTAAGAAAAGGATTTTGGAACATTGAAGGAATTCTGAATACACTTAAAAACTATATTGTTGCTCATTAAAAATCCATGTAGAACTAGAAAAGGTCTTAAAACTAGCTATTAATATACTTTTATTATTTAAAAAAGAATCATCTCCAAATAAAAATTTCACAAGTCAAAAGACAACAAATAATAAAATTCATATTTCATCTTCTGACCTTTATCACAATGCCTTGTAGAATTTTGATTGCCTTGAAATTTTACCCAACGTAGAAAAATGTCTTAAAAGTCTTGGTTAAATTTCAGTCCGATCTAAAGGTTGGATTTAGAGTTATGCTCGATTGCATAAAACTTGACAGTATGCACAATTACGCTAGAATCCAAATTTTCTTGTTCAAACCTTTCTTAGATTGTATCATAAGATGTTGTTTAGGACTAATTCTCAAAAGCAATTGAATTCAATTGATAAATAAGTTATATTCATAGTTTTGGAAGAGATAAGATTCAAATCATTTTGTTTCCTATATTACCTTCATCTTATTTCTTCAAATATCTTTTTTTTTAAGAGATAGATGAGTATTTTAAAAAATTTAGTTTTAATAATAAGTTTCTACTCTTTAGAATTGTAAATTAGAGGTGTTGTCCTCTGAAAAAATTGAATATTATAACAATAATATTTTGAATTGATGTGTTTTTTCTACTTATTGGCTCTAAATTAATTTGAAGTATTTTTAGAGATTAAATTTTATTTGAAATTCAATTATTAACACTCAAGAGGGTTTCAAATATAAGATTTCATTAAAATCTCTTGATTGAAATCAATTTTGAGGGTTTCAAATATGTTATAAAGGATAGTAATATACTAGTTATACACATTTTTTAATTAAAAAGCATTAGTTATTATTATTATTAGCATATATTCATAATTATAAATTAGATTTAAATTTTAAAGCCAAGTTAGAAGCTTAGATTATTTTTTTTATAGGATTTATAATATATTATTACATCAACAATTATGTATAATTAAAAAGTTCAAGAATTTTTTCATCATGGTAAAATTTTATTGAGAATTAAAGATTGAACGATTAATTTATTATGTAAGTAAAATTTTATTGAGAATTAAAGATTGAATGATTAATTTATTATGTAAGGTTTATAATATTGTATATCTTAACAAAAAAAAAAAAAGTAGTATGAATACATGGTCAGATACATATCAGGTGATAGGATTAGGGATGACAATGGGATAACATACAACTCAGCTCATATATGAGATTAAATTGTCATCCCCTTTCCTTCAGTTCAAATTTTCTCTTCTTCAACAAGCTACGCGTAAAATTAAATATGCTGGAGAGGAGGTATAAACATTGTTGAATTACTTGTGTATAAATGATGGGTATGCCACATTGATGAATTGTGTTTTGTAGATATTTATTAAAAATAATAATTTTTTGGCCAACCTACTATATTTATTATTTTATTAGGAGGAGGGCAAAGGCCGTAAAGGTGAAGCCTAGCACAATCTTGGAGTATGAGCCTTAAAAATCACCAGAATTAACTTAAGACATCTCATGGGAGAATCAATATAGTAAGTCACCCCCAAATCTAGAGAAGAGACATGATTAGCCAACTGATCCACACATAGATTAATTTATCAAGGCTCATCTTGAGTAAAGATCACTATCTCTCATTGATGAGTCCTAAAATTCAAGATGCTTAAAAATAAGATTGATATGTTGAACAATTGATTGATCTTTTAGTTTAATTTATCTGATCTATTCTCCATAGTTAAGTCATCTAATGACTTGATAAGGAAAGTCTGAAGGGTTGATAATTGATAGCAGGTGATGTCTAGTAAATCAGGTGACCGATAACTATGGTAGTAGCAGGTGGTGTCAGGTAAACTAGTGACTGGTAGCTGGTACTTATAAAAGATCCCATTTGATGAATGTAGGGACTCTCTGATGGTAAAGTTAGTAACTTTATAGAGAGAGAAAGTGCAATAACATTCTAGAAAGAGATGCTCTGAAAATATATATGTAGTAGAGAATGAAGAGATAGTGAACATTTGACTTGAAGGATTCATAGTGTATTTATAACTTATGAATCTTATCCTTTTGTGGAAAGGAGAGGCTGAAGTGTAATTTTACTCTTCTAATATTTTGAATTGTATTTTACTCAAAATAAAAAGTATTGGATCAATATAAAATGCTAAGGAACCCGCGTGGGATCCGAGAAAAATTCTCATGCGAGTGTTGGGCTCGGGTAAGGTGCCCAAGCCTATTAGAGGTGAAATTCAGTCCTAACGCATTACTAGGACCCAAATACGCTGGGCTCGAGTGTGACAGTCTTAACCCATGAGAGGTGAAGCAGGTCCGAGAGCGCTGTCTGGTCATAGACACACTGGGCTCGGGTGTGACAGTCCAAGCCTATAAGAGAAAAAAATGGTTCTGAACGCACTACCTAAACCTAAACATGTTGGGCTTGGGCCTGACATCTCGAGCCTACGAGTGGTGAAAGGGGGTCTCGAAGGGTAAAAGTGGATCCGGGCACGCTGCCTAGACCCAAACACATTGGGCTCGAGCGTGACGTCCCGAGCCCCTGAAGGTTGAAAATGGACCCAAACACGCTGCCTATACCCAAACACACTGAGCTCAGGTATGATAACACGAGCCTGCGAGGGCTGAAAGTGGGCCCACACATGCTGCTTGGACCCAAACACGCTGGGTCGGGCCTAAGAAGGCGTTGAGGTGCACGCCCATACACTGGGCGAATGCTTAGTGCACTGTATAGCACCCATGCATTGGGCGTCCATGCCCCCATGCAGAGAGCTGGACTTGATCTACCACGCCTAAGCTCATGTTTCTTAGGTATTTTTTGGGCTTTTTCCTCTTTTAAATGATTTTTTTGGTCCATTTTTTAGGATTCTTTTTGTTCATTTTATTTAGATTCATCAGCAACCCCCTAAGTTTTTATGATATTAATCTATAAAATACTTGTAAAAATACCCGGTTACCATGACGAGTTCATCAAATTTCTTTCATATAAGAATAAGGGTTGAAACCCCGAGTAGTAAACTAAAAAGCCTGTGTGTAAAGGTGTGCACTATGTTTGAAAAAATTTCTAAGTTTGTAAAGGGAATCGTAGAGAAATGCATACTTAGAAAAATTCTTAGGAGGGTGATGTGTGATATAAAAGACTTGATACTTAAAATATTTTTCTAAGAGGTTATGAGAAATTTATAGAGAAAAACCTCACATTTGGAAAAATTTCTAAAAGGCTGAAAGGAAGGGTAATCCACAGTGATACCCATACTTAGAAAGATTTTTAAAGGGTAGAGGGGACAAATCCATGAAGGGTGGTTTTATTGCACCAAGAAAACCAATTCAATCTTTTGGAGAGTGTTCACACTGAGTGTGAGAGGTATGTGACCTTTCTATGATGGAATAAGGTATAAAAGCCCTTAATTAAGGAAAGATCTTATTGAAAAGTAGGAGGTCTATAGCCATGAAAGGTCTCTATCCTTTTTTGCGATGGTGTTGGGGCCTGGGAGCCCCTCACTGAAGAATGGTTAATAGTATGTGAGAGATATATAACCTCTCTGTAATGATATGAGACATAAGAGTCCCTCACTAGAGAGTGGTGCTAGTCCAAGATTGCTTTGGAGAATGGGGATCCGATATCAACCCCTAGTGAATTGGTGAGAGGCCCTTTAACATCACTTGAAAAATGTGTTAATTCGATAAGAACACCATAGATCAATCATTAACGAAGATGACACAATTGTCAAAAAACTACCCCAGCCCCAAAACTTAAGCTTTTGGATTGAGATGATTCTTTAAAATGATATCAAAGGTCTTGCTAACCAGATAGTCACGGGTTTGAATTTCACCACTCTTATTCTCTCTTCTAATTAAAATTAATTAATAGCACAAGATAATGTGAGTTTGTGTAAGTTTCAAGCTCAAAAAGGCTTTCACTTAAAGATGTGTATTAGGTGAGGTCTCAAGATATGATTTATATTATAATCTAGCACACCCTTAAAAGCTCTTTGGACTTGAAACTTGTATGGACACGATTAGAAGAGAGAATAAAGATAGTGAGAATCGAACTCGTGACCATTTGATCAGTAAGGCTTTGATATCACATCAAGAAACTATCTCAACTCAATAGCTTAAATTATTAGGTAAAAGCTCATTTATATTATTCTCTGGGTGATCATTTTTTGTTCGGTTTTTACCTATAAAAATAACCATCGATTAAAAAAAAACAACCGAAACCGGTTCAAACAGACTGGTTTTGGTCCGGTACGGTTATTTTACAAAAAAAAAACCGGCAAACACTTGTACTCTTTTTTTGGGTTGTTTTTGGGCTTTCTGATGGGCTTGTAATTGATGTTAATATTGTCTAACTTTATTACAAGATTCTAAAATATATTTAATTTTTTTGACGCCGAATATTCATTATATTGTCAATATTGTGTTCAATATGCTGCAAGCCTTCCTAATTTTTTTTTAATAAGACTCCTGCATCAAAGTTTAAATAACATATACACCAAATTAAAATTTAAATTACAAAGCATTGCCTTCAAAAGAGCTAAAAAAAAATCAATAACCTTATCATAAAAACACTTTATGCAAAAAATATAAATTTTCATTGTGCACATTATTCCAATCAAAAAACATATCAAGAACTTTGTGAAACATTATATCAGCATCAACTTGACTACATGTTGACAATTGAGAAAAGTATTATCTGAGGCCAACTTAATCTATAATGTAGCAGTCTAGAAGTTAAATGCAGAAACGCATGATGCAAAACAAACCAAAACAAAAAAATTGATGTTTGTGAAGGAAAAAAAAAACCTTCCTACAAATTTAGAACGTAAATAAACATTACATAGGGATCTGGTTAATAAAAAAAAGGATGATAAAGGAGTGAAAGATTCAAAACTATTTTGTTATATCTGAAATTCTTCTAAGCTCTTAATATCTAATTAATTGCATTTTTTTAAAAAAAATTATATGAATTCACCCAAAAGACATGCAAGCATCCATGCATATCGCTTCATTATAAAATCTTTGGGAACCTGCTGTGGGAACATGACATCAATTAGCTAAAAAAGAAGCTGAA
>Ga0325410_1005433_pt1 | contig 14058 bp, 12 predicted proteins | sample PopdelMetagenome_16_FD_206182 | JGI IMG/M metagenome (GOLD analysis project Ga0325410, IMG submission 206182) | Populus deltoides microbial communities from Bellville, Georgia, United States - Xylem-PdIQD-R3 | ecosystem: Host-associated > Plants > Phyllosphere > Stem > Wood/Secondary xylem... | reverse complement strand
AAATTCAACTATTATTCGCATTAATCACAGCTGTTCGAAATCAAAAGGTTAAACAGTATGATAAAGCAGTACTACCCCCTGTGTTTCTAGGTTCTACTCATTGCCTGCCATGGAAAGGGAGCTTGAATAATATTTTATCCATCTCCTACTTCTGCTTTAGTTTTTTTTGATGTTCCTTTTCATGATTCAAGGTACTTCATAGTAATTTTCTAGAGAGCAGCAGGATCTGTAGATCTGCAAGACTGCGGGTGTTTTTGTTTTTTTCGTTTTTATTTGTTGTGTGGTATAATTCTTTAAAATAAAAAAATATAAGATTAAAAATAATAAATTTATAATTTTGTTGATGTATATTTTGGTTTTAGTGATGAGTTCTATCACTAAAAACAAATACAACAACGAAAATAAATATATACTACATAATCATAGTAAAGTCCAAGTGTCCAACACACAAAGGATACAGATACAATTAAGCTAGTGGAAGTGATGTTCCAATTCCTCCACCTTCATGGTAAGCACGAAGCAACTACTATTATCTTATTGATTGTTTTCTAAGTTTATTTTAAAAAAAATAAAGATAATGTAAATAGGAAATATAAATTCTACGTGAAGATATTTTTATTATTATTATTTTTAGTGGATAATAAATTTCAATTTAATTTTTTTTTAAATAAACCGAAAAAAATAATTAATAATATATTATAAAAACCTAAAACATTTGGGAAAAATACTTTACACATGTCTTGATTTACCATGGATTGTAATAGTGAATTGATGGTTTTGTCATTAAAAAAATCATGCAATATTGTGTCCCAAGGATAAAATGGGTTTTTTGCTTGGTCCATTTGTTATTCTATAATTATGTGAGAGGCATGTTGGTCTTTTCTCTATTTTTGGAATAGTGAAAGTATTTTATCGTCAAAACAAAACACACACTTAGCTATGTTATAGGGTTTTTTTTTTATATATATTTTATATTTTTTTTTGCTATAGAATAGTGACTTGCCCTTAGAATCTTTTTTCAATAGCTTTGCTCCAGGGGCTTATTCATCAATTAATGAAGGTTTTTTTGTAATAACTATTTGATTATAGAAGCAAAGTGGTATTTTCATAAAAAAAAACAAAAAAACTACCAATGCGTGTGTTGTATGCACTAGTCGCTTCATTACATTTTGGTGACGTGTGTAACTGACTCTGATGGTCAAAAAATTTGTTCTGCAGTGTAATTCGATTAATTTTCTTGGTAGGCACATGTGGTGACTAGGTTTCCAGTGAGGCGCTAACTTTATTTTTTTTTCTTTTCTCTTCCACTTATAAATCCACACCCGGCCCTCTAAATTTGCATATCATCCCTTCAAGTTTATTTTTTTTTAATTTCATCTTTTATTTTTTTTAATTCCTATTGCTTTAGTTTAATTAATTTATAAAATTGAATTTTTTTCAATTTCATCCTCCTTTATTTTTTCACTCTCTTAGATTCGGTCCCATCCTTATGATTTATGTTTTTTTTATTTGAGATATTTTTTATTTTTTTCTTTCAATTTCACCCTCCATTTTTTTTCTTCTTTCAGATTTGATGCCATTTCTTTTTATTGCATTTTTTTAAAAAAAAAATTGATAAGTTTTTTAACTTGAGAACTTTTTTTTTCAATTTTATCTTTTAATATTAAATTGGTTGAGAATTAAACTTTTTAATTGAACCCATGTCTACGATTTCACTAGTTGCGAATTAAAAAATTAACCCAAGTTTAATTTTATTATAGCTAAAAAAATACTGCGAAACAACACTTAACTTGAGTCGAGGTTTTTTTTATATAAAAAAATATTTCACTCTTCAAAGCATATTGTTATTGCTATATTACCGTTAAAATCATAAATTGTAAAGCTTGGCTTCATGGGTTAATTCGCAATCTCATGTTGGTTTTTTTGTTTTAATCATTTGGTATTTGAAATAATTTGGTTTTTTAATTAATATCTATAATATTAAAAAATCCCAATGAACATTCTGAATTAAAAAAAAAACTCATGTTATCTACCATGTTTTGTGAGATATATTGTCATTGGATTGACATTCAAAAAAAATCCTGACATGTCGTTATCGTCTATTTTTTAACATTTAATTACATAACAAATTATTTCAAAAAAATCAAGTTATGAAATTTTTTGATAGTGAGTATAGTCGAGAACCAATCCTGACAACAAATTTCAGTGAGAGAGGTGACCTTGTAAGTATTCTTAATCATGTTCTTTATAAACAAAAGCCATCCATCAGTACCAGGTATTAATAATGTCTTGTTTGAAACGTTGCTCGATACACAAAATCCAACTCCATGATACCCTGATTATTGAAACTGAAAATTATTAAAGTTTTTTTAAAAAAGAAATTCAATTCCAAAAATAAAGGAAAGAAATTACCCCTTTTCTAGGAGGAACAACAGTCACAAATTGGCGGGTGACCCAATCTAAAACTCATCGACAGGGAATCCAACACTTTGCCCCCTTCTCTCTCTTTCCATGATCACCACCCTTTTTGTCCTCTTTTTATCCATGCAGATCACCCACACACACACACACACACACACAAAAAAAAAACTCACTGCAACTCCGAAACAACAACAGAAAAACAACAAAATTTTCGCTCCATCCAACCTTATAAACTGACCACCAAAGAAAATCCCATCGCAAAGAAAAAAAAAAACACCTAAAAGAATGAGCTAAAAAACCAAGACGCCACCAAGGGAGAATAAAAAAAAAAAAGAATGAAAAGGAAAAGTGGAGAAGGGGCAGCAGAAAAGGAGGAAAGAATGAGGAAAAGTTGAAGAGAGGTGTCTTGGTAGGGAAAAGAGTGGGCCCTTTTTCTTGCACTCCAGTTAGACTTTGGAAACCTTTACCTACTGCGCATGTTAGCATCATTGACAACACCACTACCAATAGTCATCAAGAGGAGCATGAAGAGCCCCCTCTTTTACTTTTTAACGATAGCAATTGTACTGTTGTTGTTTCTGCTAGAAAGCTTGCTGCTGCTCTCTGGGAATTTCAACATTACTTGCCTTGAGTCTCTAAAATGCACAAGGGTGTGCATCTTACTAATGGTGGAGGTGGTGGTGGTGATTCTAGGTTGCGCCGCCACGAAAAGCGGCAACATTTTTTCAAGGAAAAGGGACTTGACCTCTCTCATTTCTTGGCTGACCCTTCTCCTAGTTCTCCTGATCAGGTATGTACATATGCTTATAATATGTTTGTATATGCGGTAGCTTCTTTTTTTCTTTGATGATGCTGATTGGTTGTTGAATTTCGGGGTGTTATATTTGATTCCAACTGGTGTTATACTTATTGTTTTTATAATGGAAGAAAGGTTATGTTTTGGGAAATTATGTATTGATTAATTATTTGTTCTCTTATTACTGGATGGTTGATAAGGTTTAGTTTATGGAGCTCCTTCTGTTAGTTGAAATTTTTTGTCAAAGAGCATAGATTGTTAGTCCCTGTTTTGATTGATGAAAATAATTATTTTTAGTGTCTTTTGACTTATTCAAAGTTTGCGTCTTTTTCTATGTAAAGTTAGATTTTTTTTTGTACAGATTGGTTTATATGGAGGAGAATATCTAATTTATTTGTTAAGATAGGTTCTTATCATTGCTTCGGTTGTTTTTGATGCAATGCTACTCTTTGTTTCCCATAGTTTTTTGACCGTTTGTTGTGCTCTCCAATTGTTATATTTTCTGCAGAATAACCGTCAATTATGGTTATTTATGAATTGGCAATGTCTTGGTGAAGAATTCCACTCTTGTTATTTGGATATTCATCTTAGCTAATCCAACTTTAGTCATTCAATACTTTAAAAAAAAAAAAAAAACTGGAAAGCCTTTTTGAGAGCTCTAAATATTTCATGAATCCTTAATGTGCACTATATTTAGTGCGACTCCAAACTTGCCAACAATGACCATCTTTGCAAACTAACAGGTTTGTTAGTTAATTGATTTTTTCAACTGTCCCGCCTGATGTGCATTAACCTGATCCTAATTTTGAATCTGTAACAATGCAGTGCTCTTTTCTGCTGCTAATCTTGATGTCATTTCTTAACCAGCCAGAAAGTGCAGGCAGTTTAAGGAGACATATTGCTGCATCTCTGATTCAGCATCATCGATCAATTGAAAGAAGTAACCATGCTCTACAACCTGTATCTCCAGCAAGTTATGGTAGTTCTATGGAGGTAAGCATCGATGTATTTTCACTAACTGCCTGCAGAACACACAGAGCTTGTATAAACTGTGATTCTGTTATGAAACAAATTTTGGTTTTCTTGATTCAGTAGTGCAGTAAAAGTTGTTTTGAGTAGCAAAAGGAAGACTGATTATCTAAGCATGAGTCCATGGTTAATCCTACAGAAGCTGCTAGGGCATTATACCACATTCCTCAAATTACATGAAGTTTTTTGTTTGAGCCCCCCAATTTTAGTTCCTCTTTGCATCGATTAACTAGAGTATATGGGCAAATATATAGTTTCATTCTGTCCCCTTCTCTTTGATTTATGTGATATTATTCACAATGATAGATTTTTATCTGGTGAGTTATATGAATGATAACATCTCAGTTCCATTTTCTTAAAATTTCGAATTCCTTAGTTTTTGCTCTGTCTTTTATTCCCTGATCTCCTGGAAAGAGGCTGGGAAGGGGAATGGAGGAGGTGGCAACATTACCAGAGCTTCAAAATTTCAATTTCTATTGTGATCCTCCTCTAATATTCCAGTCTGTTGCTTTTTCTACATATAATTGTTTACAAACAGGTTTACCAGTATATATGGTTGACTGTAGCACCTGCTATTTCTTCAACTTTCATCTTGTCTTTTTTTGTATAATTTTTCGTTTTTTGCCAATATGCTTCCTTCCAGAGAAACAATTAGCCTTGTTATGCCTTCCTCATAAATTGACATGTCTTTCTTATACAGGTGGCACCTTATAACCCTGCAGTCACTCCTTCCAGCTCGTTGGACTTCAAAGGAAGGATTGGTGAGTCACATTATAGTCTCAGAACATCCACAGAATTACTAAAAGTATTGAATCGAATATGGAGCCTTGAAGAACAGCATGTTTCAAATGTGTCATTGATAAAAGCATTGAAGATTGAGCTAGACCATGCCCGTATCAGGATTAAAGAACTACTTCGGTATCAGCAAGCAGACCGGCATGAGATAGATGATTTAATGAAGCAAATTGCTGAAGATAAACTAGTTCAGAAGAGTAAGGAGCAGGAACGTTTGCATGCTGCTATCCAGTCTCTCAGGGATGAGCTGGAAGATGAGAGGAAGTTAAGAAAACGATCAGAGAGCCTACACAGGAAATTAGCCCGGGAGCTTTCTGAAGTGAAATCCTCCTTTTCTAATGCTTTGAAAGAGATGGAAAGAGAGAGAAAATCTAGAAAGTTGTTGGAAGACCTTTGTGAGGAGTTTGCCAAGGGAATAAAAGACTACGAACAGGAAGTGCATACCCTGAATAAAAAATCTGACAGGGATTGGGTTGGAAGGGCTGATGGTGATCGTTTGATTCTCCACATATCTGAATCATGGCTTGATGAGCGGATGCAGATGAGGCTAGAAGAAGCACAGCATGGTTTTTCTGAAAACAACTCAATAGTGGACAAATTGGGTTTCGAAATAGAGACATTCCTTAAAACTAAACGAATGGGTAATTCTAAGAGTAGCAATAACGTATTGCCAAGAGAACGGCGGAATTCAATGGAATCTGTCCCTCTGAATGAGACTGTAAGTGCTCCACAAGATGTGGGTGATGAACAGGATTCAACGGGCAGTGATTCACACTGTTTTAAGCATAACAGACCAGGCAATGATGACTTTCACTTACATGGAGATGAAGCTGTTGCTGGTCATACTGATGAAATGGAAAAATCCACCCGAACAAAGAAAAAGCTTGCATCTCGTGAAAGGTCCAGGTGCCAAAATCCATCCAACTTGCAAGTTAAATTCGAAGAACACAAGGCTCAGGCTATGCCATGTAATGGAAATAAGAAATCCGAGGTGATGGAACTGGAAGGGGTAAAAACAGGTGAAGGAAACCCTACTGAAGTGAGCATTTCTCGGAGGTCTGAAAACTGTGATGCCACTGAAGGTGGCAGTCTTGAAAGAAAGAGCAAAGTTGATGAAATTCATGGGTCAAACTCGAATTATGTGATTGATAACTTGATAAGAAGTCATATCTCATCATCAGAAGCAGTTAATCTGCACCTTGAGAATGATGCCGGTGAGGCTTCTTGCAGTTACCCACCAAGGAGGTATGCTAGTCCAGTTCGACAGTGGATGTCAAAACTTACTTCCCCAGATCTTGACATTTCTGAGTCTTCTACAAAACCGCCTCCAAACCTAAAGGAAAATACTTTGAAAGCGAAGCTTCTTGAAGCGCGGTCAAAGGGGCCACGCTCTCGTCTAAGAATCTTCAAAGGTTCTTCATAGGCTATGGTGAAAACTCTCAGTTGAATTGTTTACGAGTTCCTGTTGGAAATAAGGGAATTGGCTACTCAAACCTTCAGGATCAGGAACTTGTGCTTTGTGAATATTGGCCATCATTAATGTTGCTGCTTTATCTTTAAACATAGTTCTATATTCATCTTATTGTAATTTGCAATTCAAGTCTGTATACGAGTGTTACACTGTTTTATAGCTAGATGGAAGATAGTTCTTTTTTTAAGAAGCATTACAATTTTGAGTAAGTTTAGGCTGAAATCTCAGTTTCCACTCATCCACAAGGGTTATGTTGTTGTCGGCCAACATCTTCAATTCAGTAAGTGCATTTTGCTGAACCAGCATCAGGGACTAATATAATCTACTGTTTTCTTGTAGTCCAAGATTGGGTTTAGGGCTTAACGCTTAGCTAATTCGATCTATCAAACAAGGTAAGATTTTGACCTAACTTGTTTACAGCTACTTCCTTTATTTACTTGCGTTAAATGTATTTATTCAATCTGTATGGCCTCATATTGGCTGCATGTCAATAATAGTAAATCTATTTGCCTTGGCAATCTGTGGTTGTTGAAATATACAAGCCTACTCATCAACTGTGGCTTGTGGGAAGCATGTCAACCGTTGATGGCCAAACGTCCCATTCCCAGTTCCCGCACTGGGAAAGTTGAGTATGGTGTCATATGGAATTCCGCGTTTAACAAGTGAAAGACCTTTTCACCTCAAAATTATACAGGACTTTTTACACTCTGTTTTTGTTTTCGTTTTCTTTTTCTCTCTTTTTCTCGACGAAACAAAAAGTAGTTTCCACGTTCGGCTTGTCTTTTTTGGTAGACAGAGAATAGGCCGGTTAGAATTAGTTATTTAGCTCTCTCTCGTTTGCCGACCTATGCTTTGCTGCGGGTCCTCTCTCTCTCTCTCTCTCTCTCTCTCTCTACACACACACACACACACACACACACATATATATAACGTAAACAACATATAGGTGTCGTTAACTTGATATTGTGCATCAATTTTATTTTATTTTAACTTTGAACTGAAATATTATGTATTTAATAATATCAATCAAATTTAAATTTTATATAATATCCTAAAAATAATTTTGTTTATTTCATTTAATAAACCTAATAAAACAAATAAGGCTCTTGTTACAAAGAAAACAAATCAGGCTAGATGCACTAGGTAATGTTATGGATGCATTTTAAATTGAAAAACATAAAGATATTGTTTATGTTCAATAAAATAAATTAAAAAATATATAAAACTATGATAGAGTTGTTAATTTTAATTGAAAATTAAAAAAACAAAAAGCTAATATTCCTTTTAAACGCAAAAGACAAATGAATATGAAAAAATTTAACCATGATTTTTACCTTTTACTTTACATGTTTTTATTTATTTTATCTCAAAGGTGATTTTTTCTAACCAAGAACAAATGATTTCTATTTTTATAAATACATAATGCAATCAAAGTTTATTTCTATCAAATATAAAAGAAAAAAAGTTAAAGATAAATTATAACAATCTATTTTCAACATTATAAAATACAATTTTTTTAAAAAAATTAACTAAATAATTTTTTTTTAAAAAAAGAGGGGGGTATTGATTATAATTTAAGCAAAAACATTAATGCAAAAAAGAAAGAAGAAGTAGAGTATTAATTTTTTAAAAAAGATAAAATAATAAAAGAGGCCAGGTCCAAGAGCTGAGGTGCCTAGTTTTTCTTTTATTGATCGAGAGCACGGCGTCAACTTTGTTTTTTTTATAATATCAAACGACGTGTCATCCATTGGGCAAACAACTTGTCATGGTTTGCAACATTTTCCAATAACTTTTAGTGATCATAAAATAAACTTTCAAGACTATAAAAATTCAATTTTTAACTTTTTTAACATGAAAATACTTAAAAACACCCTACAAGCAATAAAAACTTGTTTCCAACTATAAAATAACCTACAATCTCTCTCAAAAATGAAAAATAACCAAATAAAAAAACATTAACGACGCATAAGAAATGTTGAAACTAGAAATGCCAGGTACATTGAAAATAATGAAGTTAGTGGGAGTGAGACACCATGTAATTTCTTTACCCTCTATATCTTATAAAGTTGTTGTTCCTCGTATTGTTGAACAATTTAACAATTATAAAAGAAAACAAATTAATGATTATACACTTATAAAAAAGACATTATTGATGAACCTATAATAGGTGAACTACAAAAAATAGTATCAAGAAGGTCTTAAAAACAAAGAATGTATACTATTTCAAATGATTATGTGATATATATATGCAAGATTCAAAATTTGACTATGGAATTAATGATGACCCGGTTTTATTTTCACATGCTGTTTATAGTGATAATCCTAATAAATAGATTGATTCCATGAAAGATGAACTAAAATTTATGGAACAAAATAAAGTTTGAGACTTTGTTAAAATACTTAAAAGTTGTAAAAGAGTCGGAAGTAAATGGATCTTCAAGACCAAATGAGACTCAAATGATAATGTTGAAAGATATAAAGTCAAACTTGTTGCCAAATATTTTACTCAGAAAAATGGCATTGACTACAAAACAAAAAATCTTTTCATTAGTTTCCAAGAAAGACTTACTCAAAATTATCATGGTTTTAGTAATTCATTATAACTTAGAATTACATCAAATGGAAGTGAAAAATATCTTTCTAAGTGGGAATTTAGAGAAAAAAAAAAGTCTATATGGATCAACCTAAAGGATTTTCAATTGAAGGAAAAGAGCACATGGTGTGTAAACTTAAGAAATCAATATATGAACTTAAACGAACTTCTAGACAATAGCATCTTAAGTTTAATTATATTGTTATTTCTTTTGGACTTAAGGAAAACATTATTGACTGTTGTATATATTTGAAGGTTAGTGGGAGAAAGTTTATATTTTTATTTTTGTATGTTGATGATCTTGGTTTACTACACGAGACCAATAAGTTTTTCTCTAATAGCTTTGAGATGAAAGACATGAGAGAGACAACTTAAATGTTTGGAATAGAAATATTTTATGATAAATTACAAGGATCGTTATGGTTATCTTAAAAAACCTATATCAATAAAATTTTAAAGAGATTTAGAATTGATAAATGCTCAATAAATGTTATTCATATTAAAAAAAAGGATAAATTTAGTCTTATACAATGCTCATTGAATGATTTGGAACACAAACAAATGGAAGGAATTCCATATGCATCGATTGTTGAGAGCTTGATGTATACTCAAACTTGTATCAGGCCCTATTAGTTTTGCTATTGGAATGTTGGGTAGGTACCAAAGTAATCTAGGTTTAGATCATTAAAAGGCTGCAAAGAAAGTATTAAGATACTTGTAAAGAACAAAAGATTATATGCTCACTTATAGAAAATTTAATCATCTTGAGGTAATTGGATATTCAAATTCAAATTTTTCTAGGTGTGTGGATACAAGAAAATCCACATGTAGGTATGTGTTCCTTTTAGCTAGAGGAGTAATCTCATAGAAGAGTGCAAAGCAATCTATTATTGTTGTATCCACTATAAAAGCTGAATTTGTGGCATACTTTGAGGCTACAGTTCAAGCGAATTGGTTATGAAACTTTATTTCAGGACTTGGAGTAGTTGACAGTATCGCAAAGCTGTTGAAAATTTAGTATGATAATTCTACAACTGTTTTATTTCTAAGAACAACATGTATTAAAAAATGTGCAAAATATATGGAATTGAAATACTTTGATGTTAAAGAAGAAGTTCGGAAACTAAAAGTGTCAATAGAACACATTAGCATTAATTTTATGATTTTCAATTAATTAAAAAAAGAATTGTCACCTAAAATATTTAGCAATCTTGTAGAAATAATGGGTATTATAGTACATCATTACTCATACTATGTCATGACTTTATAATGATTATATACTTGACACTTTGAGCTCATTTATAAAGATGCTTATGATATTTCCTTTTTTCTATCTGCTATACAAGATTGAATTAGAATGATGATAAATTTTATTTTATTTTATCTTTGATGAAGATATTATTGTTAGACCGATTATGTGCTTCTCATTTACTAGTCATGCTAAGTAAATATTAATATTGTAGTGAATGAAAAGAAGTATGTCGAATAGAATAATATCATGTGAGTTAAGTGAAAGAACGTAAGACGATTACATCATTATGATATATGATGTGATCAATATATGTAAAGTTTTAGCGTATGTTTATTATATTTGTACATTTATTATACCATGAAGAAATATGATGTCATGTGAGCCGAATGAGAGAATGTAAGATGTGGCACACATAATAAGCTCCTGAATGGTTTAATAGAATATTAATATTGCTGAAATACTAATAGTCAATTTAGAGAAGTGATTTTATTTTCAATAATTGCATTTAATGGAGGTGCAAAACATAAGAAGTTTATTTAGGAAAACTGTTTTCCTCTCTATCCGTAACAATACATTTTATTCCATCAAAACTTGTGTAAAAGAACTCAAAGGGTTAGAAAAGAAACACAATTTTCTTCGTCAATTCATATCTAGGATTTTAACCCATCAAAGGACTTGCTATGGATCATAACATTATAAGATTATGGGCATCATACTTTATGTTTGATTGTTTATTTTTATAATCATAGAATTGGTTTCAAGAACTGGTGTGCGGGGAATAGAAATGGTGTGGGGAAGCTGGATCTACAGTGAAGTCATTTTGTTCCGCATGAGATTGTCATTGCAAATACCAAGTAATTTCAGGACCACCTGAAGTGTTCGGCTCGGTCCATGATGAATTCAAAGGGTTGAATTTTAATCCAGGCTCGCTCATTGCCCTCTTTATTCTCTTGTCTGTAATGTTTCTGTGATGGCGAAATTTGATGTGCTGTGCACTACCATGAGTTGCAGGCCATCAGTTGCAGAATTTCCCTTCTGAAAAATGTCAAACCCAGAACCAGCTATATGTACAAGGAAGGAAGCTCTGCACTATGCACGTGCCTTGTCTTCTGATTTTCATTTTTTTAATGTCAGTTTTTCTTATTCCAAGATTCAGTAATAGATAAACAACCATGAAAAGGAATCCTCCTTTTTTTATAAATAACATTTTCATTTTTGTTAATATCTTCTTGTTTAACTCGTGTGATGATTAATACTCAAATAACTGAAATAATGAAGAGCTCCTTGTTTTATATATATATATATATATATATATATATATATATATATATATATATAATGCTAGGTGAAATAATGGTTATCTTTAGCATATCGAGATTCTTTAGCCAAGTTTTAAATAAGGTTTTCACATGGAGTTGGTGTAGTATAAAGTCATGGTTATGATTTAAGGCTCATGATAAAGGACTAGGTTTTTTTTTTATTTTTAAATAAAATTATTAGAAAATAATATAAATTATATTTTAATATTTTATTTTATAGTTTAAACTATTATATCAAAATTTTAATCACAGATGATTATAAGTAATGTAAGTTTGTGCAAATTTTAAATTTAAAAGACTTTAACTTGAGAAAATGTATTAGAAATAATATAAATTATATCATTGAAACAACTTAAAATATTAAATTAAAATGATTCTTCGATAAGAACTTAGATTTGATTAATTTTATGTTTATAAGGAAATATGATCACTTGTATTTAATTTAAATTGATTATTTAATGATTTAGATTAAGTGAGATAAATAAAACAATAAAAAATCAAGTTTTTTTTTAACATTAACTAAATTATGATTATTTAATTTAAATTTAATAAAAATGATTATATTCTTAAAGCTCATGGAAGAATTCCAATCTTCAGAGTTCATTACAACAAAGATTATTCTTGGTGTCAGAGTTTATAACTCAACTAGCAATTATATTCCCCATGAAAAGGACTTTTGGTAGCAGCTTTTTAAAAGAAAAAAAATGCCATTATAAAAATGGTTTTTAATGGCATTTAACTATTGTCATTGTTACATATAACCACAATTTTATTGATAAAAATAGAGTTAAGTTGTTTTATTTTTATGAAGCATTTAATTTTAATCATTTGATTTTAATTCAATGGTTTAAATTTAATGAGCACAACGATCATATTCTTTTAAGAGCATAAGATGATTCTCATCCCATATTTATGCCAAATATTATTAAAATATTAGTGAAATTTCTTATAAATACTTTTAAATTAAATGTTAATTTTACCTTAATTACAATTAAAATTGATACAATTACAATAATATCACCAATCATATATTAATAAAGATACTTTCTTGAAAAGCGGAGCATTTCCAAAAACTACTAATACACTACTTAAAAATTATTGGTAAATGACGCTAGATGCCTAACAAATGACATAGGTTGTTCATCAATCATATTAATAATTTCACATCTAAGAAGAAGTTTCAACATGTCAAATGAGTTTTTTTTTTAGGAAAATAAAAGAATTTTTAATTTAATTATTGAATCTAACTGAAGTTTTATTTGTGTTAACCAAGGTTAAGAACATATTCAAATTTGGTCTAGAAGATTATATTTCATAATTTTTTAATTTTCTAGTTATTTTAGGATTCATTTCTTAATTAGGTTTTAAGATTTTATCAAGAATTTTATTTGGTTTAGGTTTCGTTAACTATATCGATTTTGTTTTTTATATAAACAATTTGCTTATTGTTTTTCAGAAGAGACTATCATATTTTTCATTGTTATTTATTTTATACTTGCCCTATCTAAGCAAAATTTGAATCAAGATATATATTTGTCCATTGTTTTTTAACAAAAATAATTAGAACTTTAACTAAAGAGATTATTGCTTATAAAACTACTATTAAAACAAATACTACTTTGGTGGTTAGGATTCTACCATCACTTTTTGTGGTGCATGGTAAGAAACCTGAAAAGTTTAATTGTTTAAACTTTAAGAGATGGTAACAAAAAATGTTCTATCCGACCATCTTAAACTTGACAAAATTCTTGATTAAATATGCATCCAAGTTGTTTGATGATGAATATAATCTCACTATTGGGGTAACCATAGATGCATGGAATCATAGTGATTTCATGTGTAAGAATTACATATTGAATTATTTAGAAAACATATTATATGATGTGTATAGTTTTATTAAAAAATATAAAGGTACTATACGAGGCTTCGGATCAAAATTACAAGGTTGAAAATGCCGAGAAGAAAAAAGTTCATAGCTTGGTAGATTTTTGGATTTTAAGATTGTCAATTCAAGGACTATTATAAGTCAAGTTCAAAAGTTCAACTGATCTTACACAATATTCATGCTAAAGGTATGGTTTCGAGAAAATCTTTCTAAGTGGCTGTTATTATTGAAAAATTGCTATCATTTTAGAAAGACTTTAAAAATTACCTTAAGTATAAGCATAAAAAGATGACAATTAAAAGATTTCATTCTAATATGAAGGACAAAAAAGGATAATAAGTTTTAAAATCCAAGTCTTATTTAATGGCCTTTAAGGAAAATATAATTGAATATGTGACAAAGTTCTACAATGAATACAAAAAAGCTTATTATAAAGAAAAAAGTTGTTGCTAAGAAATTCAATTATAAATGATTTATTTATAACAAGACTTAAA
>Ga0325410_1005430_pt1 | contig 14064 bp, 15 predicted proteins | sample PopdelMetagenome_16_FD_206182 | JGI IMG/M metagenome (GOLD analysis project Ga0325410, IMG submission 206182) | Populus deltoides microbial communities from Bellville, Georgia, United States - Xylem-PdIQD-R3 | ecosystem: Host-associated > Plants > Phyllosphere > Stem > Wood/Secondary xylem... | reverse complement strand
TCAATTTTTCTCGTAAACTGAGTTTTGCAGCTACAGTGTATCATGTATGGCAAGAACGGAATGCAAGGATCTTTGCTGGAATGTCTAGAACTTCGAATTTGGTCTTCAATCAAATCGAATGTATCATTCGTGATAAGCTTGATTTGATGAGGAATGTCGTACCAACAAATGAAAACAAAAGGATCCAACGAGCTTGGAGGGTGAATACCATAGATTCTTAATTTGTTAGTTAGCTGGTTGTATTGGTTTCCCTCACGAATTTAGTGAGGTTTCAGTTTTAGGGTCGGTGGCTAGCCTGTAGCCATCTGTTGTTTTATGTTTCTGTTATCATTGTAAATCTAGGGTATGCCCCTTATAATGTTTGTATCTTCTTCTTTTAATACATACGTCAACTTACCAAAAAAAAGATTTATATGAAGCCCACTTACAATTGACCCAAATAAGTAATAGGGAGTCCACAAGTTAAAAGGAAGTAAATAACAAAATTCGTAAAGCCTTTGTTGACTAGTATTGTGGTGCCTTTCCAAACTCTGATTGACTTGAATTTTTAACCCTAGATAGGAAAATATGTCATGAGACTCCACATAGAATCTCAGGCTGATCCAAAGGTCAAATTGAGAATTGTAATTGTTGCTGTAAAACTGCAAAGTTACACATTTTACATCAACATCTGAATTTGACCTTGCTTGGATCGTATCACCAGGCCTTGGGCAGGGAAAGCCATTGCGTCTTTTGAGTGGGCCATATAAGCATCTTTAAGGAATGATATATGGATCGGGGGAATGATAATCTTTTCTTCTTCTAGTTCTCTCCTTTCCAACCTAGCCAGCTTCTTCCCTCTTCTCCCTATCCTCCCTATCCTTTCTAGATTTCCAGTGATAGGGTTGTGCTGGAAAGGAAGTCTATGCCTTAAGAAATACTTAGCTGCCATCCTTGCGGCTTAAAAAATGATTGGATTTCGCATCGAATTTTCTAGAACCCAGTTTGTATTAAAAATTTCAAAGGCATTGAGATTTCCATCCTTGCTTTCTTTGGCCTCTATGTAAGGTACTACCACGTTCTATACCATTGTCAAGGTCTCTTTAGCCTTGACTGTTACCAACTTCCATTAACAATGTGATGCGAACCTCGTGGTCACGTGGCCACGCAACCCATACGCAAAGACATCAATTCCTGGAAAGCCAAGTAAATCAGGATTGATAGGAGTGTGATACAAAGATAACTTATACCTAGGCACCAACACTATTGGAAATGGAAAACCCCACCCAACGAATATTGATTCGCAAACAAGAAGTATATGGATGACGCTACGAAGACAGTTGTTCTTCGATAAGTTGTTTTTCAGTTCATTAGAGAACCATGGAAGGAAGATTATCTCACCAACACACACACACAAAAAGTGCGGCAAACAAGAAGTTTTATTAATCAGAATTGTCTAACCTTACATCTCTGGTTATACCCTTATTTATAGTGACTCCATACTAAAATAAACCCTAATGGATCCCTTATGTGGACTTATATGATGCCCACTTACAATTAAATCCAAATAATATAAATAAACCTTATACTAAGAAGAAAATAATAATAACAATAATAAATCTAAATTTAATATCCTATATATAATAGGATCAGATTTGTTGCCCTTTAGAAGTCCTATATAAGCTAGGAGAATCAAATCTGAAGGTAGAATTAATTCTGAAATCTTCTTTCCTTTTTTTGTAGCTAGGATGAATAAGAAATCCTTGTAAGAAAAGGATTCTAAAACATTTATGAATCCTTACCACACTTGGAAACTATGTTGCAGCCCATTGAAGATCTTTGTAGAAATAGAAGATCTCAAAATAAGCTGCCACATCCTTTTAGAAAAAGAATCCTAGCCAAATAGAAAGTCCACAAGTTAAAAGGAAATAAATAACAAAATTCATACAGCCTCTGTTGACTCGTGTTTTGATGCCTTCCCAAACTCCGCTTGACCTGAAATTTTAACCCAATGTAGGAAAACATGTCACAAGACTCCATGTATACTTTCAGCCCGATCCAATGGTCGGATTGAGAATTATGAATGTTGCCATAAAACTGGATAGATGCACTTTTTACGTCAAAATCTGAATTTGACCTTTCCTGGATCATATCATTCCCTCTCTCTTTAAGATGATTCATCCTCGAATCGCCAAGAAGTTGAATGGACAATTCCTTAGCCTCCTTTTGAAGCCTTTGGAGTTCTTTTCTTACCAACAATCATCGCCAACAACTTGGATGAAAGTAGCAGCCGTTCTATTTCGTATATCATCATTGCAGCGTATTTTCTCCTCTCTTTTTGAAGCTTGCTGGGCATTGACTGATGCCGTTAACACATCAAGTTCTTACTTCATCTCCCGTAGAATATGGGATAGACTCTTGGATTCTTTTTTTAGAACACTAATCTCTTTATTTCTCTCCATTTAATACCACCTCTCCTTTTGAATCCTCCTTTTCTTCTGCCATAACACCTCATCAAAATACATGAAATCCCTTTGGTTTCTAGACTGCCAAAAACCTTCCCGGTAGCCTATGATCTCATCCTTAAAACCGCCATCACCAATATCATCACCGTCTTCCTCAAAATCCTCATAATCAGCCCACCTTAGCCTTTCGACCCCACTGCCATTGTCAGATTTGTGTTGAGCCCCAACTTTTCTCACATCTTGGGTACATGTTCGAGCCACTTTACCATGTTTTCCCACCTTCTCAAGTCTGTCACACACATTCCCCATCATCAAATTCATTCTTTCCATCATCTTCGTCATGGCATGCATTTTGAATTTAAGTTCTACATCGGGAGGGGGTGGTGTGTTGTTTTGATCTGACATGATGGTACCTGCAAAAATTGGTTAGTGGTAAAAACAAATGTCACATTGCTCATTTTCGCTCAAACATCTTAATATCCTCACACGCTCACACCTCTCGTCTCACCTTCTTGCAGTTCTTGCGCAACTGAAACCAACACTAAATAGAACCAACTTGGCAGCGCAATCCAAATACATATATATGACTCAAGAGGCAATAAAAACTAGAAAACAAGCAAAACAAAACTACGACAATAGTCTCGCCAGTAGCAAGCGAATCTATCTGAAATATGAACGAACTGAAGACTCAAATAAACAAACAGAAACAAAACATGAAAAACAATGAAACAACACCCAAATATGTTGAATATGTTGAAAATAGATTGCAAGCAATGAAAACAACAGAAAGAAAGCGAATTTCAAAAGTTGACGAAAAACAGACTCGTTTATGACGAGTTAAGTCTGAATCTGGATCCTAAAGTAAATGATATCCAATTGAGCTACAATTTTAGATATAGTGTGACATCAACCCAAATAGACATAATATAAAGTTTGAGAAATTTGTGATAAGGTTTGATATAGTGACGCAAAAACATCATGAATCAAACCTGATTAGACACGAGATTGAAAACCAAAGAAAATGATATCCAATTGACCCAAAACATAATATGTCAAGCTATTAGGACCCAGTAATTATAATATCAAATTTGATATAATTCCGAGTTGATTTGATCCAATTTCCCTTGTTTAGTTTTCTACTGTAGAAACCACTAAACGTCTTTTTGAACAAAGACACTAATTCCTGGAAAGCCAAGTAAATCAGGTTTGATAGGAGTGTGACACAAAGATAACTTGTATCTAGTCACCAACACTATTTGAAACGAAAAACCCCCACCAACGAATATTGATTCATGAACAAGAAGTATAAGGATGATGCCACAAAGCTAGTTGTTTTTCGATAAGTCATTTTCAGTTTCTTAGAGAACCAAGGAAGGGAATTATCCCACCAACACACACACACACACACACACAAAGTGCGACAAAGAAGAAGTTTTATTAATCTGAATTGTCTAACTTACATGTCTGGTTATGCCTTTAGTTTTACTCACTTTAGACTTAAATAAACCTTAATAGACACAAATAAGTAATAATAATAAGTAATAATAATTGACGCAAATAAGTAATAATAACCCAAAGACTAGGAAGAAAATAATACAAATTCAAAAATTACCATCCTAAATATGCTAGAATCAGATTTGTCATCATTAAGAAGTTCCAAATAGACTAGGAAATCTGATGTGAAGGTAGAATTTATTCTGAAGTCTTCTTTTCTTTTTGTAGCTAGGATGAATAAGGAATCCTTGTAAGAAAAGGATTATAAAACATTTATGAATCCTTGCCACACATGGAAACTATGTTCAATTGGAACATGAAAGCGTGATTGAATTTGTCCTAGTTACTCTTCAAGACTGAGTGGATGAAGGGAGGAGCTTCTTGACCGATGAAAAGGATCCAATGACTTTGAAAGAATTGAATGAGGAGCTATTTGAAGTGAAAATCTCATGTACGGGTTCTGTAGAGTGGCAGTAAGGGTGACTTATCTGTCAACTTTCCACTATCACCCCCAAAAAACCAAGCATTGAATGGGCTTGTTTAGAACATATGGAGCAAAATGGACCTAGAGAGGCTTGGGACATTTAAGGAGCATGAAGGACAGCCTTTATTCAACTAGTTCAGGTCTAAGAAGAGTCCAATTCGTGTGGAACAAGGGGTTGATGTGTCCGGCCCAATACCAGCCTTGTTAGGCTTGTTATTTTTCCAAATGCTACAAGGATAAAAAGTCAGCAATTTATTCTTTTAATTAAGTAAGGAAGTTGGTCATATCTTATTCCTAAAGAGGGGAGGACTATTTAACACTTTTTCTAACTTAGAAAGGAAAGTAATTAAATCAGCAACAAAGGAGGAAATTTATTTTCTTATTTGTCTAAGTTAAACAAGGAAATCCAAGCTAATCAAGGACATCAAGGGGGGCAGCAACACAAATTTTCCAGATCAGATTTTTCTTAGTTTATTTAAGACTTTGTAAGGGTGAGAAATCTGATTCTAGCATATTTAGCATGATAATTTTGGATTTTTATTATTTTCTTCTTAGTTTTTGGGTTATTATTACTTATTTGGGTCAATTATAAGTGGGCTTCATATAAGTCCACCTAAAGGGGGTCCATTAGGGTTTCTTTAAGTCTAGAGTCAGTATAAATAACGACATAACCAAACATGTAAGGTTATGCAATTTGCAGATCAATAAACTTCTTTGGTGCACTTATTGTGTGTTGGTGGGATAATCTCCCTTCCTTGGTTCTCTAAAGAACTGAAAACGACTTATCGAAGAACAACTGTTTTTGTGGCATCATCCTTATACTTCTCGTTCGCGAATCAATATTCGTTGGGTGGGGGTCTCCGTTTCTAATAGTGCTGGTGTCTAGGTACAAGTTATCTTTGTGTCACACTCCTATCAAACCTGATTTACTTGGCTTTGCGGGAATTGATGTCTTTGCATGTGGGTTGCGTGATCACATGATCACGAGGTTCGCATCACTTCTTTTTACACTATTTCAGAAACCCAAGGACTCAATCGTATGGATATGGAAAATACAGGATTTCCAGTCCTAGCAGGAAAAGGAGGAAAATAGATACTCAATTTAAAGTGAGTAAACAGAATTCCATACTCAATCTCATAAATACATATAGAATTATGTGGAAAGCCGTATTTGATGAAAGTCATATATATGGCTTTAAGGGAGGTTTTTCATATCTTTTAAGATTCACCCTACAATATGGGATCAAAAAGCCAAAATAAATGATTTTATTAGCCCTTATAAAATAAAAACTGATTCTTAAGAATCCCTTGCACGCTCATATCACATCGAGGTACTGCAAAAGAAAAAATTGGAAAATTTGATCCAATTTATCGTAATTGATTAGTTAACATGCTGGTTAACCCGAAAAAAAATCTCTGGCTTATCAAATTCTCTATTGAGCCATGAAAAAGATTCAACAAAAGACAATCAAATCCACTATCTATTTTACATCAAGCAATACGTGAAGTAACTCCCGATATAGCAGTAAAAACAAGACGTGTAGGCGGATCAACTCATCAAGTTCCCATTGAAATAGGATCCACACAAGAAAAAGCACTTGCCATTCATTGGTTATTAGGAGCATCCTGAAAATGTCCAGGTCGAAATATGGTTTTTAAATTATGTTCTGAATTGGTGGATGCTGCCAAAAGAAGTGGCGATGTCATACACAAAAAGAAAGAGACTCATAGAATGACAAAGGCAAATAGAGCTTTTGCACATTTTCATTAATCCATGAACAAGATCTATCTCTATATCTATATCTGTAAAGACACAGACTCATGGAGCCATACATCTTGATCGAAAAAGAATCAGAATTGATCGCTATATTTCTCGAAAACAAAAAGGAAACGAAAGATAAAACGTAAATCAGGGATCAATCAAGCCCTCTTGGAGACTTGCTTAAGAATAAGAAAGAGGTAAATACCATGGAATAAGGTTTGAACCTATTTATGGGATTCCGTAAATATTCCATTCCAAAAAAAAAAAATTGAAACAATTGGGATTTTTTTGGAGATTGGATGCAGTTATTAATTCATGATTTGGCATGTACAGAAATGAAAGCTTCATTCTCGATTCTACGAGAATTTTTATGAAAGCTTCATTCTCGATTCTACGAGAATTTTTATGAAAGCCTTTCATTTGCTTCTCTTCGATGAAGGTTTTATTTCCCTAGAATGTATCCTAATTTTTGGCCTAATTCTTCTTCTGATGATCGATTCAACCTTTAATTAAAAAGATATGCCTTGGTTATATTTCATTTCTTCAACAAGTTTAGTAATGAGTATAACAACCCTATAGTTTTGATGGAGAGAAGAACCTATGATTAGCTTTTCAGGAAATTTCCAAACGAACAATTTCATCGAAATCTTTCAATTTCTTATTTTACTATGTTCAACTCTATGTATTCCTCTATCCGTAGAGTACATTGATTGTATAGAAATGGTTATAATAGAGTTTCTCTTATTCGTATTAACAACTATTCTAGGAGGAATGTTTTTATGCGGTGCTAATGATTTAATAACTATCTTTGTAGCTCCGAAATGTTTCAGTTTATGCTCATACCTGTTATTTGGATACACTAAGAAAGATGTACAGTCTAATGAGGCTACTACAAAATATTTACTAATGGGTGAGGCAAGCTCTTCTATTCTGGTTCATGGTTTCTCTTGGCTATACAGTTCGTCCGGGGGAGAGATCGAGCTTCAAGAAAAAGTGAATGATCTTATCAATACACAAATGTATAACTCCCAAGAAATTTCAATTGTGCTTATATTCATCACTGTAGGAATTAGGTTCAAGCTTTCCCCAACCCCTTCTCATTAATGGACTCCTGATGTATACGAAGGAGTGCGGTTCATTCGAAAAACTCCTACCTCTCTATCTATCTCTAAGATGCTTGCATTTTTCAAAACTCCATGGACAAACAGAAGAGAAATGCTATCCCCACTCAGACCAAGACATAACTTTTACTTGTTCAAATAACAATTAAGGTGAAGCAGGGTCACAAACAACAAATCTCTTTATGACTGACTGGTTATGGAGGGACCATTTTGTTTTTGTGGGTCGGTCTGGTCTTTTGCTCTTTCCTTATGCTTATTTTGCCTCAGGGGGTTGGTTCACAAGTACAACATTTGTAACCTCATGGTATACCCATGGATTGGCCAGTTCCTATTTGGAAGGTTGCAACTTCTTAACTGTCGCATTGTCTACTACTGCTAATTAAAGTCCATTCTTTATGATTACTATGGGGTCTTAAAGCAGAAGGAGATTTTACTCGTTGGTGTCAATTAGGTGGCTTGTGGACTTTTGTTGCTCTCCACGGAGCTTGATGTGGACCAGCCTAGAAACACCAGCAAGGACCCATTACATGTTCCAAATGGGCCAATGACTCGGTCCAAGACAAAGTCATTGAAAGAGGCATTGAATGCATTGGTTTTGAATGTTTCAACCAAGTCAGAATTAAAAGTTCCATTAGAGTATCAAGAGGAGACCCTAGTACATCTTATCCATGTGCAAGAGGGGTCCAACATAACCTTATTTGGGCCATGAGGTGAGGACAGCAAAGGAAACAAAAGAATCCTTCTACAACTTGGAAACAACATGGGTGGCTACCTTTTCCTTTTGTTTCTAGGATTAAGGGGCTGCATGGAAGGCTATAAATAAGCCTTGAATCAGTTCTATAATATTTTACTTCCTTCTCTTCTTCTCATGACAGAACATGGATTTAATATTATGGGCTTTGTTTTATTTTGTTAGCTACAGCCCAAGGCTTGTTTGGGCTTAATTAATACTTTGTTTTCAGTTAGGATCCAAGGCTTGTTTGGATTAAGTTATGGGTTTTTCACTTTAGGGTTTTGGGTCAGTTTTAAGTGGACCTCATTTAAGTCCACATAAAGGGTCCATTAGGGTTAACTTTTCAAGAACTATTTAAACTCATGTAAGCCAAAATTTCAGCAGCTTTGATGATAATTACTTCTAAATTTTTTGGTTTTAACGTGTGAGAGTGATTCTTGCATTCTTCAGTTCTTGAACGAACTGAATCTGACTTATCGAAGATTAACTGGCTTCGTGGCGCCATTCTACTCAATCCAATAATGTTGCTGCCTTGGGGCAAGTTTCCATTGTGTCACACTCCTATCAGCCCTATTTCGGCTTTCCGGGATCAGATCTCAATCTTGATTGTGGGTTGCATGACCATGTGATCACGAGGTTCGCATCAGAGCTTTCAGACTAATAGGTTTTATTTTACGTCAATTTGAACTTGCTCGATTGATGCGGATCAGCCCAACACCAAGCGTAATCATGCCAATGACCCATTTGAGGTGCCAATTGGGCCAATCACAAGAGCTAGGGCAAAGAAACTTAAAGAAGCTTTGAATGGGCTTGTTCAGAACATATGGAGCAAAATGGACCTAGAGGGGCTTGGGACATTTAAGGAGCATAAAGGGCAGCCTTTAATTCATCTAGTTCAGGTCCAAGAAGAGCCCAATTCGTGTGGAACAAGGGGTTGATGTGTCCGGCCCAATACCAGCCTTGTTAGGCTTGTTATTTTTCCAAATGCTACAAGGATAAAAAGTCAGCAATTTATTCTTTTAATTAAGTAAGGAAGTTGGTCATATCTTATTCCTAAAGAGGGGAGGACTATTTAACACTTTTTCTAACTTAGAAAGGAAAGTAATTAAATCAGCAACAAAGGAGGAAATTTATTTTCTTATTTGTCTAAGTTAAACAAGGAAATCCAAGCTAATCAAGGACATCAAGGGGGGCAGCAACACAAATTTTCCAGATCAGATTTTTCTTAGTTTATTTAAGACTTTGTAAGGGTGAGAAATCTGATTCTAGCATATTTAGCATGATAATTTATTATTTTTATTATTTTCTTCTTCGTTTTTGGGTTATTATTACTTATTTGGTTCAATTGTAAGTGGGCTTCACATAAGTCCACCTAAGGGGGGTCCATTAGGGTTTTCGTAAGTCTAGAGTCAGTATAAATAAAGGCATAACCAAACATGTAAGGTTACGCAATTTTCAGATCAATAAACTTCTTGCTTCACTTATTGTGTGTTGGTGGGATAATCTCCCTTTCTTGGTTCTCTAAAGAACTGAAAACGACTTATCGAAGAACAACTGTCTTCGTGGCGTCATCCTTATACTTCTCGTTCGCAAATCAATATTCGTTGGGTGGGGGTCTCCGTTTCCAATAGTGCTGGTGCCTAGGTAAAAGTTATCTTTGTGTCACACTCCTATCAAACCTGATTTACTTGGCTTTCCGGGAATTGGTGTCTTTGCGTGTAGGTTGCGTGACCACGTGATCACGAGGTTCGCATCATCGATCCATGCAATTACGACCTTATAATGCAATCACATTCTCTGCTCCAATTGCAGTTTTTGTTTATGTATTCCTAATTTATCCACTAGGTCAGTTTGGTTGGCTCTTTATGCCTAGTTTTGGCGTAGCAGCTTTATTTCGATTCATCCTCTTTTTCCAAGGATTTCATAATTGGACACTGAACCCATTTCATATGATGGGAGTTGCCAATGTATGGGGCGTTGCTCTGCTATGCGCTATTCATGATGCTACTGTAGAAAATACTTTATATCAAGATGGTAATGGTGCAAATACATTCTGTGCTTTTAACCCAACTCAAGCTGAAGAAACTTATTCCATGGTAATCATTCCATGGTGATGGTGATGGTGCAAACTTATTCGTTGTGCTATGAAAGTTGATTTGATGAAGGCTTATGACTCGATGCGGTGGGATTTCGTTGACACTACATTAATAAAAATGGGATTCCCTAGAACAGTCATTGATTGGATCATGGTTTCTGTTCCATCATGTCAATTCTCTATCAACGTCAATGGTGAGCTTGCAGGTTACTTTCAAGGGGGAAGAGGGCTGAGACAAGGTGATCCACCCCCATATTTGTTTGTCCTATGTATGGAAATCCTTTCGGGGCTATTTTGTAAGATGAGTGCCCAACAAGAATTCAAGTTCCACTGGAGATGCAAGAAGGACAAAATTTCCCATCTTTGTTTTGCTGACGACTTGATGATTTTTAGCAAAGGGGATGTAAACTCAATTCGTATGATCAGAACTGTGCTCACAAAGTTTCAAGATCTATCAGGTCTGTATTCAAATCCAAACAAAAGTGACATCTTCTTGAGCGGTGCGTTAAATGCTGAGAGGGAACAAATTATTCGTATTCTTGGGTTTAGAGAGGGGGGGCTCCCTATGAAATATTTGGGAGTACCTCTTCTCTTATCCAGACTAAAGGCTGTTTATTATAAGGGCCTCGTGGATCGAATCACCTCTAAATTCGACATTGGACTTGTAGAACACTCTTGTTTGCAGGACGGGTACAACTGATTAATTTAGTCTTATTTTTCATACAAGTCTATTGGGCATCTCTCTTCCTCTTACCTAGGCAAGTAATTAAAAATGTGGAGCAAATTATGAAATCCTTTCTTTGGTCATGTTCAGATATAAGAACTACTGGGCTAAAGTAGCTTGGGATCAAGTATGTCTTCCAAAAAAGGAGGGGGGGCTAGGAATAAAAAGGATAACAGAATGGAACAAGATTGCTTTGTTGAAACACATTTGGAACCTGTGCAATGACTTAAATGGCTCAATCTGGTCTACTTGGATCAGATCCAATTTGTTGCGAGGTAGGAATTTCTGGACAATCAAGACGCTAGAGAATTGCTCTTGGGCTTGGGGAAAGATTCTAAAGCTCAGATCCTTAGCATGGCCAAAGATGAAGTACATCATAGGACATGGAATGACAACCTCTCTATGGTTTGACCATTGGCATCCTTACAGCCCACTCGCGGATTCTTACAGGGAAAGATTCATCTATGATTCAGGTATGGAAAAGAATGCGAAGGTGAATGTGTTGATTCGTAACTTAGAATGGAAAATTCCTACCACCCAAGCTATTGGATGGCACCCTGTTGTAGAAGCTATTCCTTCCAATTCTAATCCTAAGATGGGGTAAAAGGATGAGATAGTTTGGTTAGATTCACCAAATCACAGATTCTCGGTAAAAGTATCTTGGGAGCAACTAAGAATTCATCATCAGATGGTTAAATGGCATGACATTGTGTGGTACAAGAATGCTATTCCAACACATTCGTTTCTTCTATGGATGGCTGTCCAACAGAAACTCACAACTCAAGATAGACTTCATCGGTTTGGTATACATAGTCCCAATAGATGCTCACTCTATCTCCGCAACAATAAAGATCACAAGTTCACAACCACTTGTTCTTTGAATGCTCCTATACTAAAGTGATCTGGCGGGATGTTTGTGACAGATGCGACATTCCAAGAATGAAAAAAAGCTGGCATGAATGGATTTGATGGGCCACTGTCACTTGGCATGGCAAGAGTTTCGTTAATTTTTCTTGTAAACTGAGTTTCGCAGCTATAGTGTATCATGTATGGTAAGAACGGAATGCAAGGATCTTTGCTAGAATGTCTAAAACTTCAAATTTGGTCTTTAATCAAATCGAATGTATCATTCGCGATAAGCTTGATTTGATGAGGAACGTCCTACCAACAAATGAAAACAAAAGGACCAATAACATAGATTCTTAATTTGATAGTTAGCTGGTTGTATTGGTTTTCCTATCGAATCTAGTGAGGTCTCAGTTTTCTGATCGATGGCTAGCCTGTAGCCATCTGTTGTTTTATGTTCCCTGTTCTCATTGTAAATCTGGGGTATGCCCCTTAATCTTTGTATCTTCTTCTTTTAATACAGCCGTCAACTTACCAAAAAAAACTTATTTCATGGTCACCGCCAACCGCTTTTGGTCCCAAATGTTTAGGGTTGCTTTTTCCAATAAACGTTGGTTACATTTCTTTATGTTATTTGTACCAGGTAACCGGTTTATGGTGAGTGCTCTTGAAGTAGTTGGTCTGGCTCTAAACCTACGTGCCTATGACTTCGTTTCTCAGGAAATCCATGCAATGCAAGATCCTGAATTTGAGACTTTCTATACCAAAAATATTCTTTTAAATGAAGGCATTCATGCTTGGATGGCGGCTCAAGACCAGCCTCATGAAAACCTTATATTCCTTGAGGAGGTTCTACCTCGTGGAAACGCTCTTTAATAGAACTTTAGCTTTAACTGGTCATGACCAAGAAACAACAAGTTTAGCTTGGTGGGCCGGGAATGCCCGACTTATCAATTTAGTTGGTAAACTGTTGGGAGCTCATGTAGCCTATACTGGATTAATCGTATTCTAGGCCGTTGCAATGAACCTATTTGAAGCGGCGCATTTCATATCGGAGAAGCCAATTTATGAACAAGGATTAATTTTACTTCCCCACCTAGCTATTCTAGGTTGGGAAGTGGGTCCTGATGGGGAAATCCTAGAAACCTTTCCATATTTTGTATCCGATGTACTTCACTTAATTTCCTCTGTATAATTGGGCTTTGGCAGTATTTATCATGCACTTCTAGGACCCAAGACTCTTGAAGAATCTTTTCCATTTTTTGGTTATGTATGGAAAGATAGAAATAAAATGACAACCATTTTAGGTATTCACTTAATCATGCTAGGTATAGGTGTTGTTCTTTTAGTATTCAAAGCTCTTTATTTTGGGGGCGTATATGATACCTGGGCTCCGAGGGGAGGGGGGAGATGTAAGAAAAATTATCAACTTGACCCTTAGCCTAAGTGTTATTTTTGGTTATTTACTAAAATCTCCTTTTGGAGGAGAAGGATGGATTGTTAGTATGGATGATTTGGAAGACATAATGGGGGGGGGGATGCATGGTTAGGTTCCATGTGCATACTTGGTGGAATTTGGCATATCTTAACCAAACCCTTTGCGGGCTAATCGTGCACTTCTATGGTCCGGGGAGGCTTATTTGTCTTATAGTTTAGGAGCTTTATCTATTTTTGGTTTCATTGCTTGTTGCTTTGTCTGGTTCAATAATACCGCTTATCCTAGTGAGTTTCATGGGGCTACTGGACCAGAAGCTTCTCAAGCTCAAGCTTTTACTTTTCTAGTTAGAGACCAACGTCTTGGGGCTAATATGGGATCCGCTCAAGGACCTACTGGCTTAGGTAAATATCCAATGCGTTCACCCACCAGAGAAGTTATTTTTTGAGGAGAAACTATGCATTTTTAGGATCTATGCGCTCCTTGGTTGGAACCTCTAAGAGGTCCAAATGGTTTGAACTTGAGTTGGTTGAAAAAAAAACATTGATACTGATGTGGAGCAGCCTAGAAACACCAGCAAGGACCCATAACATGTTCCAAATGGTCCAATGACTCGGTCTAAGACAAAGGCATTGAAAGCATTGGTTTTGAACGTTTCAACCAAGTCAGATTTAAAAGGTCCAATTAGGCTATGAAGAGGAGACCCTGGTACATCTTATCCATGTGCAAGAAGAGTCCAATACAACCTTAATTGGGTCATGAGGTGAGGACAACAAAGAAAACAAAAGAATCTTACTACAACTTGGAAACAACATGGTTGGCTACCTTTTCCTTCTGTTTCTAGGATTAAGGGGTTGCATGGAAGGCTATAAATAAGCCTTGAATTAGTTATTCAATATTTTACTTCCTTCTCTTCTTCTCATGGC
>Ga0325410_1005429_pt1 | contig 14065 bp, 3 predicted proteins | sample PopdelMetagenome_16_FD_206182 | JGI IMG/M metagenome (GOLD analysis project Ga0325410, IMG submission 206182) | Populus deltoides microbial communities from Bellville, Georgia, United States - Xylem-PdIQD-R3 | ecosystem: Host-associated > Plants > Phyllosphere > Stem > Wood/Secondary xylem... | reverse complement strand
TTAATAAATATATACCATTTTTTTTTTTTTTTTTGGGTATATATATATATATATATATATATATATATATATATATATATATATATATATTATTGGTAATTATTAAAGTCTCCAAGGGACTATATTGCAAAATATAAGGGGAGATTCATCTTTTTATATCTATATGTGTACATTAATTATCATCATAAAAAAGGAAGGGATTGTTGACCTTTGGGTCAATATTAATATTTATATATTTTGATGATAACAATTAAATGAAAATGATTTAATGATTTGCTTGGTTGAAATTAAGTTTAAATACGTTTATACGAAGATTGTTAATAAACATAAATAATTAAATGAAGAAATAAGTCAACAAGTCTAAGATACAAAGCAAGTGAAGACTTAGTTTTTAAGGATTCATTTTAGTACTTATTATGCAAATCTTTATATCTTACTTTATAACACAAATTAAAATGAATTCACACACTTTATATTTTATGCATTATAAGATTAATATACATTTAGTCGATTCAATATTCACCAGGCTTAAAACTGTTGAAACTGAACTTTAAGTTGAACCAATTGATTACTTGGCTATACCAAGTGAACTGGTTGACTGCTTGTTCATTCATTAGGGATGAACAACTGAGAATCTGTAGGAACCGGTCAACCGATTGTCATGACCAATTTGAACTGGTCGATCATTTTAGCTGTCAATGAAACATTAACGACTATAAAATGGCTAGTTTTTGCTTTACACACACACACACACACACACAGAGAGAGAGAGAGAGAGAGAGAGAGAGAGGCTATCTTAAGAGCAAAAACAATTTCAAATCATCAATCCTAAATCATACTTGTATTTGTGCATTAAAACCTTCATATTCTTCCACAATAATATAAATTTTCACACTCACTACACTTAAACACTTTCATACATTCTAAGTGTTATTGAGTGAGCTATAGAGATATAAGCTTCAATTGTATTATCTGCTCTTTAAGACAGTGTTATTACATTTTAAACAAATTTAATCCTTTAAGAGTTTAAATGAAAAACTCATAGTCATTGGTGAGGTACATCACTAAGATGAAAAGTCTTAAAGATGATATTTCTTTAAATGGTGAAAAAAGACTTGGTGAGGATTCATCAAGGACATTATAATCTTTGGCTTGAATTAGTAAAGAACACGATACTTAGGACTGGTTTAGTGTTAGAGGTGTGGATGTAAGCTTGCCGAACTATGTTAAAAACTAAGTATGCAATTTCTATCCATATACTCTTTACTTTAAACACTTTAATTATATTCTTGGTTAATTATGTTAATTATGTTTAACTGAGTTAATTGCTATATTTGTTATTATTTGTAAAACACCTATTTCAGTCCCTCAGGTGTTATTGTTGTCTTAATCCTAGAACAACAACATAGAGCAGGGGCCATATGGAATGGGAATGTATGTTAATTTTCATATAATAAAAATGATTAATTATTATGCTAATTATCCTAAAATTAATGTTAATAAATAAAAAATTTCTTTTATTATGCAAGATTTGAGTAGATGTACTCTAAATTCCATAAGTTGATGTCGATTTCAGATCATATGATCTCATACATCATACAAATGAGTTTTTATTACATTACATGTCTTTAGCACATAAATATAGATCATAACTTGCTCGCGGCACTTATTGATTGATGGAGACAGAAGACTCACACATTCCATTTTTATGCAGGGGAGATGACGCCTACTTTACACGATGTTGCTATTTTAATTAGCTTGGCTATAGATGAGCACACATTTACTACTGTGAGTATCCCGAATAAGGTCACTCTATGCAAGCTAGCATTCAAATAAGTACCCTATCCTGAAATGTTCAAGGGGAATGCTATATACATGAAATGGCTTTGAAAAAACTTTTTTGAATTACCTGATGATTATGATGACAAGATTATATGATGGTATGGTAATGTATACTAATAGTTTAATTAACATATTTATTTGTCTATGTTTAATTTGAATTTGATGTTTTATTATGCATATATGCTAAAGCGTACATATTTAAATGTTTGACAATATATTTTTCATGGATCTTAGTAAGATGTATGTGCTCTTGTTCTACCTACCACTACCGAAGGATTTGGAACCCATTCCATTATATAGTTGGGGTTGAAACATCCTTGTATTTTTGTATAGGCATTTTTGTCAAGCTAGCTTGGAAAAGACAAAGCAAGTTGGAGGATATCTATTGCTTTTGCAGGTAAAATAAATGTAATAAGTTTTTATTTTTATTTTTGTATAATGTTTTGTATGTTTAAGTTGGTTACTAATTGTTGTATGTTTTTTGTACATAAAGTTATGGTCATGAGAGCATTTATATTTGGGGTGGCCACGAATTGAGTCTAAACCTATTATGTTTGTTTAGGTTTTGGAGGTTGAACTACAACTTTCATTATAACACAGGTAATATATTATTGATAATGCAAATTATATTATTTAGATTAAAAATATTTTTCATGGAAACCTTATTTAATAAGTTTCATTGCTTATTTATTAACAGATGATGCAGGAATAAATATTTAAAAAATAATTCAACCAATGCTTTCTCATTTTATCATAGCGAGTTAGAAAGACAACACGCAAATTAGGTATGTTATAATAAATTACAATGTTGATGTTAAAATTAAAGTTAAAAAATGATGAGATAAATTTTTTGATGTTGAAAAATATTGAGAAGTAATATTGAAAAATAATTACTTTCTCAAGTCCAATTGAGATTTTTTTTATATTGAATAAATATTGGGAAATAACTGCATAAGTTGATGTTGGTAAATGATAAGAAACAATTGTTTGTGTTGATATTGGTAAATGATGAGAAATAATTGCTTGCGTTGATGTTGAGATTTTTTTTATTGGAAAATGATGAGAAATAATTGCTTGCGTTGATGTTGGTAAATGATGAGAAATAATTGCTTGTGTTGATGTTAGTAAATGATGAGAAATAATTGTTTACATTAATGTTAGTAAATTATAAGAAATAATTGTTTGTGTTGATGTTGAAATTTTTTTATATTGAGAAATAATTGCATTGGTTTATGTTGGTAAATGAAGTGAAATAATTGTTTGTGTTGATGTTGGTAAATGATGATAAATAATTGTTTATGTTGATGTTAATTTTTTTTATTTTGAATAAATGTTGGGAAATAATTGTTTGTGTTGATGGTGATAAATAATTACATTGTTGATGTTTCAATAAGTTGTGTGGAATTCTTATTTAGAAGATGATATGTTAGTTGCCCCGGTTATATGCACATTGGCCATGAACTTATGGACATCAGTTGTCCCCCTTATATTTCTTAAGCTTGTTGATATGCATTGTCCGGACTATGTAATGCGACAATTTAGCTTTAAGTAACACATCCTTTCTGACATAAATACAAGCGATCAATTGTGTTACATTAGTTATCTGGGTAGGCACGCTGATTATAATTGAATGATCTATCATCTCCAATATATATCGATGTAGGATGCATGCAGAAATTTTATTTTTAGAGGAGTGCATCCTGTAATTTACAAAAGAGAAATACATGGGCTAGTATCCAAATATAAATCACTGAATCATTACATCAAACCCAGTGCAGGTTCCTTTATGGGAGGAGATGGAGTATAAGCCACATGCACATTGAATTCAAAATGCTATAAGTATTTGTTACTATTTATAGGCTTGGACAAAACCGTTGTATTTTATTTATGCAATAATAATTTCTATTTGCTTCATATTAGGTTGGATAATTATTACTTAATGGTCGACATGCTACAACTGATCTTTGTGATCTCGATGATGATGATGATAAACTTGCTCGTTATTATGCATTTTATTGGTTCAAGACATGTCATACTACACTTGATCTATTATGAGAAACAATGAGCCTAGATAATGTTGTCTCAAAAGATGATATCACACAGACACGTGAAAGTCGTGTTATTGATGAAGTCATGTTATTGATGAAGCTGACTTATCCGCTCATCATTGCAGAAGACATAGATAAACTTGGATGTATTATTATATCGTGTATAATTATGTTGTGTAATTTTTTTAGTTATGAGTTATTTTCAATTTTGTTATTTTTGTAATATTGTTTTAGCTAATTATCATGTTGATTTTAATGTTGTCTTACATATTATGCATTTTCATACTTAATTTAGATAAGCATGATTTAAAATAATCAATTAATAGGTGAACATGTGAACAAGTTGTTTAAAATCTCAAATCATCCATTTACAAGTTAAAAAATGTAAATTATTATGTGTCGATATTATCATTATCAATTATTTTTATAATTAATAAATAAAAATAATATTTAAAAATATTACACATTAATTTGAGATTATAGTTAACAAAAAAAAAAAGATGTTAAAATATCTCACTCTTAATTATAGGTTTGAGGTTTAGTAATTTATGATTTTATTTGAGTTTAGGTTGTGGTGGATTAAGCTTTGTTTTACATAAAATTTGGGGTTGTGTTTAAGCTAAAATTGTGTTGTGATAACACAACTGCTATTCACATTAGCACATGTTTATTGAAGAACCATTATTGTCATTAGTGGTTGTTTAATACATACATTAATGACAAAAACGGTTGTTTAAGACAACCGCTATTTCTATTAGTGATTTATTAATAACACAACAACTCTCATTAGCGGTTGAGTAAAGTATATTATTTCCATGATACTTTTTTATCTTGTGCTATATCTTGAAATCTTTAAACAAACTTTGTTAGTTTGGTAAAAAAACCCCTTCACTTATAGTTTCACTCACTTCTCATACCCATTGTTCAATCAAAATATGTTTCCTCTCTAAATCCCAAACTTTATTTGGTGATAGGTCGGATATAAAGACTCGTTGACTTAGATCATGGATTGATTTTTTTTTAACTGGTTATATAGTTTGTTGCGATGTCGTAATCACACAAATTAATTATCATAGCTTAAATAAACAAGATAATATAGAGCAAGCAAGGAGTTGATCCCACGAGGAAGGTTTTAGTTAGGTTTTTATGCTAAATGATATGAAATTGGGGAGGTGGGGTTTGAAGTTATCTAAGCTATGTTATGGTAAATAGAATAAAACAATCAAGCTAAATTAAATAAATCAGAAAATTATCAAGAGAAAAAACCTTGATCTCAAGTAAACATCCACCTACAGAAATCAGAACTGATTATTAAAACGATACGTCAATTTATATTCTAAATATTTATCTTTTCTTTACATTAGTTATTAGTTAGTTAATCAATCTGCAGTGCCAACTCTAACCATTAAACAACCACAATATCCACACTAGTAATTTAATCCAACGACAACCTTAAGAACTAGATAAGTTGATTAATCTAGACAACATAACTGACTGCAGTACATGTTTGATTTGATCAAATATTTTTCCTAAGATTAATAACATAGATCCGCCATAATTATTAAACTCAGTTGCTTTACAAGTTTATATATCACAACTCATGTTTTGATATCAAACTTAGCAATAGATTGATTAGAATAACAACTTAGAGTCCGCTCTAGCAATCAAACTAAACAATCATAAGAAATAATCATAGAAAAACAAACATATTCATCATATAAACTGAAAAGAAAAGGTAAAATGGATCTCACAATTCTTGAAATCCAAAAGTTTATGTGTCTTTTCAACCAAGAAAAAGAATTTAACATTGCATGTCTGTTGAGAAACTAATCAAGAGAAAAGATGAATACATGATTTCGGGTATAGGAGAAAAGGGTGAAGTTTTTCTTCTTTTTCTAGTCGCCCTCTCCTTCCTCTCTCTCTTTCTTTTTATTTGATAGTCAACCATAATCCTTACTTCCTTAAAAATATAGTCATTTCCTAAGTAGACAATTTATATTTAAGTAATGCAATAACTATTTTTCTAAAAAGAAGAAGAAATAGTCTTGCATAAAATTTTCAAACTTTCACTTTAGACTTATAGGAGTTAGATTTCCCAAATAGAGACTTGGATGTCGGTTTGGATGTTTGTGAAGTAACTTACACTTGTTTCTTCACAAAACATGTCTACTAGCAGAATCTACAAGTCATCTTAGAAAAATCATATCTCTCTCATATGAGTTGTTTTTCTATTGAAATTTGGTAGTCTGATAGGTCTTCAAGTCACAAATTCAAAACAATTGAGTTTGCATCAAATAAACTTCTTTAACTCGAGATATTCAAGTCGGAATGGTCAAAGGTTAACATTGGTAGAATACGTGATTTGTCTTTGAAGACTGCGATTTCCATGCTCTTTCTCTTTTTATTTTTCTTGTCATATATGTATAGAAAGGTATGGACAGTATCTTTCCAATACCACGGAATCACTTCATTTCGACCTCTGGAGCTTAAGCTCTGCACAAAACATCGATCACAAGTTAAATCTGCCAAAGTTCGACAAGGGTCGAAACATGGTCTGAATTATCTCCAATTTACTTCTTTTTCTTACATCCAAAAGTGCCTTCAAAACATAAAACAAATGAATATCAAGGCATTTTATATATATAACATAAACAAATATTAGGCAAATATAGATAAAACTATCGAATAATATGGTTGCATCATAGTTTAACTTGGGAAAACCCATTCGATATGACTTGGTTATTCGGTCAAGACCTAGATGGGATCCAGTCAAAATGTTTTTCAAATAAAATTATTTTGGATAAAAATTAAAACTAAAATCATTGACTTAGATCAACATGGGTCAAACTGGGTTTCAAAACTATGCTCTAAATAGATTGATTACCCAACATTACCAAAATAGTTGTTCATAAAATTTAAAAATGAAAAGGAAAACCAGTGTTAGGATTAGTGATGGTGTGATAATTTTAGATAATAATTTCACGCCCTTTAATTTTGTGTGGTATTTTCTTCGAAAGGGGGCAAATTAAGGGTTGAGATGGGTGGAATACAAAATGGAGAAAGGGAATTTTTCTTGGAATTTACGCTCATGTTGTTTTTGTTTTTAACTAATCATTCATTTTTCATCTTTTTTCCTAAACAAAACGTTGAATCCATCTATGTATTTTATTTATTATTTTTATTATGTGTTCCATTTTAAAACTTATTGATTTTTAACATTATATATTAAACATTTTTAAATATTCATCTAAAAATTATTTTTTTATTCTTAATATTTCATTGTTTAACATTTAATTTTTATTTTTTAACTCTAAACTAAATATAATCTTAAAAAGATAATAAGACATCTCGAGTGTATTGAAAAATATACATTTGGTTCAAGATATTTAAATAATTTACCACTTCTTATAAGAAAGAATAATAATTGGTAGATACTTTTGTGCAAAGAAATATCATATATTTCATATCCAAACATATTTAGAGGGATTCTTATTTTGTTTCTCTTCATAAATCGAACTAATTTAATGTTTATGTGTTTTGTTTTAATATTAAAGTGTGTGTTTGAGATTGTGGTGTGAAATACTTTTTAATAAATTTTCGCATGAAAATGTATTAAAAGGATTTTTTTTAGATTTTTTTTTATTTTTGACATCAGTACATTAAAATCATTATAAAGCACTAAAAAAATCATCAATTTGATGTTTTTTTAAGCCAAAAACACTTTTCCAAAAACATCTAAAAGAAAAGGCAAATGGGGCGCCAAACACCCCATATATACCTTCTATGATCTAGCCTTAAACAAGTGTTATCCATAGTTATCAGATCCGGCTGAGCGGGTCAACTCGGGACAGGGTGACCTGGGACCTTGGCCAGGTCTGTTTCATTCAAAACTCGGGTCAACAATTAGCCTAGAGAAAACCACTCGACCCGCCAGATCAACCCGAGTTAACCTAGTAAAACCCGATAGAGACCCTTTTTTTTCACATGTGTTTTTTCTCCTAGCCAGAGACTCCTTTTTTATATATTTTTCAGTTGGTTATTAACTCATTTCAAAGTTCACTATATAAATACTAGAAAAATGTTTTATTTTTTTAATGTGAGATTTTAAACCCTCTAGTATATATATTCTATGTTTACAAGAAAAAAAAAGTTATGTTATTTCAATGTAGGATAAAAAAACCTTTTTGATTTAAATACTTTAACTTAAAAGGATAAAATAATATCTTTTCAATGTGGGATAAAAAACCTTTTGAAATAATCTTTTAAATTTCATTATTTACACACATGTATAATCTATATCCACATAGATTATTTTTTAATTTTTTCATATGAAATATTAAAATCTCAAATATTTTTTTTAAATTTTTCCGGGTTGATTTAGGTTGACCTGGGTCAACCCATGTAACGCGAGACCCAGCTCCTTCATCGGGTCAACTCCTAGACCAGGTTTGATAACTGTGGTGTTATCCACTCTAATTGTGTATTCATAAGAAGTTATTTTAATATGGTCTTTCAAACACTTTTAAAAAATATCTAAAAGCAAAAACAAATACAGCGCTAAACACCCCGTATAATTTCACAATATTGCACCACACCTTTAATTTTGCGGGGTACTTACTTTGAAGGTGGGGATTAGAGGATAAGATGAGTGAGATATAAAATGGATAGGGGGATTTTTTTGGAATTTATGCTTTTTTTGTTTTTAACCAATCACTCATTTTTGGTGGGGATTAAAGGATGAGATGAGTGAGATCCAAAATGGATAGGGAGATTTTATTTGGAATTTACGCTTTTTTTGTTGTTTTTTTTAACCAATCACTCATTTTTCATCTTTTTTCCTAAATAAAGCATTGAATCCATCTATTTATATTGTTTATTATTTTTATTATGAGTTTTATTTTAAAACTTATTGATTTTTAACACTATATATTAAACATTTTTAAAAATTCATTCTATAATCATTTTTTTCATTCTTAATATTTCAACGCTTAACATTTAACTTCTAGTTTTTTACTCCAAACTAAACATAATCTTAGGAAGATAATAAGAGATCTTGAGAATATTGCAAAAAAAATACATTTGGTTCAAGATATTTAAATAATTTACCACTTCTTGTAAGAAAAAAAAAAATTAGCGGATGCTTTTGTACAAAGAAATATCATATATTTCATATCCAAACATATCCAGAGGGATTCTTGTTGTCTTTCTTCATGAATTGAACTAATTGAATATTTGTTTGTTATGTTTTAATATTAAAATGCGTGTTTGACATTATGGTGTATGATACTTTTTAAAATAATTTTTTACTTGAAAATATATCAAAATAGTTTTTTTAGATTTTTTTATCTTCAACATCAGCACATCAAAATCATTAAAAATTATTAAAAAATCATCACTTTGATTTTTTTTTAAGCCATTGTTTTTTTCAACAACATCTAAAAGCAAAAGCAAATATAGCACCAAACACCCTGATACCTTCTATGATCTAGCCTTCAACAAGTGTTATCCACTCTAATTGTGTGTTCATAAGAAGTTATTTTACTATGGTCTTTCAAAATATTTAAATCCTAAATGATAATATAAGAAATATACTCATTTACTAATCAAATCACGAGTTTATTTAATATTATTATTTTATTAACAAAACACTAAAGATGTGGCTAAATCATTTTAGTCGCACCCACAAAACGCTATGTATTATAATAGTGTTTTGTTTTTGTGTTTAATTTAGTTTTTCTTTTCAATCTTACTTTTAACCAATCCAATTTTCTTTTTGTTTTTTAATTTTTTTCAATCTTATTTTTCAATATTAGGTTGTTTTGGGCATTGTGCATTGTATTATTTTTTTTTTGTGTTATATATCGATCTCATGAATTTAGTTTTTTTTTTCTCAATTTCAATCTTCAACATTAAATCTATTGGAAATGAGGTTTTGTATTTTTTTTATTGATTTATGTGAATTTATCTTAATCTCATGGCCTTGGTTGCAAGTTTAACAGAATAACTCATGTTGACTAATGTAATCTTTTTTTGGGCTGCTTTTTCTAATTGGTTTTTTTTTTTATTTCATCCTTCAACATTAAGTTGGTTGAAAATTAGGCTTTGTAATTTTTAACAATTGTTTTTCTATGAGATTATCCCGATCTCATGACTTAGGTTGCTGGATTGACATATTAACCTAGGTTGACTTTGTTCTTTTTTTGTCATTTTCAATTGAATATTTTTTAATTGGGCTTCATGATTTTTCTCGATTTTCTTTCTATATGGTTATCCTGTCTCATTACTCAAGTCGTAGATTTGACAAGTTAACTCAATTTATTTTCTTGATCTTTTTTTAATTGAATATGTTTTAAATTTAACCCTTCAACAACTCAATCTTTTTTTATTTAGTTTTTTCTTCAATTTTATCATTTAAAAATAAATGTCATCCAATATATTGTCTTATCAATATTTGTTTTTAAATATATTATCCAATATGCATTATATTTTGAGTTCAAGATTAATTTTTTATTAGAAAACACGTTAGCAATGTTGTTATACTTTTTTTACATTAAAAAATAATTCAACCAGCAACACAACATGGAACAATAATCTAGTGTTTTATTGTGCTATGTGTCCACTATAATATGAATGTATCAACAGTAAAATAATGGACTCCACAATAAAGAAATTTTTTATTGAAAGTAGGAGATACCTTGATTTATGATAAAAGAAAAGTATTTTTTTAATATTGTATATAGTATGAAGAGAAAGAAAATTAGCTAGTTGTCTCGTGTTTTGCTGCAAGATAGAGTAATTTTTTTCTAGTAACAAAAAAAAAAATGTGCAAGCATCTTTAGTGAATCAGTTATAAACTCATAACATATAAAAGTGAATCAGTCAAAACCCGAAATGACTAAAAACAAAATCGTAAGGTGATGCTTTATGATTTTTTTTTTAATAAGCAATGTTATTTTTTGAATTAAAGAACTGGGCAGTTCATGGGAAACTCTTTGACATTGTTGTTAAACTCAATCAAACAAGTCAATGTTGAAACCTCTAGCCTCGATTCCTCACCTAGACCAAACATCAAAGTAAACTGTATGGAGTTGCCACAACTTGACTCAGTCAATTTGGCGAGTATAAAGGCAACCTGAATGGTTGATGAAAATGAGGTTTGGCTTTAATAAAATTCCAAGATAATAATTTTTTCTCAATGTTGCGATGTCGACATATTGGATAAGCACTAGTCAAATCGGGTTAACCACAAAATTCAAAATCTGGGTTAGGGAGATGATCACAATGCGCTGAACTAGTTGACGAGATGTCTCTTTCTTTTTTCTTCTCCTTCTTCTCTCCTCGTCTGGGACTTATTGAGGATCTAATGGGTTGACATCGGGGATGAAATTGAAGAGTCAATAGAGAATCAAAGACTAAATTAAAAAAAAAAAAGAAGAAGAACTTGAATCATGTGGAATAAAATTCAAAGCTCAATAAAAGAATTATTATAGAATCAAAGACTAAATTAAACAAATGAGACAAAAAGGTCTGGCACGTATAGGACATGCATCGGTGTGTGAGAGGTGTCACCGAGGTTTAGGCATAATGTGTGACCTCATACAACCTTCTTTGATGTCATTGAAATCATCATGCATTGTTGTTTTTCAAAGTGGTGCTTGTCGGATATAGATATCCAGTGTCTCTATGACCATGTCTATTTCTCTTTCTTTTCTTCTTCTTCTTCTTTTTTTCTTACTTCTCATTCCTTTATTTTCATGTGCATGACTTCTTTTTTTGGAAAGAGAAGGGTTTGTTTCCTCACTTTCAATTCCAGCCCCTTTATTTTTAATTATGTGGAAAACAAAAGGTTCAAACTATTTTTTTACAAAATTAAGCGTCAATTCAAAGTCAATATTTTTTTTTTTTTTTTGCAACTGCAAGAACCCCTATACTAAGATAATCGAATCAAAATATGAAATCCAAATATCAATCTAATCAACTGAGAATGGATCTAATTGGAAAAAAAAAACTATGGTTATAAAAAACCTCAAATTATGAAAAAAGAAAAAGAAAAGTAGTGAGTACACAACAAATGAAACAATAAAATGCGTAGACAATTAATTTTCTACTAGATTATTGGCTTGCGCAATGCTATGGGTCAGATTAATTTTTTAATCTAAAAAAATATCTAGGCACTACTAATGTTTTTTCTAGTAGATTTTTTTTTAACGATGCGAGAATCAATTTGATGTGACTTGATCGTCTTGGAGGGTCTAAAAGCAACCTGAATGACTAGTAAAAATATAATTTGAGTCAAAATAAATAGTTAAGATGAGATTTTTTTAATAAATATTGAGAGGACAACATATTGGATTGATTTGGGTCAACTAAGGATAACATATCAATCCGCATATTAAGACATGAGATCATGATAACCCCAAAGAAAGTCAAATCAAAATAAATTACATAACTCAATTTTTAATAAATTCAACGTTGAAGGATGAAACTAAAAAAGATCCAAAAAAATAACTCATATTAACCCGGGTTAACTTACCAAACCCATGACCTGGGTCATGGGAAAAAAGATAACTCAATAGAAAGAAAAATTAAAAAAATTATGAAGCTCATTTTTTTATCAACAAATTGTTGAAAGATAAAATAGAGAAAAAAATTGATTAAAAAAAGGATACAAAAAGTTGCCCAAACCTATGACTCGAGTCATGCGATGGGGATAACCTCGTAGAAAGCATACCAAAATAAATCACAAATTCTAATTCTCAATTAACTCAAGTTGAAGAATAAAATTGAGAAAAAAAAATCAATTAGAAAAAAAGGGAAAAAACATGAGCCATCCTTTTAAACATGTGGTCTGGATCATGAATCTAAGATAATTTCATAAAAGTAATTTGAGAAAAAATATTGAAAGATGAAATTGAAATAAAAAATATATAAATTAGAAAAACAAACATTATTCTAATTAATAGTGTTATGTGAAAATGGGTACAGTAAAAACCACTTCTTATTTAGTTTTATTGTAATTGTAATAATTTACCACTTAAGAAGCCAGTTCACATAAATTGTATGAAACTTTTGGTTAAATTATGAGACCTAACTAATTTGTTTGTTTCAAAATGTATCCAAAACAAAACATTATCTAAAACACTAATTCTCCTGGGGCTTTTACTATGTCATAAGTTACAAAATACTATTCATTACAATAGTATCATGACTTTTTTGTCCTTTGGTTAATTTATATCTTGTTTTGGCTTCGGGGGTAGGATGGTTTTTTTACCATGACATAAATGTCTTTTGAGGATTGTGCGAGGTTATTTTGGTAATTGGATTTTTAAATGCATAGTAAAATTACTAATGTAACCCTTTAATAAAATAATCCAATGTTTTCTACACAGGGGTGTTTTTGTGTTTTCAAATTTTATAGAACAGTTGAATTACTACATTACCCTTACAATTTGAATTTTTAGCCCTGGCTTCAGGGGTTTAGTTGTAATTTCACAATGATTTGTTTGTTAATATTGTTTATTCTTAAGAGAATTTTTGGTTTTTTCACCCAAAAAAATGAAAAAGCTACTGATGTATGCCTCGCACGCGTCAACCGCCATGTCTTCTTCTAGCGGTGTGTGCGACTGGCTTTGGCAATTATAACTATGATTCTGCCGCATCATTTGATTCGTCTTGACATCCTTTTTTTTATGGGCAGCGTGTGTATTGTGGTTCATCGTGGTTTGGCCCCAAAATTACTTTTTTTTTCCTTCTCTTTTTTTCTTGGATTGTGGGGTGACCATGCAAAAATCCTTATCAGCCATTCAAATTATTTTGTTTTTGATTTAGTCCCTCTTCTCTTATTTTTCAATTGTTCTATTTGCATTGATTGTTTCTAATTGGATTTTATTTTTTATTTCATCCTTGTTCATTTGATTTTTTTTAATTTGTTTTCAAACTTGGTCCTTAATTTTTTAATTTTTATTTATTTTGTTTTGAATCATTTTCTTGATTAATTTGTTTCTTTTCAATTCCACCCCTAGGCATTTATTTTCATTTAATTTTTGTTTCCTTGGGTTTTTCCTATCAAATTTTATCATCATTTTTTTTGTTGCTTTTGTAGGTTTTCTCATTAATATTTTTACGTCTATCTCATCCTTCAAAATTAAATTGATTAATTTCTTGATTGAATCTGC